>Ga0207055_1016_pt1 | contig 57291 bp, 51 predicted proteins | sample Alteio_BWMinCont_57_FD_153293 | JGI IMG/M metagenome (GOLD analysis project Ga0207055, IMG submission 153293) | Enriched cells from forest soil in Barre Woods Harvard Forest LTER site, Petersham, Massachusetts, United States -... | ecosystem: Environmental > Terrestrial > Soil > Temperate forest >...
CTCGCGCCAAATTGCTCCAAAAGTTACTTCATAAACTCCTGGAACTGTCGCTGTATAAGTGCCTGGAGCCGTTCTCGAGATAAAACCGCTTTGAGCGATTGTATTATTAAATACTATTGGACCTGAAATCGCAACTGGTTGTGCTGCAAAAGTAGAGTTGGCAACTTCATTAATATATGTAGTTATTCCTCCGACGACAGGAGGTCCAGGAGGTCCTTGAACACCGGGACTGCCCTGTTTACCCTGCTGTCCTTGAACACCCTGAAGGCCTTGAACACCGCGGCGGCCTCGAGATCCTTCCCTGCCTGGCTTACCTTTTTTTCCTTCCTCGCCTCTCTCACCCCTTTTGCCTCTCGAATCACTATCGCTATCGTCATGACTATGTTTCTTGCTTTTGAGAAATTTGTGCTGCTGTTTTTTTACTAGCTTGATCGCTTGAGTTCGCTCATCAGCAAATGATCGATTTGATAGGCAAAGCAAAATAAAAAAGAGAGTGAGCTTTGCTTTTCGAAACTGTATCATAAGGATCTCCTTAAGTTATCCTGAAGTTTTGAACAAATAGATTTATCAATACGCCTAGACACACCCGTCGAGCCATAAATGAAACTTAATCTATTTGTTGAATTGTTATAAAGGCATTCGATCCCAAGTGAGTGCCCCCTTTGTCTATTATAGTAATGGTGACAGTGGGCGACGCATTCACTATACTAAATGTTGTATTAGGAAGACCTGCCTCTATAATTGCCGACATTGTAAGATAGTCAAGGTTGTTGGCCTGTGCAGGCGTATTGGCAGAAATTTGAGTCTGAGACACTACTACTCCATTTACTGCAAGCGCAATTGGTGCAAAAGCAGTCGTCGGGTTGGGCAGATAGTAGGCTGCAAAAGTTACCTCATAGACGCCAGGGTTTGCAACTGTATATACGCCAGGCGCTGTTCTAGAAATAGGACCGCCTTGAGCTAAAATGCTGTTAAAAATGATAGGCTGGAGAGGAGCTACATTTTGTTGATCTTCCGAACCCGTTGCTGTATCAGTTATATAGGTGCTGATCCCTACAGTTCCTGTTACACCTGGCGCCCCAGGCACTCCTGGAAGGCCTTGTATACCAACAACACCCATTACACCATGAAGGCCCTCTTCACCTTGAGGCCCTTGACGCCCTTGCTGGCCATGTTCACCTATTTTGCCTGTATGACCTCTTTTGCCTCTCTTTTCGCTATGACTATGTTCATGTTTATGGCTGCTTTGTTCCTTTTTGAAAGACGCTATCTTTTTTGCGCTCACCTGTTTCGCTGTTAACTGTTTCGACGTTAACTGCTCTGGTAGTACCTGTTTTTGAGCAACAGCTCCGTTGCTTATAAACAGTAAGGAAAAAAGTAAACTAGGTATTGCAATCAGGCACTGTCTCATAGAGAATTCCTCAATTTAATTAATTTTCTTAATGGTTATAAAAGCACTTGATATTTGGCCGCCGAAAGTGTTGAGCAATTCAATGTCTGTACTTGAAGGCGTCCCCTGAGTAAAATTGACTACCTCAATAGTAGTTGGAGTTGAAGCTACATTAATGATGAGCGACAAAGTGGCATAGTCAGCATCAGGAAATTGAAGTTCGGTTATGCTCTCCGGAATAACTACGCCATTAACCCGCAAGGCAAATGTCGGTTGCGCTGTTTCAACATTGGTACAAAGAGCTCCAAACGTAACATTATAGACACCTGTCGCTGTTACTGTATACACACCAGGTGACGATCTTGTGACCGCCCCACTCTGTGAGATCATGTCAGAAAATATTATATGGTTGTTTTGCGCTATAACTTGCGATGACGCAGGTCCATTTGTAGTCGGGGATTGACCAAAGGCTGTATCGCTAATGAATGTAGATATCGCAGTTGTTCCAGTTGTCCCTGGAGCACCAGGCAAGCCTTGAACACCGGGTATGCCCTGATTGCCCTGTTTACCTTGATGCCCTTGTACGCCTTGAACTCCAGGAATACCAACGCGGCCGTGATATCCTTCACGGCCTCTTTTACCACGCTTGCCTCTCTCATCACTATGACTGTGCGCGTGGCTATGTTCATGATGATTATGTTTTTTATCAAACATTTTGTCATCTTGCTTATCATGTTTCTGAGCTGTTTTCAGGGCCACTGTTCTCTCACCTGCAAATGCTCTATTTCCTACGCAAAGCAAACTCAAAGAAAATAAGATCAAAGCTTTTTGAAACTGCCCCATCGAGTCCTCCCGTTATTGCGTAAGTTTTAGTCTAAAGGAAGGCCTTATTCAAAACTTCACGCATGTTGTCTTGCTTTTTCTCTCAAATAAAAAAAAGAAAAAAATTGGACTATAGGAATTAAAAATTTTTCTGTCAAATTTTTTGAACTGACACATTGAACGCAAAAGAACAGGATAACCAAGATAGCTAGGATGACCAGGATCAGAACAAAAGGAAATCTCGAAATAAAAAATTTAAAGTCTGTGCTTTGCCCTTAAACATAGAGCTTTAACGGCAGAAACTTTTTCAGCTATCCTGTTATTTTTGTTGCTATCCTGAGAGGATGAAAAAAGGCCCTTTTTCAAGGGCCTTTTGCAATTTAGAAGATATTGCTGACGGTTATTGCTGGTCGTCTTGCTGCTGCTTCTTCTGAGGTTTTGGAGGAGGAACAGCTTGTGTTGGATTGCCTTTTTGGTTGGTATCCTGATTCTGCATCTCTTCCCTATAGCTTTCAGCAGGTGATACTTGCTGGAAATTTTCTTCCTCTTCATCAAACTGATCTGGGAAAAGGCGATCGGCAGAAGCTAAATCTTCGCCATCTACATCATCTTCATCAAGATCATCGTCTGCATCTGCTGACTTCTCTTCATCTTTTGGTTTTGGTTTTACATCAGTAACTTCGATGTCAAAAATCAAAAGAGCATTTGGAAGAAGCTGACCTGACATACCGTAGCCAAGATCTGGATGGATGAAAAGACGTCTCTTTTCACCTTTTTTCATGCCGAGCACACCCTTCTTAAATCCAGGAATGGTGCTATTTAATGAAATAGAAATTGGTCCGCCATTTTGCTCGGATGAGCCGAAAACTGTGCCGTCAGCATATTTGCCAGTGTAGCTAATTGTTGGCAGAGTATCTTCTGTAACAAGCTCGCCTTTTCCTTCTTGCAGCACCATGATCTGCAACTTGCCTGGCTCAATCTCTTTCACGCCAGATTTTTTGGCATTGTCTTTTAAAAATGAGTTGGCATCCGCTAAGTTTTTGTTTGCAAGATCTTGGTAGGCATACTCTTGAACTTGATTAATTGTCTCTTCATATTGCTGCTCTGTCATTGGAGCGGCTTTGCCAGCTTTAGCATCTTGCATACCTTTTAATACAGAATTGAAATCCAGCTTAAGGATTGGGTTTTCAAGTCCTTTTTGGATCAAATGTCCATAAGTCTCAGACAGCTTGCTGATCATAGCTGGAGCAAAAAGCTCTTCTTTCGATGGCTTTTTAGCTTGCTCTTTTGCTGCTTGATCTTTTGCTTGATTAGGCTTTGCTTGATCGTCTGCATATGCATTCAAAGGCATGAGCATTGTGCACATAACGGCACCTAAAAGCCCGCCTTTCTTTACTCTGTGTAACATACTTTCTCCTTGTTGCTAACGTTTATTCTTTAATTTGAATTTTAAGCTCTTTAAGCTGCATGTCATGTACTTGAGATGGAGCCTTCGTCATTAAGTCTTGGGCGCTTTGCGTCTTTGGGAATGCAACCACATCACGTATGCTTTCTGTGCCGCAAAGGATCATCATGATGCGGTCAAAACCGAGTGCACAACCAAGGTGTGGAGGTGTGCCATACTTGAGCGCTTCAATGAAGAATCCAAATTTAGTCACGCATTCCTCTTTCGTCAAGCCCAGAACTTGAAAAATCTTTTCCTGCAATCTGTTATCATGAATTCTTTGAGAGCCTGAGGCAAGTTCATATCCATTTAACACAAGATCATAGCTTGATGAGCGCATCTTCAAAGGCTCTGTATCGAAGAGACGTATATCTTCAAGATGCGGCGATGTAAAGGGATGATGCTCAGACTCAAGGCGCTTTTCTTCTTCGTTATAGGCAAAAAGCGGAAAGTCGGTAACCCATAGTGCCTCATAGGATTTTGGCTTAATCAAGTTTCTTTGCCTTGCAACTTTTCTTCGTAAATGATCAAGAACTTGATTTACCTTTTTTTGCCCTCCAGCTACTACAAAAGCAAGATCGCCAACTTGTAGACCAAGTCTTGAGATCCACGCTTTTTGCTGCTCTTCCGACAAAAATTTTGAGATACTTGAGCTAAAACCTGTCTCTTGATTTTTCATCCAGACAAGTCCTTTTCCACCTAAACTTTGTACGTAAGTTGTAAGCTCATCGATCTCTTTTCTCGAAATATCGGCCCCGCCCTTAACGGTAAAGCCTTTTACTATGCCTTTATGAGAAAGAATCTCATGAAAAATTGTAAAGGTTGACTCTTTTGCCAGATCATCTAAACGGCAAAGCTTCATATCAAAGCGAAGATCGGGCTTATCGCAGCCATAGTTTTCCATGCATTCATCGTAGGTCATTCTTCTAAACGTTTTTGGAAGCTCCACATCGATACATTCTTTAAAGACGGTCTGCATGAGCTTTTCAACGATTGGAAAGAGGTCTTCATACGATCCAAAGCTCATCTCCATATCGATTTGGCAAAATTCTGGCTGGCGGTCTGCTCTCAAATCTTCATCGCGAAAACAGGTTGCCATTTGAAAATAGCGGTCAAGTCCGCCAATCATCAAAATCTGTTTAAAGATCTGTGGCGATTGCGGCAGCGCATAAAACGCGCCTGGATACACGCGAGAAGGCACAAGATAGTCTCTCGATCCTTCAGGAGTTGATTTTCCTAAAATGGGCGTAACAACTTCTATAAAGCCTTGTGAGTCCAAAAATCGCCTTACAGACATCATGGCTTTGTGTCTCTGGATCAGATTTTTGGTAATATCGCCGCGTCTCATATCCAGGTAGCGATACTGAAGCCGCATCTCATCATTTACCTCTACAGTATCATCTGAGACCGATATTGGCAGCACATCCGATTCTGATAAAACATGAAGCTCTGTTGGTATAATCTCAATTTTTCCGGTTGGGATATTCGGGTTTGGATCTTTGCGGAGCTGCACTTTTCCCTTCACAGCAATCACAGATTCTTGTCTCAGTTTATGCCCTGCTTCATAGGCATTTTTTGTTGTAACAGGGTCGAGGATAACTTGCGTTATGCCAAAGCGGTCTCTTAAATCGATAAAGACAAGTGAGCCAAAGTTTCTGTGGCGGTGCACCCAGCCAGTTAAAAGGACCTCTTTTCCAGCATCGCTTTCACGCAAAGCACCGCAAGTGTGAGTTCTTCGAAAATCAACCATAAAAATAACTTAAAGAATTTGAAAAAGAATCAGCTTACCATACATGAGATAAAGCTCACAAGAAGAAGGTGTGCAATCCTGTCAAAAACGCAAAGAAGCAATAAGAGAACTAACAAGATAGACAGGATGACCAGGATAGGACAGGATAAACAAAGCATATGACAACCAGAATTAGAACTGGCTAGAAATAAAATTTATAACTTTATCATGGAGGTCTAGTTTCAAAAGCTTTTTACATTATCCTGGTCATTCTGTTATTTTTTAATCCTGTCCTGATCCTGTTTATCCTGTCCATCCTGTTATTTTTTTGTTGCTAATCCTGTTGAAGCAGTGTTTTTCGCATTTTTTAAGAAGGCTAGGACTTCGTTTAGGGAAACTTTTTGCGTTGTTCCTGTGCTCATCTCTTTAAGCTCGCAGACGTTTGCCTTAATTTCATTTTCGCCTAAAACGATTGTAAATTTGGCCCTTGAATCTGACGCCTCATGCATCTCATGCTTCAGCTTTTTGCCGCTCATCCCTTGAAGGCAACTAATGCCATTTTGACGAAGCTCTTTAACCAAAGAAAATGTTCTATAAAGCGCCTCAATGCCAAGCGGAATGATATAGACATCAGGACTTCTTCTTTCAGGAAGTTTTCCCTCTGATTTAATAAGCGTCTGGATAATACGCTCAATACCTGTTGCAAAGCCAATTGATGGTAAATCTGGCCCGCCTAAATCTTTGATCAAACCATCGTATCTGCCTCCAGCACCAACTGTGTTCTGCGCGCCAAGATCACCAGATGTTATCTCAAAAACGGTTTTGGTGTAGTAGTCAAGGCCTCTCACAAGGTTTGAATTGACCTTAAATGGAATTTTTAGATGCTCAAGAATTGCAGTCACTTGTTGAAAGTGCTCCTTACACTCTGGAGACAAAAATTCCAAAATGGAGGGAGCATTTTTTAAAGCCTCGCGATCAGCTTCAGCTTTTGAGTCAAAAATCCTTAAGGGATTTACTTCAAAGCGTTTTTTACTCTCTGATGAAAGCGACTCAAAATAGGGTTTTAGGTAGTCTACAAGCGCGGTACGAAAACGCACTCTTGTCTCTTTATCGCCTAATGAGTTTACATAGACTGTAAGATTTTTAAGCCCCAGCTTTTCATAAAGCGAGTAGCACATTTCAATAATCTCAGCATCGAGTTCTGGCTGGGCAAGGCCAATAACTTCAACGCCAAATTGATGATGCTGACGAAAGCGCCCTGCTTGCGGCCTTTCATAGCGAAACATGGGGCCAATATAAAAAAAGCGATGTGTAGACGCGGTCTGAGCTAATTTATTTTCAATAAAGGCGCGAATGACTGAAGCTGTGTACTCAGGACGAAGCGACAGAGACCTTCCGCCCCTATCGAGAAAGGTGTACATCTCTTTGGAGACGATGTCGGTTTCATCGCCAACACTCCTTTGAAAAAGCTCTGTTCTTTCAAACATGGGCGTGCGGATCTCATCAAAGCCATAAAGCGTTGCATGCTCTCTTAATATCTTTTCAATGAAGATCCATAAATAGGAGCTTTTCCAGAAATCTTTTGCATCAATTGGCAGTATATCAAAACAGCCGGAAGGAGAAGGAATGGTCATGTTACCTCAAAATTTGAGAATAACGATACTCTCAAAATTGTTAAAAATCAACAAGCCTTTAAGCCTCTTCTAGTAAACCAGCGTCTTTCAGAGCCTGCTGAGCAATCATTGTATTCGTAAAGCTTTGCATACCTCCCACCATAATTTGAGGGCCTGTTGGTTTTGCTTCTTGCTTTTGAGAGCCTGCTCCTAAAAGTTTTGCAAATGCCTCGGCATTGGCAACAAATTCTGCCCGCTCTCTTTGCATGAGCATATTAGAAACATTTTGTAAAAGTGCATCTGTATAGCTTGCAATCTCAAAAAGTGCCTGAAAAAGCTCTTTTAAAAGGTACGTTCTCATCGCGTATATTTTTTTACGTCCATTTCCATCCATCTCATGTAGTTTTGAGATCAAGCTGAAGTTCCGCTCAGGCGTAAAGAAGCTCCATTTTTGCTTGGCTAAAAAAATAATGAGCTTGGCGAGCTGATCTCCAGAAAATGAGGATAAAAGAGCGCAGTTATCGTTTGCTATTTTATTTAAAAATTCATCACAAAAATCTGCAGGTTGACTTTCTAAGAAGGCTTTAAGAAAGGCCAAAAGATCATCTGGTTTCTTAAGCTTTTCCAGATACTGCTCAAACTGTTTTCGAAACATCTCTTTTAACAAACAAACCTCATCTTTTTCATAAACTGCAACCTCTAAAGACGAACCAAAAAGATTTTGAACCTCTGCCCCTTTTCCTGCCGTAATACTGGCAAATGCGGCTTCAACCGTGTCGAAAATAACAAGGGCGTCGTCGTCAATATAAATTTTTTTTAGGTTTGGGCAAACGTGTAAGATATCGAGCAGAAGTTCAAGCGGAAGGGCGAAATCTTGAAGGTCAAGAGATCTGAGTTCTATAAATTGCGATTTTTCAAAAGCGCTGACCTGCAGGCGGCCGCTCTTTTCTATAAGTGATCTTAGCACCTGCTCAGGCCTTTCTTGCCGTGGCAAATAGCTTACATCTGCTTGCGTCTGACGTGATAAACCAAATAATTGTGATTGCATATTTACTATCCTCAAATTTAAGAAATTTCATGAGAAACTGCGGCTTCAAATCCTTGGGACGGATCTTGTCCGAAACGATTTTCTCCTTTCATTCCTGGCCAAACTAAAAAAAGCAAATAGCAGAGCTGGTTGGGATCGTGAGTGAAGAGGAGGTTGAAGATCGGAATTTTGCTGATGAGAGCAACTATAAAAAAAGATACACACCACCATCCAGAAAGATTAAGATCATGCAAACGACGAACCGTAAATGATAAGCCGCTTAGTGCAGCAAGACCAAACAGAATAAAGGCAGCAAGTCCCCAAAAAAGCGCCGCCCAATTAGGAAGAGCCTCTGCAATCACTTTCCAAGTCGTTACCACATTGCATATATCACATTCAAGCTTGCCGACTATGGCAAGAGAAAATAGCAACGTCAAAAGATAGTAGCCAACAGAAATTATCCCCCAAGTGAGGTGGCCAATTGCACATTGAAATCCAGTAACCCGGCCCGAGAATGTAAAGAAGTTATTCCAGGTAAACATGTTTTTTAATTGTTCTTTCATAATTACTTTATCCTAAATATATTTTTATGAAGAAAATATACAGAATTTTGGATTAATAATAAATATCAAATAAACATGTTTAAATCTTATTTAGAAAAAAAGAGTTGTGTTGAAAAACTTTTAAAAAATGAATTTTTCAACACAACCTTGAAGTCTTATGGAAATAGTTTCAACTCTATATCTTCTGAATCTGTCACGTATACTACAACAGAAGAACGAATTGGAGCATAAGCTTCAGGTGCTATAATCTCCTCGATAGATGAAAGTTTGATTGCTCTCATCAGTAACATGCGAAGATCGTCACATTGTGCTTGAGAAAGCTGTAAAAAATCTGATGACTTACTTCTACAAGAAAATAAAACAGAAAATGTAGCTGCAAGCTTAAGTGAATCCTCTTTATGTGAAAAATTCTTATTTGCATGAAGCTCTTCAGTTTTGCAAAAGCAGTTGGCAAGAGATTCTACAAATTTAAGTCCCAGCTCATTCCACTCTTCTTTAAAAATTTTAACTAGTTCTGACAGTTTTCTCACCTCATTTTCAAAATGCTTTTCATTACCACGCTTGGCAACTTCAAGTGTCTTCAGTTTGTCTGTATAACAGCTATAGATGCGAGAAAATGCATCTTTATTAAGAAGTGATAAAAAAAGAAGAGCAGCATCATCTGACTCGGTTAAATAGCGTGATCGTGCACGCAGAAAATCTTCCGCCCGGCCTTTTTTTACTTGCTTTTGAGCTTGTGGATTGATTACTGGACGAGCAGCTACTTCAATTTCCTCAGATCCCAACTGACACAGCACACTCTTTTGAGTACCTACACTTAAAGTAAAAGTCTTGGCTGGAGCCATAACGCCAAAATTTCTTACCTGCGAATGAAAAACAGATGCTGGAATTTGTTTTTGAGCACATCTTCGAACGGCAGTCTGCGCAGTTTGTGATGAAATAACTAATTGTCTAGAAAAACATCTTGTCAAAGCATGAATCATTGAAATTCTCCTATTTTAATTATAGTCCTAGTGATTTTAAAAGCTCCTGATAACTCAACATCTGCTCTTCAGAATTTTGCTCCTTAAAAGCATTCTCGAACGCTTTTACCTCATTTTCAATTTTCAGCTCATACTCCTCATCAAGCTGCTGGCATTTGGCACAAAGCAGGCTCAGCTTACTTGCAAAAAAGTGCTCTTTTTTGGCTGCGTGATTTGCAATAAAGGTTTGTATCTCTTGAGCTGAATTTTTAAGGTTAGCTTCTCTTTCTTGACAAAGCTTTGTAAGAGTCTCTTTTGCCTTGTCCAGACTGCGACTGCTTGAAGGAATCTTTGCCGAAGGCTGCACTTGATTGGGCTCTGCCTGCACTTTTGTTTGATCAGGATTGATTTTTTCGATATGCGGATCACTTACGAGTTGTTGAAGCGCGCCCTCTCCCATTTGATACTTCTCTGAAAGGTAAAACCCACCAATTGCTAAAGCCAATACGAAAGCAGTAAAAACAGTCCACTTCAGCTTTTTTCTAGAGCCAACTAAAATTTTGTTTACTTCCTGGACCTGCTCTCTTAATCTTTTTTCTTCAAGCTCCGAATCTTCACTCTCATCAATCTCAGCAAAGCGAATCTCTTTCAATCTTTTTTCCCGCACATTTGGCAAAGGCGCTTTTACAGGAATTTTCTCAAATTCTTCTACGAGATGCGGCATATTCAGCTCTATAAGCAATTTTTTTATATCGTCGTCAACCATCTGTTATCTCTTCCTTTTTCTTGTAAAAGGGACTATATTTGGACTAGTGTTACAATTTAGCAGAAGATGAAAGTTTATGGCCACATTTGTCCACCTTCACGCACATTCTCAATATTCTCTACTCGATGCGACTTGCTCGACTCAAGCCCTTGCTGAAAAAGCAAAAAGCTTTGGCATGAAAGCCTTAGCCCTCACTGACCATGGCAACCTCTTCGGTGCAATCGAATTCTACAAGCAGTGTAAAGAGCTCAAAATCAAGCCCATCATAGGCTTAGAGCTCTATTTAGCGCCAACTTCCCGAACAGATAAGAAAAAAGTATCCAATCTTCCTGTTGCCTTCCACCTCACCTTACTTGCCAAAAACAAAACAGGCTATCATAACCTCTGTAAACTTTCATCCATCGGCTACCTCGAAGGTTTTTACTACTACCCTCGCGTTGACTTTGAAACTCTTCAGAAGTACTCAGAGGGCCTTATTTGCTTATCAGGATGTATGGCAAGTCCTATAGCCCATCAAGCTCTTCACGGAACAAAAGAGAGCTTAGAAGCTCTTATTTTGCAATATAAAAAGCTCTTTCAAGATGATTTTTATTTGGAACTCATGCGCCATGAGATGACTCAAGAAGATATCGAACTTGACAATCTGCAAGATGAGGGCTGGATCTATCAGCAGTACCAAGACTATGTTGCCAAGCAAAAGAAAATAAATACGCTTTTAATTGAGATGTCAAAATCTCTCGACATCAAACTTGTGGCCACAAACGATTGCCACTATATTGAACGAGAAGATTATAAAGCTCATGAGATCCTCATTAACATCCAATCTGGCGAGCCATGCGAGATCTGGCATGAAGATTCAAGCGGAAACAAACAGTTCCGCTCCCCAAATCCCAAAAGATCAACAAGAGAGAGCCACGAATTTTATTTTAAAAGCCCCGATGAGATGCTTTCTCTTTTTCAGGACATTCCAGAAGCCCTACAAACGACTTTAGAAATTGCCGAAAAATGCAGCCTCGAACTTGATTTTTCTGCCAAACACTATCCTGTTTATATTCCCAAAACACTAGAGGGAAAAACCTATACAGATGCTGAGCGTCTAAAAGCTGTGGAAGAGTATTTGGAAAAGCTTTGCCAAGATGCTCTTGATGTACGCTACAACAAAGAAAGACTTGAAAAGGTAAAGGAAAAATATCCAGATCTTGATCCTATGGACGTTGTAAGAAAGAGGTTAAGCTATGAGCTTAATATCATCCGCTCAAAAGCCATGTGCGACTACCTTCTCATCGTCTGGGACTTTATCCATTGGGCCAAAAATCAGGGCATTCCCATGGGCCCAGGAAGAGGATCGGGAGCAGGCTCTATCATCTGCTATCTTACCGGAATTACAGACATCGAACCGCTTCGCTTCAGCCTCTTCTTTGAGCGTTTTATCAATCCTGAGCGAATCTCCTATCCCGATATTGATGTTGACATCTGTATGGATAGGCGTATCGATGTGATCAACTATACGCTGCAAAAATATGGCAAAGAAAATGTTGCCCAGATCATCACCTTCGGCACCATGAAGGCCAAAATGGTGATTCGCGATGTTGGCAGAACGCTCAGCATTCCTCTTACGAAAGTAAACTCCATTGTCAAACTGATTCCAGATGACCTTAATATCACCATAGACAAAGCCCTTGAGAAGGAAAATGATCTCAGAACACTCTGTGAGACCGATGATGACGCTAAAAAAATTATTGATATTGGCAAAAGGCTTGAGGGCTGCATTCGCGGCACCGGCATTCATGCTGCCGGCATGATCATTTCTGGAAAGCCGCTTTCTGAGCATATCCCCATCTGCACAGCCAAAGACTCAGAGATGCTTGCCACCCAATACTCCATGAAGCCAGTTGAGATGGTCGGCATGCTCAAAATTGACTTTTTGGGCCTAAAGACTCTTACCTGCTTACAGATGTGCCAAGAGGCGATCATACAACAGAGAAAAGTAAAAGTTGACAGGCCCAATGTTGACAGGCCCAATGTTGACTGGACAAACCTTCCGCTTGACGACGCCAAAACATTCCAGCTTTTAAACCAAGGAAAAACCCAAGGCATATTCCAGCTAGAATCTTCTGGCATGCAGGAACTTGCCAAGCAGCTTCATCTCGATAAATTTGAAGAGATTATCGCCGTGCTATCGCTTTATCGTCCAGGTCCGATGGACATGATCCCCTCATTTATTCAGAGAAAACATAAGAAAGAGCCCATCGAATATGACCATCCCTTAATGGCAGATATCCTTTCTGAAACGTATGGGATTATGGTCTATCAAGAGCAGGTCATGCAGATTGCCCAAACACTCGGCAGCTACTCGCTTGGCGAAGGCGACGTGTTAAGGCGCGCCATGGGTAAAAAAGATATGAAGGAAATGACCAAGCAGCGCGAAAAGTTTTTAGCGGGCTGTGAAAAAAATGGCATCTCTTCTGATGTTTCTGGGCGCATATTTGACAAGATGGAAAAGTTTGCAGAGTATGGCTTTAACAAGTCTCACGCTGCAGCCTATGGCTATCTCACCTATGCGACAGCCTATTTCAAAGCGCATTTTCCAAGCGAGTGGTGTGCTGCTCTTATGACATGCGATCGCGATGATATCACAAAACTTTCAAAATTTACTGCCGATGCCAAGCAGATGAACATCTTGACGCTTGCCCCCGACATTAATGAATCTGACCTCCACTTTGTTGCAACAGCGTCTGGCATACGCTTTGCTATGGGCGGCATTAAAGGTGTTGGCACAAATGTCGTTGAGGCAATCGTCAAAGAGCGAAAAGCTCGCGGCTCTTTTACAAGCCTGTATAATTTTGTAAAACGCATAGATTGCAAACGCGTAGGAAAAAAGGCGGTAGAGCTTCTTATTGATGCAGGCTGCTTCGACTTTACAAAATGGCACAGGGACACTATGAAGGCCTCTCTTGATGCGATGTTTGATACGGCTCAGCGCATCCAGAAAGATGAGCTCTCTGGCGTGCTTTCGCTTTTTAAAACACTTGAAAATGATGAAGAGGAGTTTGCCAAAGAGCCGAAACTTGCCAAGTTAAGTAGCAAAGAGGAGCTTCTTTTTAGAGAAAAGGCGCTTTTGGGATTCTTTCTTTCGGGACATCCTCTACTTGCCTACAAAGATACTCTCAAACGCATGGGAGTGCTCAATTTGTCAAGCGCGCTTGAGGATATGCAGGTGACTGTTTTCCGTTCTTGCTTTTTAATTGATGAGGTGCAGCTCCGCCAAAGTTCAAAAACTCAGAAAAAATTTGCTATCCTCACTATTTCTGATATCACAGGTTTTCCATTTGAACTTCCTATTTGGCCAGAGCAATATGAAGAAAAGCAGAGCCTGCTTGTTGAGAACAAACTCATGATTGCCGTTCTTGCAAAAGAGAAAAAGATGGATGATGAGGTTGGGCTTTCCTGCAAATGGCTCTATGACTTGAAGGAGTTTAATGAGAAAATTGCAGCCGAGTGCGACGTAGCCTATGATAAGGCAAAATTCCAACAAAATCGGCACGCTAACTTTCAGAAAAAAGAGCCCAAGAATGATGGGAAGAAAGAAGAGGCAAAAGAGAAGCCGAAGGAAAAAGCTAAACCTAAAATCTTTATCTCTTTAGACCTTGAAAAGTTTAAAAACAGCCACGTTTTGAAACTGCAGGAAATAATCAGGAATGTCCCGCGAGGCGAGGCTTTAATCGAGCTGAATTTTTTAGATTGTGGCAATGTGCTCTCTACCCTCTTTATCGACTCAAAATGGGCCGCCACATTCGATGACACTCTCAAAGAAAAGATCATGAACGTCCCGTCAGTCGTCAGCATCGAGCCTTCAACATGATCACAGGATAGTAAACAAGATAACAGGGATAAAAAAGAACAGGATAGCCAGGATAGCCAGGATGACCAGGATCAGAACAAGGGAAAATCTCGAGATAAAAAAAGATTAAAGTTTGTGCTTTATACTAAAGCATAGAGTTCTAGCACCAGAAACTTTTTCATTTATCCTGTTCATCCTGTACATCCTGTTATTTTTGTTGCTATCCTGGTCATCCTGGTTATCCTGGAGATCCTGTTTTTTGTTGCTATCCTGTTTATCCTGTGTGTATTGTGGTGGCTTATGAGTTGTCAGACGAAAATGGTTCGTGTTCTTTGCCAAACTGAAATTGCAGCACATCCTTTTGTTTTTCAGCCAACGGAAACCTGGGGAGAATGGTTTGGCAGGATCATTACTCAAATGAGCTGTGACTGTTGCCTGTCCTCTGGTGATTGCTGCTGTAAAAGTGTGCTCACGCCGGAAGAGGGCATTATAGCGCAGATTGAAAGAATTGAGACAACCGAAAGCGATCGTGCTGTTCGTAGCGAAAAAATAAGACAAATTGTTGAAAAAGTGATTTCAGAAGATCCATTTCGTCTTATAAATGATCATGATCTTAAAATGCTCTTTAGGCCAGTTAAAGATGTTGTATTAAAGCTCAATTTAAGCAATGTGAACTTAATAACTCATAATGACCACATCTCAGTAGAATCTTGTAGTCCTTGTTCAAAAGTGAGAACCATTACAAGCTTTTTTCGGAACTTAAGTGAGCTTAATCTCTCAAGATGCATGATTGGGACAAATAAATATCATCGCAGATTAATCTGCTCTGAAAATTGCCTGAAGGCAATCGCAACCCTTCATCACCTTGAAAAGTTGGACTTATCCCATAACCCTCTTGATGAAAATGTCCTCTTAGCAACAATCCCAAAGCTTTCAAAATTACAAGTGCTCAATCTGACAGGCTGCTTTTTTAGCGATGAGACCCATAAAGCCCTTGGGGCACTAGTAGGACAAAATCCAATGTTAACTATTATTGGTATAAAGCATTTCGAAAAAGATGATGAAAAAACAATATAATTTATATTGAAATTTTATATTTATTTTTATAAAATAGTAACTAAATTTTAATATAAGGAAACTATTATGATCGGTTTACAAAAATCATTTGAAGCTTCAGCAACTGAAACCACCCCTCTATTACAACCACGTGTACAAGAACATGAAGAAGAGAAAAAGAGAGACTCCTCCGCAAGAGAAGAGACATCCCTGCAAGATGCTATCCGTAAAAACCCAAGCTGCATTGATACAAAATGCGGCAGACCCCTTGAGAAAGATATTGCAAAGACACGAGACGTAACCGTGCTTGATTTAAATAATGTAATGCTCTTCAACAAAACACCTGGAGGCGGCTTGTACAACACAACTTCAACATGTTCAAAAGTTGAAAATCTGCCGATTCTTTTCCCCAATCTTACAAGACTAAATCTTAGCCATTGCGGTATTGGTTCAGGCAAAAATCCTGATGCATGCGCAAAAATGTGCTTAAGGCAGGTAGCTAAACTTACAAAACTTGAATCTCTTGATCTTACTTTCAATCGACTTTCTGACGAGGCAATTCTCGAACTCATGCCACTTACTAAACTCAAAACTTTAACTATCAAAGACCGAACGCTATCGTTAGATGCGCAAAAAAAGCTTTTAGCTGCAATACCAGGCTTGAAATTAGAAATGAGAACATTATGAGTGATAAACTAAAGAGGCAATTCCAGGACTTAAGGTTATACTATGAGCCTAGATGCGATTACTGTAACAGCAAAGCCTAAACGAATTGAAGTTCAAGCCAGACACGCTGAAACAGTTCAATCTTCGCCTGCAGAAAGGCAAGAACATTGCTGCACATGGCTTGGAAGAAAAATCGCAGAAAAGCTGCCAAAATGCTTGTCTCAGGTAATTCTGTGCTGTTTTTCTTCATCCCCTGTAGATGGAAAAGAGGATTCTTTTGATAAAATTCCCCTCCCGCTACGGAGAATAATTATTTCATACAGTGATTTAGAAGTGCAGATTGTAGAGTGCATCAAACAGAGACTACCTCATCTTCAATTTTTGCCTCAGGAACAAGAAGTTTTATTATATTTTCAAAGCTCCGTAACAAAGCTTGATTTACATGACATTAGACTCGGTTCAAAAGAGCTTCAAGATGATTTTGCCCTGCATATGCCCTGTGGCAGGTTGGAGAAAATTCTTCAGCTTTTTCCAGCTCTTACTCATTTAGACCTCTCAAATATAGAAATTGGAAATTTGCAATATTTGGAAGAGCATCATGACTGCTCAAAAGCTTGCCTGAGTGCAGTTGTCAGATTATGCCCTCATCTCAGAGAATTGAATCTAAGTCACAACAAAATGACAAATCGCTCCCTTTTACTGCTACAAGGCTTATCCAACCTCCAAGCTTTGGACCTTATGGGTTGCACACAGATCAGAGGAGATACAAAGATGGAGCTACTTAGACACGGAGCAAAACAAAAAACAGATAAAAAAGTTAAACTCGATATCCGCACAGAATTGTTATTTGAAAAGCTCAGCATTCATGACCCAGAAGATGCTAAGTCTTTTGAGTCCACCATTTCTACTCCCTAATACACAAATAAACTAAAAAAATGATTAGGCTAATAGCATGATCCTAGTTATCATGCTTTCTTATTTTTTTATCTTGTAGTGATAGATACGCTATGTACCGCTATCTTTTTGACTCTTTTTTATCTCTTATCTGTCCTGCACTTTGTATTCATTGTAAGTGCACTTTAAAAAAAGGCGTAAAGCTTCTTTGCATGAGCTGCCAGGGAGAGCTCGAACTTCTTTCACCGCTTAACCGCTGCCCTTTTTGTTTCTCTGTTGTGGAAAGCGGCTTAAAAAAGCCTTGTGATACCTGTGTAAAAAAGGAGCGCTTTTGCAACTATATGGGCTCATCTTTTGAATATATGGGAGTTGCTAAAAGCCTGATTAAAGAATTTAAATATTATGATCATCCTGAGCTTGCCAAAAGCTTAAGCTCGTTTATGCTGATGCAGTTTTTAGAGCTAAAATGGCCGCTGCCTGATCTTATTACCTTTGTGCCAAGTACACTGACGAGAAAACTTGAGCGCGGCTATAACCAGAGCGAGCTTTTAGCACAAGAATTTGGAAAACTTATTGCAATAGATGTGAAGCCTCTTCTGAAAAAGACAAAAAGTTCACTTTCTCAAACCTATTTAAGTAGCAGGACGCGTAAAGAGCTTCAGTTTGATCTTTTTGAGCTAAGAGATAAAGATAACTTTGCAGACAAAGTAATTTTACTTATTGATGATGTGTGCACTACAGGAACAACTCTTCAGGCTGCCGGGTCAGCCCTAACTCAAGGCTTTCCTAAAAAAATCTATGGGCTTACTTTTTGCCACGCTGGCGAATAGTACTTCTTATTTCTCTATTCCAAAAATTTAAAATCAAACTTTAATAAAATCTTAATTGTTTCTATAAAAACAAATTATAAATATAATTGTACCTAACTAAATTTAATAAGGGAAGATATGAACCCTCTCGATAATAAAACAGAAGCCCTAAATAATAATTTACCTGCCGATAATGACAAGCAAAGTTGCAAAGGCGAGGCTTCGAACAATAGTATCCCTAGCTTCAACAGCAAAGTTGAAATCAGCCGCTCGCCAAAACCTGCTTAAACTTGGTCAAACATGACTAATGAGCAACTTTTGGTCGAAGGTAGTCTTACCTTCGTTTTAATTTCTTGATGCTGCAAGTAGTGATTCAAATACAACTTGCTGCTCATGCCCCTGCGGGATTTTTCTTATCCCACTAGGCAGAACACACCAAGCACATCGCTTATTTACATAAACGAGGCCAGAGCATGGCACTATTGAAGCTAATGCTTCATTTTTTTGATCTCGCAAGATCTTACGCAGTCCGAGTATCGCTGAATTTTCATCACGCAGATGGTCGGCACTACACTGAGAGCACTTCCATTGCCTGATTGATACGTCAAGTCCTCCCTCTACAACAGAACCACAAGCGTGGCATGTGCGGGTAGTTCCTTTCTCATCATACTCAATGAATGTTTTCCCAGATTTTTTCGCAACCCACGATAGGATTTCTTTAAACCGCCTGTTTAAGGAACGGTTATTCATGCTACGCCTCATGGCTTTTGTTGTCCCATTTCCATGAGGCGTGTAATTTCCTATCGCGATTAAGTCATATAAACGACAAAGTTCATGTGCTAAGGTAAACATAAATGTCTTAGTCTGTTCTCGACGTTTATGATTCACTTTTTCCAAAGCACTTTGATATTTTTGCCATCTTTTTGATGGCTGAAAGTATTCTTTTCCTGTTGAATGACCCTCTTGGTCAAGCACAGGGAGTTTTTTTGATTTTTTCAAGCAGCGATCGCGTTTACTTTTAATCTCATCACTTTGATTGTCCTTTGCCTTTAACCAAAATGGCGCTCCGATTTCAATTGCAGCGCCATCTGTATCAAAGCCAGTTGCAAAGTTTTTATGGTTAGGATCAAGAGCGATTACTCTTTCAATTGGTTTTTTTTCAGGCACTTGAATCTGAATAGTAAATATTGCGAAGTAGTTGCCATTCTCTTTTACAATTCGCACGTTACGGATGTCATAACCTTTTAAACGATGAGCTTCTTTTAAACGAAATTTTGCAAATAGGCGCTTCTTTTTCGCATCAGCTCCTAACGAAAGTTGCAAAATGTCATTGGTAACTTTAAAGCCTTTTTTAGGTTCGTCATAGAAAAGAGAAAACCAGTTAGCTTGCCAAGATCTAAATTTAGGCCAACCAGGAATTTTCCCTTTGCGTTTCCCCTTTTTACCCTTTTGGCGATCTTGGATAGCTGAGCTTAAACGTAAAGCTGCATTCTTCAAAGGAGATGAGTGTACTGTTTTTAAAAAGGGATGCTCATTTTTTAAGCCAGGGATGAGATTTCTTAGGCCGCGTTTTGCATAGATCGTTTCGATAAGCTTGAGATTTTTTGTCTCGAAAGCTTGATCTTTAATACCATTTGCATAATCGAGAAGGTGATTGTAAAGCCAATTACAAATTCTAGACTGGCCATCAAGGATGAAAAATCCTTTTTCCTCACAGGCTTCAATTTGTAGCTTTACTACTTTGTTGTGCATCAAGCACCGCTTCGCTTAAGTTTTGAATCAACTTTTTGTTTTTTCTACTTCTTGAGCCATACAATCTTGCAGAAAAAACAGTAATTATTTCAAGAACATCCGCTGCTAATTCTTCCTCAAAGGTCGATTCGGAGCCTTGATTAATCAAAACAACCTCAATCCCTCTTTCTTCGCACAAGGCAAAAATAAGCTCTGCTCCAAATCGCAAAAGCCTATCTTTATGTGTAAGAACCAACCTGCCAATATCTTCGTTAAGAATTTTTTGGAGCAGCTTTCTTAATCCTTTCTTATGATAATTCATTCCAGAACCTAAATCTGAAAGAATCTCAAAAGTCCAACCATTTGAAGAGCAAAACATTTCCAACATCTTTTCTTGCCTTAACAAGTCTTCTTTTTGATCATGACTTGAGACTCGCGCATAAGCTAATGTAGGTCTGTTTTGCTGTTTTATCAAACGTCTTTGAGGACGCAAAAGTGAAACATCATATCTTCTTTGTTTGCCAGGAGTTCTCTGACAAACAATTCCTTTGCCTTCCCTCTCCCAACGTCTAATCGTTTGGGGAGATACGCCCAATAAATTTGCTGCTTCACGAATGGTTAATAACTTGCTCATGTTGATAATATATGAGCAAGTTTAAATAAGTTCAAGAGAAACTGTTAAAGCCCCAAAACAATCACAGCAGGCTATGGGGAATATGTCGTCTTCCGCACTACTAAAGAGGGCGAAAAGAAAAGCTCTGCCGTTTCAAAAGAAACCTTTGAAAAAGTATACGATATCTTCCTCAGCCATTCACCGATTGCACTCATGAACAAATCCTCGAAGGACTCCGAAAGCTCCGCTATCGAAAAATGTGCCAAGCGCTATGATCTCATCCACTCCAAAGTAAAAGAGCTTGATCCACAATTAGAGGTCGCCTTTATACCTCGCACTTTATACGAGCTAATATTTATCAAAAAATGCATCCAAGAAGATTTAAAAGAGAAAAAGATTTGTCCTTTATTAGATGTCCATTTGCGCTTGCACATGGAAAAAGTGTTAAAAACCGATCCACAAAACTTTGAAAAAAATTTCGAAAAGATACTAGCCCTACAAGCAAAAAGAAAATGTTGGCATAGATGCCATCTTGAAGATGCTGGTGATAACAGCAACCACCCCCAAGTCAAGGAGCTAGCCTTCAGACTAAATAACGTGATTATCAAAGCTCTCAAACCAAAAAGCGAGGGTTTTACTTATCAAGAACTTCTTCAACATACAGAAAAAGAAATCGACTTTTTGAAAGACCATCGTAAGAACTGTGAAAATAAAACTGTTGAAGTCTCCAGTTGCAGCTGGCCAGGACCTACCACTAATTTCGGCTATGAGTCATACCGTGGATCAATTAAACCCATGGGCATCCGCAATGACCAGGATGCTGCAATCATCAAAAATGCCCTCGCCTTAGAATGCTCCAAGATCGCACTAAGAGCAATTTTTCTCTATCGAGGCTCATGCTTTAAAAAAGACTCACCTTATTTGTTAAATGATCCCGATAAAGCCTATCGCACTTCCTTTGGAACCAGCTTATTTGCAGGATGCCTATACGACGGAGGTGCAACTGCGTGGCACTTTATGCGAAATGAAGAAAATGCCTACGCGCTTGCAATACCCTTTGAACAAATAAATACTTCCGCTTTCTTTATCCCTCCTACTAATACACTTTCGCAATTATCTAGTAATGGTGAGTTCTTTCATGCAGGAAGTAAAGCCTGGAAAGGTTTTGATGTGGAAGATCTAGGCGGCATAAATATGGGCGGCACAGGTACAGTCAAAATTCAACGGGCCCATCTTATGTCTGAACTTTCAAAAGAGGAATTGATCGCTCAATTCGAGAAGAGTAAAGCTGAGGCCATTCAGCTTAAATAAAGTCTTATCCAGTGCTTGACAATTGATTTCAATCTGACGCTTTCTGTTTCGAAAAACTCCAATTCCTCTTCTAAATTTATGCGTATCCTCGCGAATAATACTATACAAAAACCTCCATAATTAATTAAAACTTAACCCTAACTTAATGTTGCGTTAACACCCTGACACTACATTTCAAAGAGCTTGTTAATTTTAAATTTTTTTACTTAAAGAAAGGAAAATCTTATGGCAATCCCAACAAGTCTGCAGACGTTGTATGATGATAATGTAAAACCAATTCTGAACTTCGCAGGTTCCGTTGTTGAAATAGCTTCAGATCTTGCTGACGAGGCTATAGATCTTACCTGCGCTTACAGCAACTACTTAAGTAAAGAAGTTGAAAGAATCACAAACGATATGGCTGAAGTGCTAAAAAAGCATACAGGACACGACTACCAAACTTTAGCCTTTATTCTGCAAAGATGTTTTAACGCCCTGCCCGCTTTTGTCTTTGCGCACTACACAACCTTTATCATGCGAGTGCCTTTTTACGCCTACTGGCTATATAAGACAGTAAATGGCCAGCCATTTAGCCATGAAACGAATAAAAACATCTACACAGGGTTTGCCCTTTCATCAGGCTATGATGCTGCCAAATTTACGCTGCAGCTCTTCCTTCCAGGTTATGCTCGCAACTTAAGCCTTGTTATTGCTAATACTGCGGCAACTTGTTTCTGGCTCAGTCAAGCACAGGCTGAAGCTCAGGCACAAGCTCAACCTCAACCTCAACCTCAACCACAAGCTCAACAGCAAGCACAGGCGCAACCGCAATCTCAACCACAATCTCAAATGCAAGCGCAAGTTGATGCTCAGTCGCAAGCAGGACAACTACAAGGAGCAGCACAAAACTAGCCTAAAACATATTGTGAAGGCAAAAAACTTTAAAAAATGATTTCTGTTGACCGGAGAACTTTAACTTAAGTATGCTCCAAGGCATTCAGAGTTTGTAGATTCAGAGTTTATAGTTATATTATGGAGGAGAATATATGGATTGTTTAGCGAGCGTTGGCCGAGGAATTGATAGTTGGGTAATTGAGCCGGCATGCAATATGGGAAGCACAGCCTATCACTTGGGATCTGATCTAGCATTGAGTGTTGATCATGGCATTGAAGGAGTAACAGATGCAATTTTTCCGCACGCTGTTGCACTTGTTGCTCACCAATTGATCCGATCATTACCAATTACAGTTGCCTACATTTGCGCAGGCCTTCCGATAAGAGTAGGTCTGTGGGCAGCTTATACGATTGTTCATTTAGTAAGCTGGGCACTAAAGAGAGACTTTTTTGGCGGTGCTTTATCTCACTATATTCATAGAAGTTTAGGCGTTGCTGCTGCAATTGAAGTGCTTATTGATATCTATAAGATATTTGCAGGGCTTGTTGTTAAGGATACTGTCACAGACTTAGCTATCCACACAACAGCTGCAGTTGTTGCAATACTTATGTCTTATACCTACTTTAATGGCTCAAATCAGTTCGTTGAAAGAAAAGAGAAAGAGGTTCTTCAGATAGACTAAGTCAAGCTTATCCTCCTATGAGGCTCTCATAGGAGGATTTTTCTAGAAGTAAGTTCATCTCACTTTTATCTTGAAGTTTTATTTGAAAAAGCCAGCCCTGCTCTTCGGGCGAGTTATTTATTTTTGCAATTTCATCTTTTAATTGAGTATTTACTGCACAGACCGTTCCGGATAGTGGCGCTTGAATATCGATTGCCGCTTTCGTTGACTCAATCACGCACGCATCTTGCCCACGCTCAAGCTCTAAGCCAACTTTTGGAAACTCAACATACGCAACTCCGCCAATTTCTTGAATGCCCTGCCTTGTAATGCCAATGGTTGCAGTATCGCCTTTCAGATCGATCCATTCGTGCGTCTCTGTATATTTTCTCATTTTTCCTCCTTACGCTAGCATATTAACAGTTGGATAATAACTACACATTTGTAGCGTAGACTTTAGAGGCAGTTGCAAAAATGATGACGCTTATCTAATCGCATCTTTTCTTGCCCGTTTTCTTGCACTTTTTTAGCCTACTTTCTCAAGTATGTCGTAAAAAAGTGCAAAAAAAACGGTCAAGAAAACCTGCAATTATCTAAGCATCCTGATTTTTGCAACTACCTCTTTAGTCTGCGCTTGTTTGCGTAGGCTTTAGCCTGCGCCTTACACGATCTTTTGCAAAACGATCCTCTGCATAATGCTCGAACGCTTACAACGGACTAAAGGCAGTTGTTACAAGCACAGACTAAAGAGCCAGTTGCAAAAAAAAAATTAATCCCGGTAGGGATTTTGGTGCCCAGCCCAGGGTAGCTTACTACCCTGGGTAATGAATGCATAATGCAATTCTGCTGCGGGAGCAGCAGAGCTCTGCCCCTGCCAGGGCAGCAATTTCGTTTGCACATGGTCCCCAGGGTAGCAAAGCTACCCAAAGCTTACCACCTTAATCCCTGCCGGGATTATAAGCTCTGGATTTTTGCAACTGGCTCTAAAGTCTAAGCTACAATGTGTCGTTAAAATCCACAATTAGCACAAATGCAGAGTCGGCCATAAGTCAGGGTGCTGATCGAGGGCATCTCCGTGTGAGTGTGCAAAAAGCTGAGGCTCTGAATTTGAACGATTTATACGGTAGCTAAAGCCAATTGCCTTACTTGTTTCTGGCTCAAAGCCCACAAGGCACTTTTCAGGGATAGTAATAAAAAGTTCATACCCTCTTTTTGAGATCGTTGACTTCACCTCAAGATCGTGAGGTGATGCCAGTGGATGCACATCTTCTGTACGAAAGCGCGTAATTTCGCCAGCCTGCCTGCCCTCGCAAAGCTCTGGCAAAAAATAAAAATGGTGGCAGAAGCGATGGGTAAGTTTTGCTGATTTTAAGTTCTTCGTATCGATAAAGAGTTCAATAGAGTCGCCCTTATTCACATCAGGATAAGATACTTTTATCTCCTCTGTTTGTACTACTATTTGAAAATAAAGCGCATCTTCTGCCCATGCCATATACACTTTGGCAAACTCATTCTCATCAAAAAGCTTAAAGAGGGGGCAAAGCGCATACTTTTTCGCTTTGCCAAAAGTTTTCGCCTCATATTTTTGGCAATCTGCTTGCAGCGCAAAAAAATAGTCCGGCAAAGCAATCGCACTTTCTTCGTACATTTTTTAACTTATCTCTCTTCATTCACCGTTTGTACAACAACGGACTAAAGTCCGTTGAAACAAGCGCAGACTAAAGTCTACGCTACAGATTAGAGCGCACCTTTGGCTTGCATCTCTGCTAAAAGGTTCTGGCTTAAGTCTAAACTAAGGCCTCTGCCCAAAAGATCTCTTGCCTCTATCACTTTTGCATGTAAGGAATCATCTGACTTTACAATGCCGTTTGAATTAAGCTTTAAAAATGTAATGCCTGATCCCGCAACATAACGCGGCTCAAGCCAGCTGCCTGAATCTATGCTAAAAGCCTCATCTGAGACGCCATACTCTTCAGCTTTTGCAAAAAGAATGCGCTCATTTGAATGTACAAGCTTAAACTGATTAGAAAGCTCAGGCTCTACTTTTCCTTCTTGAGCTAGGTAAGATTTTATATCTTTGTCATCCTTAACATTTTGCCACGCCTTTTTCATATAAGGAAGAAGGCTCACCGCAATTAACGCCTGCTCTTTATTTGTAAAGTCACAGAAAGTGGGCATTTCCTTTTTTACAACTTCAACTTCTCTCTCAAGCCTTTTTGTAAGCTCTTCAAAGTAGATGCTTGCAACCTGCTCTTTTACCTGTTGAAATGGTTTGAAATCGCCTTTCTCATTTACAAATTTTTCAGAACTTTGCGATCGGATACGAGAATATTGACCCTCTAATGTTTTATTTAATAAGGCCTCCATTGTCCCATCTTTTAGCGCCTCATTAAAAGTAAGTATTTCAGAGCTTTGCGGTTTTTCTACCACGATAATGTGGTAGTAGTGCTGTAAGTCTTGCGAGTAGGATATAAGCTTTGGACTCTCTTCGTTAATGGGAGCGCTATCTAAGAGCTTAAAGAACTCAAGCCTCTTTTCAATGCCTTCAAATGGAAACTCTCCTCCTTGTGCTCTAAGCTCATAAACATCCTCTGTTCTATTCGCACTTTCAAATGCTTCTTTGATCCATTCAGGATGAGCATCGAGGATCTGAGCACGTGAAAAGGCATCAATTAAACTTCTTGTTTTAGAATCTACAAGTTCAAGCATGTTAAGCTTTTCTTCTTCAGAGCTTGCTTTCTTAAGGGCAAGTTCGGGAAATTTATTTTGTAATTTTTCCCAATTTTTATCTTCCAGCTGCCACTCCCAAGTGCTTTTTACACCGATTTTCATCTCAAGAGCATCTTTATCCATCGCTGCAAATTTTAATCGATAACGCCTCTTGACAAGCTCAGGATAGGTTTTTTGTATCTCATCCGCAGAGGAAATTTGTTCTAGCGGAAAAGATTGTAATCCCTTGAATTTGGTCTCTTTGGGATTTCTTAGAGCATTCAGATAAAGTTCAGCAAGCTGAAGATCGTGCATATTTTTAAGCTGAAACTCTACTGGAAGCTTGTAACACTCACAATCAACATAAGCATTCATCTGCTCATAAAAATCTTTGTAGGGAAGCTCGCTTACAACGAGTGCCTCACGGCTTTCCTGAAAGAGTTTGCGAAAAAGGAGCACCTTACTCCAAGCATCAATCAGCCTTGTCTCATCTAACCCAAGCTGCATAAGCTCTTGGCGAAAATAGGCATCAAGTGTTGGAAAACGAAATGCGGGATTTTTCTTGTGCTCATTAAAACTTGCTTGAGCGTTTGCTACAAGCGATTTCAAAGCCTCATCTTTTGATACCTTATATCCTCTCTTTTCTGCAATTTTGGCGCTGTTGATGATGTATTTAGCAACAAGTGTTATAAAATCTTTGCCAAACCAGTCTTGCAGGCTATGGTAGCCAAAAAGAGAGAGATCTCTATAATTAAGCTCAGCATCTGGCTGAAGCCAAGAGTACTGTTTTTCTTGATAGCGCACAAACTGCTTCAAGTAAATTGAAGGGAAGCGATTTTCAGCTAAATAAAGATTTGCACGCGTTTTAAAGGCAGAGAGCGTTGCCGCATCAGGTTCGCTCTTTAGCTTTTCAAGATTTGTTTTAATATCTGGTGCAAAATAGCCCCACATGGTATCTGCGCCAATAAATGGAGCTCCAGGATGTGTGTAGGGGATAAAGTTTTTCTCTTTTTCATGGCGCAATTTAAAATCAGCTCCAAGCTTTGGAAGATAGGGCTGAACGATAATCTCTCCGATACCCGCTTCTAATATATCTTTTTCCATAACGCCATCATTAAAGCTTGCTTTCTGACCTTGATCAAGAAGAGCGATAATATCGTTTAGTTCTGAAGCATAGACAGAACTTTTGTCTACGGCTGTAAAGGCAACAGAATCAGGTACCTCATTATTGGAAATGGACCCATACGTGCCAAAGAATGAAAATGAAATAATGACTACAGCTGTAACTACTATAAACAAAAATTTTTGATAGCGACGGAAGAGCTCTAACATATCAAGTCCCCTTTAAGAGAAGTCTATTGTAAAGTGACTAGTGTAGCAAAATCACCTAGAGAATTACAAATGGAACTTAAGCATAAAATGCGCTATACTCCTTATTTTCAAAAATAATACGTGAATGTCTCTATGACGCTTACAGATACTTTTAAAAAAATTGGCGCATCAAAATTTTCTCAATTTATTCCGAAGCTTTTAATCTGTCTGAAAGAGGGCTATACAAAAAAGCTCTTTATGAATGACCTTTTTGCAGGAATAACTGTTGGCATCATCACCCTTCCTCCTGCTTTTGCTTTTGCAATAGGAGCAGGAGTTACGCCCGAAAGAGGTCTATTTACGGCAATTGTTGCGGGCTTTTTAATTTCATTATTTGGCGGAAGCCGAGTGCAGATAAGCGGCCCCACAGGCGCCTTTGTTGTCATTATTTACGATATTGTACAGAGAAATGGTTATGAAGGACTTGCAATAGCCACAATCCTTGCAGCTTTTATTCTCATTATTTTGGGCATAACAAAATGCGGAAGCCTTATTCGCTATATCCCCTATCCTGTTGTCACAGGCTTTACAACGGGTATAGCGACTGCCATTTTCACCTCGCAAATTAAAGACTTTTGCGGGCTTCAGATAGCTAAACCTGCTGCAGAATTTACCCATAAAATGGCTCAGTACTGGCAATTTAGTAACACCTTTAATTTAACTGCATTTTTACTGGCAGCCTTTACCCTTGCAATCATTGCCTCGATTCGCAGAATAAACCGCAAAATTCCCGGCACAATTATCGCTGTTATGATGGCGACAATTGTAAGCTACTTCTTTGATCTCGGCATTCCTACAATTGAATCGAAGTTCGGCGCTATTCCAAGCTCCATACCGGCTCCAACTTTTCCAGTATTTTCTTTGGACAAAATCATCTCTCTTTTTCCAGATGCTATAACAATTGCACTTCTTGGCGCAATTGAGTCGCTTCTTTCAGCAGTTGTATCAGATGGTATGACAGGGTATCGCCATAACTCGAATGTGGAGCTCATCGGGCAAGGCATCGGCAACTTAGGATCCATTATTTTTGGCGGCATCCCTGCAACTGGAGCGATTGCCAGAACAACCGCAAACGTCCAGATGCATGCTAAAACGCCAATTTCTGGCATGATCCATGCCGTGACTTTATTTGTGATCATGGCCCTTTTTGCACCTATTGCAGGAAAAATTCCTCTTGCAGCCTTAGCTGCAGTGCTTGTATTTGTTGCCTACAATATGAGTGAATTTCACCATTTTGTAGAAATTCTCAAAGGTCCAAAAAGCTGCGCTCTTGTCCTTCTTCTAACATTTGCTCTCACTGTCTTGGTTGATCTTACTGTAGCTGTTCAAGTAGGCGTTCTTATAGGAGTTTTTTTCTTTTTAAAGCATATGTCGGACAAAACTACGATCAAAGCCATAAATCTTTCACTTGAGGAGCAAAATGAAATCTATCCTGACGAGTCAGCAAACAGCGCTCAACTAGACATCCCCAAAGATGTTGCCGTATTTGAGATTAACGGGCCCTTTTTCTTTGGTGTCAGCGATCTTTTAAATGATGCATTAAGACTTCATCCCACGACTCCGAAAGTATTTATTTTACGTCTTCGCCATGTTCCGTTAATTGATTCAAGCGGTATTCAGGCAATCAAAAATTTTCATCAAAAATGCCAAAAGCTTGGCATTCAGTTTTTGATCACAGAAGTGCGTCCAGATGTCTTTGAGACAATGAAAAGAAGCTCTCTTCAAAAAACTTTGGGCAAAGAGAGCTTTTTCAAAGCTCTAGAGATTGCCCTCCATAAAGCTAATGATACACTCGCCGCCTCCCCGAGCTAAAATCTGAGTGGCTTGATAGAATAAAACTGCTGTGCCGACTGCAAAGACGCTGACTGCGATAAGCCCGCACTTGCATAAACATTGAGAAAGTGTGATAGTCTCCACAGAGCGGCCTCGAAGCTCAGGATTTGAGCCTGTAGGCGCGTCTTCCGTAAGAGTTTCTCTATCAACTCTTCTAAAAGGACATATTTTCATAATAAACTCCATTTTTTGTTTTATGTTTTACATTGTATAAATTGAGAGTCTCATTATAACTTACTTTCATTATATGATACAAATAACTGTAGCAACAGCTAAAAACGTAAGTGATTATTCATTAAGGCAAGATTCTCCATTCAGTTTAGCAGTCGAACGCGTAATCGAAAGAATTAAGGGCTTTTACACAAAAGACGCCTCTGAAATCGTTACCATTGTTGTTAAAACATGTGTAGATGATAACACAATTGAAAGCTACGCCCGCATGCAGCCAGGAGGCTTTGTGATGGTTAATGAGATTGTTGCTAACATTGTCTATAGAGTTTTGGAAAAATATAATGAGAAAGCAGAGGCTAAAATTCAGATTCCAAAATCATCAGAATTAACAGCGCTCGTAAGTTTGGCTTATGCAGCCAAACCAACGAGTAGCTGTGAGTGTGTTGTTTTATAATCAGGCTTTATCTGATTTTAATTCCAATTTTTCAAGTTTGAATTGAACGTCATCTACAGCATCAGGTTTTATGCCCTTTGCAACTTTTTGAAACACCTCAAAAAGTTCTCCATTTACACGGAAATTAGAAGTAGCTAAGAGCGTGACCTTTTTTAAAATCGTCTCTATGCTATCTTCAAAAGCATTGATTGTCATATCGCCCTTCTTAGCTGTGTATAAGCCCCACATCGATGGGCGATCTAAGCCCGTAACCATTTTGTAGGTCCAGAATGACCAGGACATTTGACGCGATTCTGCAAGAGCTAAAACCTTATGGACGGTATGGCTTGAGCCTTTTGGCTCCACATTGAACTCGCCTAAGTAGATCGGAACTCCACGACGAAATTTTGTAGCGTGGGCAAGATCTTTTTCAGACAATATTTTAAAGGCGTCCTCTTCAGATTTTGCATCAAAAGCGTAAGGATGGACGCTATAACAAACATTTTCCCAGCCTACTTGACGAGGAGTTGGTATCCACTCTAAGCCCTTAAAGGCATCTTCCATAAAAATAATGTGTTTTTTATCCACTTGGCGAATGGCTCTATAAAGCTGCTCATATACAACGTAAAGTTGAGAATGGGTTTCAGCTCCCATGGGTTCATTGAGAAGATCATAGCCTGCAATCACAGGACAGTCTCTATAGAGCTTTGCAACCTCAGTCCAAAGCTTAATTGTCTCTTCTACTTTTGTATAATCTTTAAAAAGCGTTGAACATTTTTCTTGTCCAGTATGATGCTCATCGCTCTGACGACCTGGCGCACCATGAAGGTCTAAAACCACATAAAGACCATTTTTTGCAGCTCTCTCTACTACCCAATCAATCCAGGAAAAAAGGCCGCCTGGCTCGTTAACTTGGTCACAAATAAATGGCAGGCGCACTGTATTTAAACCAGCTGCCTTAATTCTTTCAAAATCGGCATCTTGTAGCCAATGGGCACGCAGGTTTCGGCGGATCTCATCTGCTGGACCTTTACCAAATCTTGTCTCAAGCGTTTGCCAAAGCGATGTATAATCGGTTATCTTTTTAAATGGCGAGCCAGCTTTCGGATCCTGTTCAAAAGGCATCATCCACATCTCTTCAACAAGCCATCCACCAAGATTTATCCCGCGTAAAACTACAGATTTACCTTGATTATCAACAATCTCTTCACCTCGTACATGAAGCCACGGTAAAGTTTTTGTTGAACTATCGCCCAAAGAAAGAGCATCCACAGAACGTACAGTTGGTACAACACTAGCCATAAAAATACCTATAATTTATCTATTTTTACTAAAATTAATTTTATTACACATTAATATTGTTTTAATTTTAACTTATATTGATATACTTCACAAGTATATACTCATTTCAATGGTCACATCGTACACAGAAAAAAAACGCGGAGACAGGGAGACGCGGAGACGCGGAGAAGATTAGAAATCATTAACGACTCTAAAAGTCCAGGACCACCCAAAACTCTGTGAACTTCAATAGCGGCATTAATACTGGAAGCTGAAATTTTATTTTCGTTCAAACTTTTATCAATCAACCCCGCGCCTCCGCGTCTCCCTGTCTCCGCGTTTTTCCTGTGTACGACGCGAGCATTTTGATACCATCTTTATTGTAAATAATGACCTTGTAGAGAGTCGAGTGGCTTCAGAAAGTAGCTTGAACCATTCATTTTTTTCTACGTAAATTCTAGAATAAGCTTTTTCTTAAGCTCGTCTCGTGAAATGTGGATGTGGGAGGAGACCTTTTTCATAGTCTCGATGGCATTTTTTCCATCATATAAAAGCTCAACTAATATATCCCAAGGAGCCTGTGACAGAAAAATGCTGGCTTGATGCACAAAACCGAAGCGGGTCATCCTCTGTGCTGCGCCGCCAATCTTGTAACCATGAAGTAAAAGATCATACTGCGTGGGAGTTGCCATACAGAACTCTCTCAATGGCAAAGTCTCTCTCTTTTCTGCTAAATGACAAAAATTTCCAATTTCTTCAATTGCCCGAAGAACTGTTGAATTGACAAAGTGATAGTTTTCTAAAACATTTTTCGAAAAATTTGGGTGATGGCAGGGAATGGCTACAGTAAAAGTAAAGTCCTGAACATGGAAGAGAATGCCTCCTCCTGTTGGCCTTCTCGCGATATCAAAGCCTAATTTTTCCGCGCACTCGAGCTTCAGATATTTGTGAGGATCAATAAAATGGCCATAGGTGAGGGCTTTTTTTTCCCACTCGTAAAAGCGCAAAAGCGGCCTTTTAAGATTTTCGAGCTCAGAGATCAACTCTCGATCTTTTTCCATATGGAAAAAAGCAGAGTTTAAACCATCGTCAATGACTTCAAACTCAGATAAGTCTTGGATGCCATTTTTCACAAAGCCGATCTCCAAAGACATAGCCTAATTGTTTGAGTGTATGTGTAAATGGATCTTGCTCCTGATACACATAAAGAGAGACAAGCTCTGCAAACGCTACCAGCAAAAATTTTTGCTTTTGCCTTTCCACAAAAGAACTTAAATCCCACCGAGCATCTGGCTTAAAAAAAACAACATTGCCAGGTTTTTGTGCAAAAGGTTCAACAAACGGAGCATTATTTGGACTTGTTTGCCTTTCACTTTCGCCTTCCAAACATATAGTAAAGCCGCAAGCAAGCGGTGAAATTGCGCTCATCTCTTGCAAAGTTTTAAGCCCCTCACCCTTCATCGGAAGCGTGTATAACTGATCAAAGCCAAAACGAAGAGTTTTTGCGCAGGTCAGCTCTTTTGCAATCTGCACAAAGCGTGAGGACAAAACGATTTTTTTCACTTCAGGATTTGTTCGAATGCTGTCTCTCAATGAAAGAGGAGCCTTTTTTAAAATGGCAAGCTCCTTGTCAGAGAGAAGATTTTCAAATTCAATTGAATGATGCTTATCAAAATAAAATTTTTGGTCTGCTGTAATAACGTACTTCATAAAGCTTTTTTAATTTCTTAGAGTAAGCAGTATATCATTTTCTTGCTCAAAACTAAACAGGAAAAACACTCTTTTAATTTTTTTTAACCACAGAGATCACAGAGAACTTGAGAGATCTGCAAAGATGCTATATTCACGAAGCGTCTCTCAAGCTCTCTGTGATCTCTGTGGTTAAAACTTATTCACACACTAAAAATAAAGTGGCTCAACGTATTGAAGAATAATCCGAAAGAAGCGAATATTACTTTGAACCACAAATTGGCTTTTTATGAACCCCTATGCTCATCTCGAAAAAAATCTTTCGTTAATTGAAAAATCCCTTGGTTATACCTTCTCAGACAAAGCGCATCTTATCCGAGCATTCGTTCATAGCTCCTTTATCAATGAATACAAAGAGCTTTCGTTAAAGCATAATGAGCGCCTCGAGTTTTTAGGCGACTCCGTCTTAAACCTTATCATCACTCAATATCTCTTTAAAAACTTTCCAGATATATCTGAGGGAGAGCTCTCCTCATTGAGAAGTCAGATCGTCTCAGCGCCCTCTTGTACAGAATTTGTAACAAAACTGGATCTGAAGCAGTATGTGCTGGTAGGCCGGGGAGAAAAGCTCAATGCAGGCCGTGGTAAAACTTCCATTTTAGCAGACCTCTTTGAGGCCATACTTGGAGCCATCTACTTAGATGGAGGCTTGAAAGCTGCAGATCAGTTTTTCTTAGGCCATTTTGAAGAGATGGTCCAGCTTATGATCGAAAAGCCTCCTGAGAATTTTAAGGCGCTTTTGCAAGAGCGTTTGCAAAAAGCCAAACGGCAGATCCCTCGCTATGAAGTTCTCGGAGAAATTGGGCCCGATCATGAAAAGCTCTTTAAAGTTGGCGTATTCATTAATAACGAGCTCATTGGAGAAGGTATCGGCACATCAAAAAAAGAGGCTGAGCAGCTTGCTGCCAAAGCTGCTCTTGTTACTCTTTGGGAAGAGAAAAATCCATGAAGGTAAAAACGATCTTTTGCTGCACATCGTGCGGCCATAAACAAATACGCTGGTCAGGACAGTGCCCTCTGTGTAGCACCTGGAACACCATGCAAGAAGAGCTTGAGGCAACAGGCAAACAAGAGACCAGGCGGCAAATTGCACCAAAGCAAACAAAACCTGTAAAGCTTACAGAAATTACAGCGAAAAATACTCCTCGCCTAATGACTCAAATGAAAGAATTTGATCGCTTAGTTGGCGGCGGCATTGTACCAGGAGCCCTTACCTTAATTGGCGGCGATCCTGGCATTGGCAAATCGACCATATCGCTTCAGCTTGCGCACGCACTTGCCAAACAGGGAGCGCTTGTGCTCTACATTTCAGGAGAGGAATCCTTAGAACAAATAGCACTTCGTGCCAAAAGGCTAAATGTTGAAAGCGAAAATTTATTATTTTTAAATGAAATTGAAGTTTCAGAAATTGTCAAACATGTAGAACTTCTAAAACCTCAAATTTTAATCATCGACTCCATACAGATTGTCTATAAGAGCGAACTTCCTTCAGCTCCAGGCTCTGTCACCCAAGTAAGAGAGGCAACCTGCACCTTTATGCAGCTTGCGAAATCTAATGACTTGGCCACCTTTTTAATTGGCCATGTAACAAAATCTGGCGAGATTGCAGGGCCTAAAGTTTTAGAGCATTTAGTTGACTCTGTACTCTATTTTGAAGGCGACAAGCAAGACAATCTGCGTCTTCTTCGCGTGATTAAAAACCGTTTTGGACCAACTGATGAAATTGCCATTTTCCAGATGCTCTCATCTGGACTTCATGAAATTGCCAATCCCTCTCAGATCTTTCTTGAAGAAAGATCGAGAAGTTCAATTGGCTCTGTCGTCATTCCCACAATGGAGGGAACACGCCCCATTTTAATTGAGGTCCAATCGCTTGTTACCGACTCCTTTTTTGCTCAGCCCTCAAGACGTGCAACGGGTTTGGACTCAAATAGGCTCGCTCTTTTACTTGCCGTTTTAGAAAAAAAAGCAAAACTCCATCTTCATAAATGCGATATTTTTGTCTCGGTTACAGGCGGTATTCGCATTCAAGAGCCAGCAGCTGATCTTGGCGTGCTGATGGCGATCTCATCATCATTTTGCAATCGTAACTTTGACCCATCAACACTTGTGATTGGAGAAGTTGGGCTTGGCGGCGAAATTCGCGCAGTCAGCCGCATTGAAAGCAGAATTAAAGAGGGCATCCAGATGGGATTTTCGCGGGCAATTATTCCCAAAAGCAATATGAAAAATGCCTCTTTAAAAGAGTTTGCAAATAAAATTCAGATTACCTCTCACGAATGGGTTGACCAGGCCATCCAAGAGCTTTTATAAGATGAAGATTACTGTTGGTGCAAGAAGTTCTAATTTGTCGAAGGCGCAATGTGAAGAGGTGCTATCTCTTCTTCATCATGTGCATCCAGATATAGAGTTTGTTCCAACTTACCTTGAAACAACTGGCGATGTGGATCTCATAACATCGCTCAGAACCTTAGGACAGACCGATTTTTTTACCAAAGAGATTGATGAAAGGCAGCTTAAAGGAGAGTTTCGTATTAGCATCCATTCTGCCAAAGATCTTCCCATGCCTCTTAAAAAAGGATTAAAAATTGTTGCGCTTACAAAGTGTTTAGATTGCCGAGATGCCCTTGTCATGCGAGATGGTTTTAGCCTTGAAAGCCTACCAAGAGGTGCTAAAATTGCAACTTCTTCCTTAAGGCGAGAAGAGTGCATAAAAAAATTACGAACAGATTTTGAGTTTGTAGATATTCGAGGCACAATTGAAAAAAGGCTTCAGGCATTGAATGAAAGGCTTGTAGATGGCGTTGTCATTGCTGAAGCTGCGCTCCTTCGCCTAAACCTTGGCTTTTATAATCGCATTTTGCTTGATTGCGAAACGGTACCTCTGCAGGGACAGCTTGCCGTTCTTGCAAGAGATGATGATTTGGAGATGGAAAAACTTTTTTCCTCGATCGATACATCTAAAAAAAAAATCTACTTTGGTCTTGAGCCAGACGATTTAAGCTACTACCACTTTCCTGTGATTAAGACCGTGCCAATTCACTTGGAAAAAGAAATCTTTTCTCAAGTAGAGAGTGCCACACACATTATTATTACAAGCAAAATGGGCGCCCGCTACTTTATGCAACAAGTATCTGAGCATAAACTTGATCTAACACTCATATACCAAAAAGAGTTTCTTTCTGTAGGTTGCGTAACAACAGCCACTTTAAAAAGCATGGGTTGTGTCAATGTAAGACAAGCAGAAAACGAGTCTCAAGAGGGACTTATTGATCTTATAAAAGAGCATTACCCCAACCCAAAAACATACTCTATTTTTTTTCCGCACTCGAAAAAATCGAGGCGAAATCTTCCTGATTTTTTGAAAGAGTCAGGCTATCATTTTTCTGAGTGCATTCTCTATGACACTGTTGTAAATGACTCACATAAAAACCTGCCTGATCTTAATAATTTTTCTGTTCTTTTTTTCTCAAGTCCATCCTGTGTTGATGCATTTCTTACCCTTTTTGGTAAGCTTCCTAGAAATAAAGTTATAAAAACCCAAGGAGAGATCACACAGTCTTATTTACAAAAACTCTAAGTCTAGTAGACACTGACATCTTTGCTTTTCTTAAAACAATGCGAGGAATTTTTATGGCAACAAAATATGAGCTACCACAGCTTCCCTATGATTTTAATGAGTTAGAGCCTGTGATTTCAGCTGAAATCATGACGCTCCACTACACCAAACACCATCAAGGCTATGTGAATAACCTGAATAAGGCTTTAGAGCAGTATGCCGATTTAGAAGCCAAGCAAAAACTTCAAGAAATGTGCGCGCTACTGCCTGCAATCAGATTCAACGGCGGAGGCCACATCAACCACTCCATTTTCTGGACCAATCTTCTTCCTGAGAAAAAGGGCGGAGGCGTTATACAGAATGGCAAGCTCAAAGATCAGATTGTCAAAGATTTTGGCTCATTCGAGGCTTTTGTAGAACTGATGAGCGCAAAAGCGACTGCCCTTCAAGGCTCTGGCTGGAGCTGGCTTGGCTTTTCTAAAGATATGAAGCGTCTCGGCGTCTGCACTTGCGACAACCAAGATCCTTTAAGCATGAAGGGCTTGATCCCGCTTCTTGGCATTGACGTTTGGGAACACGCCTACTATCTTCAATATAAAAATGTGCGTGCCGATTACGTAAAAGCGATCTGGAAAATTGTAAACTGGAAAAACATCGAAGAGCGCTTTAGCGATGCCGTGAAAGCATAATAGATTAGCTATTATTTTCTCAAATTTTCAACTTCACATTGTAGCTGCGACTTTAGAGCCAGTTGCAAAAATCCAGAGCTTATAATCCCGGCAGGGATTTTTTTTTTGGATTTTTGCAACTGGCTCTTTAGTCTGTGGTTTACCATACAAGGCCTATGCAAAGGATTGTTTTGCATAGGAATGTTCTTGGTAAAAGATCGTGTAAAGCGCAGGCTAAAGCCTACGCAAACGAGCTCAGACTAAAGTCTAAGCTACAATGTGTTGTTACAATCCTGCGATGCAAAGATTGGTTTATCCGCACATCTGGATTAGATCTTGATGAAGCCGCCTGGTCCGCCTGGTCCACCACGTGGAATTCCAGCAGGAGAAGGAGTTTGAGCTTTCGCACCTTCATCTCTTCCTTCAGAAATCTCCTGGCAAGATTTGCGCCATTTTTCTACCATCTCAACAAAGATCGGAGCGTAAGCTCTGAGCGCAGAAGAGACAGCATGCTCCATATCAATTGTAGCATGAACGAGAATGAGCTCTTCATTTACTGCAACGCCAACACCGCCGCCTGCCATCTGGCCGCCAAGAAGTGCGCCTTCTAAGAGCTTTTCGTAAAGTCTGAGGCGAATTTTATCATCCTTGGGAAGTCCATCAAGTAATGGCGAATAGATATAGAGCCTGCGAGAATTTGGCTCATAAGTAATGTGCAGGGAATACTCATCATCAATTCCCAAAATACACGTGTTGTTTTCGTCGAACTCGAGATCTTCTAATCCAAGCTCTTTACCGAATTCTTTTAAGTTTGCCTTAGCATTGTCCATGGACATAGGAAATTTCCTCCTCTTCAGTCCTTACCATTTTTACTTCATTGTACCGAAATTCAAAAGAATTTCAAATATTTTTTTCACAAATGTTTGATTTTTTGAAAGTTCATTGAGCTATTTTGAGTCAAAACCTCTTATTCGCCAAGGAAATTCGTATATCCCTTGAAAAATTCTTCACTTGAACTAATCAGGTCTGCTCTATTACAATTGATAAAAATTTTAGCAAGGAACAAGCACATAATGGGTTTATTTTCTAGAAAAAAGCCAAAAATTAAAATCACATCAACTAAAAAAGATGGTTTTAGTGGATGGCTGAAATGTACCCACTGCACAGAGCTTATCCATGCTAATGAGCTCGAAAAGAATAGTAGCTGCTGCCCTAAGTGTGACTACCACTACAGGCTTTCTGTAGAAGAGCGCATCCAAAGCCTTACCGATCCCGATACGTTTAATGAACTTTTTCAAAATTTAGAATCAGTTGACGCGCTTCAATTCGTTGATACTGAAAGCTATACGAAACGACTTGCCAATGCCAAACAGAAGGCTGAGAGAAATGATGCCATTGTTGTTGGCGAGTGCCTTATTAAAGGCATCCCCACAGCCCTTGGCGTTTTAGATTTTAACTTCATGGGCGGCTCAATGGGCTCTGTCGTTGGCGAAAAGCTCACCTTATTAATTGAACATGCAGAAGCACAAGGTACTTCCCTCGTTATCGTGTCAACTTCAGGCGGCGCCCGCATGCAGGAGTCTACCCTTTCTCTTATGCAGATGGCCAAAACCTCGCAGGCTCTTGCCAAATTACATGAAAAGGGACTGCCCTACATCTCTATACTTACAAATCCAACTACAGGCGGAGTTACTGCCTCATTTGCAGCACTTGGCGATATTATTATCGCAGAGCCTAACGCTCTCATCTGCTTTGCAGGCCCGCGAGTTATTGAGCAGATTTTAGGAAAGCCGCTGCCTCCAGGCGCCCAGCAGTCTGAGTTTTTACTTGAACATGGCATGATCGACCTTATCGTAAAAAGACATGATTTAAAAAACAAACTTGCCGAAATTTTGGAATTTGTCACTGCTAACACAAAACAGCAAAATGAAGAAGAAGCTACTCCAGTTACCGTAAATAGCTTTGTATCAGAACTTAAGGAGACACATGCAAACAGAAGAAATCACTCTTGAAGCTGAAAAACGCATTGTAACTCTAAAAGTTACTACCGAACGAAAAGAACTTTTGCCCTTCTATGCATCGAAAGGTGCTGCAGGCGCGGATCTAAAAGCAAATATACCTTCAGAAATTGTTATAAAGCCTCAGGCCTTCACATTGATCCCAACGGGATTAAAATTTGAAATTCCTGATGGCTTTGAAGTGCAAATAAGACCAAGAAGCGGCCTTGCCTTAAAGCATGGAGTTACTGTCTTAAATACACCTGGAACAATCGATTCCGATTATCGCGGTGAGATTAAAGTGATCCTCATAAATCTTGGTAAAGAAGATTTTATCGTTACGGATCTTATGCGCATTGCCCAACTTGTAATCGCGCCCGTCTATATAGCCAACTTTGTAGAAACTGAAGAGATCTCCACATCTCAACGTGGCACACAAGGCTTCGGTTCCTCAGGCACACATTGATTTTGGTGCCCGTGCCCGTCTAAAGTGCCCGTGCCCGAATACAGAGCGTGAATTTTATCGGAAAGATTTGAATTTTTTCGGGCACGGGCACGTGCACGAAACAGAATTCTTTATCATTCTTGTGTATAAAAGTTGACATTTAACTTTGAAAAGTCAAAATCTAGTCAACTAATAACTAAAAATTGGTGTTAGCTTGATCACTGTTATGAAATTATTTAATTATATAGACGAAAAGCTTATCTACTTTCTTGACTCTAGCAGTAAGGTAGAGGCATTAGGAACACTTGTAAAGGGCGCTTTATCTATTAAAGAGCTGCCTGATGGCAAAGCATTTCACAATGCTATTTTAGACAGAGAAAAAATCGTTTCTACAGGCATAGGGATGGGAGTTGCGATACCGCATGCCAAGCTCTCCACACTAGATGAATTTTTTATTGTAATAGGTATTTTGCAAAAAGGCGTTGATTGGAATGCCCTTGATGGCGCTCCTGTAAGACTTATTTTCCTAATCGGCGGTCCCGATGACAGACAGACAGAATATCTCAAAATCCTCTCCTCTCTTACTATGTCTTTAAGGGATGAAAACTTACGCAAAGAAATGCTCTCAGCAACAACTGCTGAAGAAATTGTTAACCTCTTTGAAGCAATATAATGGAAATCATATGGATCTCGAAGTAAAAGAAGTATCTCAGCTCTTAAATGTCCCGGAATCTATTTTACTGAAGTGGATACAAGAGGGCAAAATGCCTGCCTATTATATTCAAAACCGCTATCGCATGAACCGCGCTGAAATTGAAGATTTTTTGTTAAAACATGCTCTCGATGAGGAGAGTGAATTTACACAAGATGTTGCCAAAACCATAGGCAAGCTGCAGTTTAATCTCTATCGCGCAATTAATAAGGGCGATGTTCTTGCCGATATTCCTGCAAATTCAAAAGCTTCAATCATTAAAGAGACCATGAAACTGATGGCTCCAAAGTTAAAACTTGATCCCGAAATACTTGCTGAAGTGTTTATGCAAAGAGAAAAACTTGCGCCCACAGCATTGGGACAAGGTTTTGCAGTCCCACACGCTCGAGATTTTCATCTGCCTAGCCAAAACGATGTTGTAACCGTTGTATTTTTAAATAAGCCAATTGAGTTTGATGCACTTGATGGCGAGCCTGTGCATACACTTTTCTTTCTGCTTGCATCGGACGATAAGCAGCATCTCTCCCTACTTGCAAAAATTGCCCATCTTGTAAAAAACGAAAGCATGGCAAAAATGCTTTTAAAAAGACCTTCCAAGCCCGAACTTTTAGAGACTATCAAAGCTTTTGAAGCTCGTCTTCTTAAATAAAGATCTCGACGAGAAAAAAAGTCACTGGATACAGGTCTAAAATAGCTCATCTCAAACTGCAAAGCGATAACCCAATTACAGAAATTTCCAGCACGATGCTCAATCATCGTGCTGGTTTTTCTTTTGCTCTTTTCAGCGCGAAAAAAATATTTTATTAATTTTACCATTCTGATATTCTTTTTAATTATAGATAATATTTTTAATATGGATTTTTATGATTAGTACTACTCGTTTATTTCAAGCTGTAAGCGTTCTTTCAAATGACGTTTTTGTTAATAATGAACAGAGAGTTTTGGCAGAAGAGCTCTTCAAACTAGTTTTTGTACAAAATGCATATAGTACTGAAAGTGTAAAAATGCTGACACAAGACTTCTGTGAACTTGTTCGCGGCGAGGATTCACTTCAAGGTGCGGCCCACAAAATTAAAGAAGCTCTCGATTCAAGGCTTTCAAAAGCTCACTCCTCAAACCAAGATCTTCCCAAGCTTTCTTGGAAAGATGCAGAAGCGGGCCGGCAAGGCACGAGCAGCTATTACTCAAAGAAAAGTAGATATAGCTTCGGCGAATTCCATAGAAATGGAGCGGCCTGGAATAAACAGGCTCATATTGAGCTTTTTAAAGAGGGACTGCTTCAATACTATGTAGCCAAAATAATAGGCTTTGATTTTGGTTTTAATTATCAAGCATATAGTGAAAGCCTTGCTCCCTACTATCATGTGACTATTCAAGTTTTTGAAACTATTATGGAGTGTTTTGGAGTTGATCTAAAAGCTTTACCTGTCGACCAAATAAAAGATCCTCAATGGCTAAAAGAGACAGTAAGGAAAACCAAATTTTTTTCTGACCTTATGGAAGTGGTCAGAAGAGATGAGCGTCTTCTTCAATTTGGAGGCGATTTTCAGCTTTTAAAAGTAGAGACAGAACAGCTTCGAAAGCAGTTTGATACTGAATCATGTAATTCTCCTCAGGAGAGAGAAAATCTGAGAAAACAGGTACTTCATCACGAGATAAGAACAAATCTGCAGCAGCAGGCAATTGTTTCATGGATTCAAGATCTCAAAGAGCAGCTTAAAGCATTTATTAAAGGCAAAAGCCTTGAAGAGCTTGAGAGTAGAACAAGTGAATTTAGACTGGCGCTTCCTCTCTTTTTTGAAAACTCCAAATACGCAATTTTGCTAGAACCTATAAAACGGCTCTACCCAGTGCAAGAAGGAGGAGATTCATGTCCTCACTGTGTAGCTCCAGTTTTTCAACAAAAACAACATAATCATAATATCACTATAACTTATGTATAATTTATTGCAAGATATGAACTATTATAGTAAAATAATTTTTTATTAAATATAAACAAGGTATTATTATGACTGCATTTTCTTCTCATCTTTCTTTAGAGTTTCCAAGTTTTACTGCGGTTCCAGTTACTGGAGAAGGCGAATTAAGTGCTTTCTCTTTTCAAGCTAAAAAGCCTGATTTATCAGGGGATGCTTTTCAACACTTCCGAGATCCTTCCAGCGAAGATGACAAGCCAAAAAAACTCCAATCTCTCTCTCGTCAGCAGCTGGAAGATCTCTTTGTTAACAGATTTGTAAAGAAAGCCTCAAGAGAGGTGGCTGCGTGGTGTGAAGCGACACGAGAGCAATTTATAGACGACTTTCTTCGAAATTATAAACCGACAAAAGCGAAACCACAGCTACTTGAACCAAAACCAGAAAATAAAGAGGGAGCAAGACAAGTTGCCCTTCCCGAGTCTGCCGCTCTCGCAGAGCCAGGGCACTCGATTCGCAAAGCAAAACTTCTTCAAAAGCCTGAGTCTCAATCTGCTCGTCCAACAGTTCACGTTTTGCGCAAACGTCCAGTACCTTGCGCTGGAGTGTTAATTGATGATCAAGCTACAAAAAAAGCGCGCGAGGAAACAGCACAGGAAGCGCTAAAGAAAGCAGCTCAGAAAGATGAATTTATTGTTTCAAGTGACGAGCAAGCGAAGCTTGAGTGGCTATCTCCCGGTGCTGAAGCAGACGCACTAAAAACGATGGAAAGGGAGCGTAGAGAGCAAGATGTTGAAGAGGCATTTTTGCAATTTGCTCGTTTAAGCGTTCAGTCACCGCGAGTCAAACAGCAAGCTACAGTCAGCAAAAACGCCTCCTACATAGCTTAAGAGCCAGTTGCAAAAATAATGACGCTTATCTAATCACATCTTTTCTTGCCTGTTTTTTGCAACTACCTCTTTAATCCGAGCTTGTTGAGTAGGCTTTTAGCCCATACGCTTAAAGCTAACTTTCCTAAGCCCTTTAGGGCGCCTGATTTTAGCCCACAGTGACCGGAGGGAACTGTGGGTAGAGGAATGTAGAGAGATTAGAGCCCGTAGGGCGACTCAAATAAAAAACGTCTTTGATTTGAGTCGCCCTACGGGCTCAATTTGTTTATCGCCTTTTCCCATAGTTCCCTAGCGGTCACTATGGGCTAAAATCAGACGCCCTAAAGGGCTAGAAATTTGCACCACAAAGTACAAAACACTAACAAGTTAACGCAGCTTATTTAAGCGTATGGACTTTGGCCTGCTGTTTGTGAACGTTGCTTGGTTCAGTCCATTATCAACGGACTAAAGTCGCAGCGTAAATACGTGTTGCAAAAATGATTTTATTCAGATGGTCGTTTATCTTTTTTCCGCCAACTTGTTGGCGGTGCTTGAGATTTTTATTTTGGCCATGAAACCGAAGGTTTCATGGCCAAAATAAAAACGGCGAGCGGAAGATCAGCTTTAGAGCAGGTATTTCCAAACGACAAAAGAAACAGGATTCCAAAGGAGCAGGCTCCTTTGGCAGGGTGTGGGGACAACGTCCCCACTTTCTCAATGGATTTAGCCTGCTGACTTAGAGCTTAGCTTATTGTGTTTGTTGTTTTTGTGTTCTTTGGGCTCTTTAGGTTCTTTTCCTTTTGAGGTGAGGTCTTTATCGTGGAAGACAAGTTTTTCACCTTCGAGGACTACCTCTGAGCGCCAGCTTTGGTCTGGGCGTTGGAGCAGAAGTTCTGAGAGCGGGTCTTCGACAAACTGTTCGATGACGCGTCTTAGAGGTCTTGCACCCATTTCTGGTTGGTAGCCGCGATCTACTAAGAACTCTTTTGCTTCTTGTGTAAGTGAGATGAAGATCTCTTTTTTATTAAGCCTATCTTGAAGTTTTTTGAGTTCTAGGTCTACGATACTGCGGAGAGCCTCTTTCATGAGAGGCTGGAAGATGACGATATCTGTAAGGCGGTTTAAAAACTCAGGTTTGAAGTTTTTCTTAACAGCGCCTTCGATCTTCTCTTTGATTGTGTCATAGCCTGGCATACCTTCGACAGCTGCAAAGCCGATCTCTGTGCTTTTGCGTATGAGGTCAGCGCCGAGGTTTGAGGTCATGATGATGATGGTGTTACGGAAGTCAATCTTTCTTCCGTAGGCATCTGTCAGCCTGCCCTCTTCCAGGATTTGGAGGAGGATATCCATGACGTCTGGGTGTGCCTTTTCTATTTCGTCAAAGAGGACTACGCAGTATGGTCTTTGGCGTACGCGTTCTGTAAGCTGTCCGCCCTCTTCGTAGCCGACGTATCCTGGAGGCGAGCCCATGATTCTACTTACGGCAAATTTCTCCATGTACTCTGACATGTCGAGCTGGATGAGTGCATCTTCGCCGCCGAACATCTGTGTTGCAAGCTGCCTTGCGAGGAGTGTTTTACCAACGCCTGTAGGGCCTAAGAAGAGAAACGCGCCAATTGGCCTGTTTGGATCTTTAATATCTGCGCGAGACCTTCTGATTGCGCGTGAGATGAGGTTTACAGCTTCATCTTGACCGACGATTTGGTTTTTGATGATCTCTTCGAGTTTTAGGATCTTTTGTGTCTCGCCTTCTGTTAAGCGGAAGATGGGGATGCCTGTCTGTTTGGAGACGACTGCTGCGACATCTTCGTCGTCGACCGTAACTTCATGCTCTTCTTTATTTACTTCCCACTCGGCGCGGATTTGCTGCAGCTTTTCGCGCAGTGACTTTTCTTTATCGCGATGTTTGGCCGCTTTTTCATATTCTTGTTTGCTGATTGCCTCTTCTTTGGCAAGGCGTATCTCTTCGATTTCAGCTTCAAATTTGGTGATATCGACAGGCTGGTTCATCATGGCGATGCGCATCATGGCGCCGGCTTCATCGAGAAGGTCGATCGCTTTATCTGGCAAGAACCTGCCGTGAACGTATCTATCTGAAAGATAGGCTGCAGAGTGTATTGAGGAAGGTGTGTAGTGGCAGCGATGGTGCTCTTCGTATTTGGTCTTTAGGCCTTCTAGAATTTCGATTGTTTCAGATACTGATGAGGGCTGCACGAAGATTTTCTGGAAGCGTCTTTCTAGTGCTGGATCTTTTTCGATATGTTTTCTGTATTCGTCTATCGTTGTGGCTCCTATACACTGAATTTCACCGCGAGAAAGAGCTGGCTTTAAGATGTTGGATGCATCGATTGCACCTTCTGCAGCTCCTGCTCCTACTATTGTGTGGAGCTCGTCGATGAAGAGGATGATGTTTCCATTTTTTCTTATTTCATCCATGGCTGCTTTGATTCGCTCTTCGAACTGACCGCGGTATTTGGTTCCTGCGATCATGAGGGCAAGGTCTAGGCCGATCAGACGTTTTTTTCTGAGCACATCTGGAACTTCTCCGCGAACGATGGCGTGTGCAAGGCCTTCTACGATTGCAGTTTTTCCAACGCCTGCTTCGCCGACAAGGACTGGGTTATTTTTTCTTCTTCTGCAGAGGATTAAGATGAGGCGTTCGACCTCCTCTTTTCTTCCGATTACGGGATCGAGTTTTCCTTCGCGGCAAAGCTCTGTTAGATCTTGACCGTAAGCTTTAAGGGCTGCGAGCTTATCTCCTTGCCCTGATGATGAGCTTGATGATGCATAGGCTCCTGCCTTTTCATAGGGCTTTGGAGTCTGTTCACGTCCGGGACCTTGTGCGCTTCCAGGCGAAGCTGCACTTGGTGGAAGCTGGAGGTTGAATGATTCGAGCTCTTTGAGAATTTCTTTGCGGATCTCTTTGAGGTTTACATTTAAATTTTCTAAAACTTGAGCTGCGACTCCATCTGTTTGCCTTAGAAGTCCAAGGAGCAGGTGTTCTGTACCGACGTAGTTGTGGTTTAAGCTGATGGCCTCTTCATTGGCAAATTCGATGACTTTCTTTACTTTTCCTGTGAGTGCAGGATCGCCGTAGAGCTGAATTTCTGGACCAAAACCGACAAGCTTTTCAACCTCTGCCCGTACAATTTCGTAATCAATATTCATATTTCTTAAAACGTTGACCGCAATACCTTGGCCAAGTTTTAAAAGGCCCAGAAGGATATGTTCTGTGCCCAAGTAGTTATGGTTCATCCGCTGCGCTTCTTTTTTCGCAAGCTTGATAACTTGTTTTGCTCTGTTGGTAAACTTATCGAACATCTCATTCCAGGGGTTTAATGTTTATCGTAGGTCTAAACTCTACATTAGAAATATGGCTGATTTTTTGCAAACTGAAGACTTATAATATAAATTAAATTTTAAAATTTTCAGCGTAAGTCATTGCATGTAAGATACAATCGGGAACAGAAATACCATAAAAACCTGTCCCTAAAAGTTCAATTTTCCTTGTTTTTAGAAAATTTTTTACTTTTTGATGCATCTCTTCAAAGCCGACAGGATAGCAGGTTATAGCATTTTTTGCTCTTACAACCTGGCAAAAATCTGGCCGTGATTGAAGTCCTAAGTATTTCTGACAGAAAAATTCAGCTCTTTTTTGAAGTTCAAGATTGTTCTCACCGCATGCATTTTGATCCCTTTCGCCTCCCATCATAACTGAAAGCCTTGTTTGAAATGGGCCATTTTGCTCTGGGAAGACTGCAGAGTCGAAAATAATACCTAAAAGTTTTTGTTCGCAAGATGCTCCCGTTAAAAATCCAAAGCCCTCTTTTGAAAGTTTTTCATTTTTATATCCCAAAGAAACAGAGGCAACAGATGATTCAAAAACTTCTGGCAGAAGATGCATAAGCAGATCTTCTTCTAAAAGTTTGCGTAGATGGCTTATTGGAAGAGTGGAAATTACAAAATCAACCTGAAAAACTTTATCTTTCAAAACGAGCTCAACTTGAGAGCCTTTCTCTTTTATTTTTTCAACTTTGGCTTGAAGCTGAATGTCTCCTTGAAGCTTTGAAGAGATGGCTTTTGGTAAAGTCTCAAGCCCGCCCTTTAAAGAAAAAAGTTTTTTCCTTTCGCCCTTTTTTCCAAACAGAACTCCTCTGATAACTGAGCCATGTATCTCTTCAAGACAAGAAAGCTCACTGAACGCCTTCCTCATCGAAACAGAATGAGGAGATGCCGCATAAATACCTGCCATCCAAGGATTTATAAATGTTTCAGCAAAATCTTCTCCAAACCTTCTTGAAAAGAAACTATGGACGCTTTCATCGGAAAGAGAGCCTTTTTTGCAAAAAAACTCGGACAGGCAAGCTTTTACAATTTTCCGACCATATTTTGTTGTTATCAAAGATAAAAGCGAGGAAGGAAGTTCGATAAGATGCGAGCTCTCTGCAAGAAAGCGTTTTTTTGCAGATCTAGCTGCAAAAATAAGCTCATCTTTTAAGCCCAGCTCTTGCAGAAACTGTAGAATTTTTGAGCCTGCCCGTATGCTTCTTGGGCCCGATTCAAAAACAGCTCCTTCAATGCTTGAGCTTAAAATATTGCCGCCCACCCTCTCGCTTGCCTCAAAAAGAGAAATTTCAAGCTGGGATTGCGTAAACTTTTTGCGTAAAAAATAGGCACAACTTAAGCCAGTTATGCCTGCGCCAATAATTGCAACTCTCATAGCTTAATTTTTATACCAAAAGAGCAACTTGGTCAACCTGAAAATTGTACATGTTCACGGGGTTTTAATTGCATATCTTTGGCGTGCTTGTCACTCTGTGAACAGGCACGAAAAATTTTCTACTATTTTAAAATTAAAACTTTATTATACTTAAACTAAATATTGACATAAATTAATACAACTGTTATTATTTTGTTTTTAATTATTAATAGTTATTTTTTATATGATTTATTCAGCATCTTTACCACATTTATCAGGAGGAGCAGCCTCATCACCGCTCCCTTCTCCTACAAAGTTTCCAGCTCATTCACCTTGGGGTGATGCCAAGCTGACGCTTTCCATTTTTCAAGAAAAAAAGCCAATAGAGACACCAACTCCAACCCCGCAAATAGTGAAACCGATGGCGATGGCTCTTAGCCCAAAAAGACGACCCTCTCTTCAAAGCGCGCCCGATTTTTCGCCGACTGCTCAAGCTTTTCAACCTGCTTTTTCATCTTTAGCTTCCAGATCCTCTCCTGATTTAAGCTTACGTCAAACAACTCCCTTATCGCTTGTAAACCAAAGCCAAGATTCAACTCCATCCCCACATCAAGCGAAACCGAATCCTCTGGATCTTAGCGCTCCAAGTCCTTTTGGGGCAGGAAGTTCTACCTCTTTGTCTTCGCCCTCATACGCCCATTCTCCATCGCCAAGCTTCGACTCTTGGAGAACGAGAACGCCAGGTCACTCGCCGTCACCATCGCCTAGGCCGCAAAGCTTGCCAAGGTTTTCACCGCAGCTCTCCCCCTCATTTGCTTCCGCTTCGCAAAGGCGCGACCGCATACACAAAAAATTTGACGACTACCGAATAAAGTTTCCTTGGATAAAAAGCGGAAAACTTGTTTCCTATCAGCTTCCTTTCAGAAATATGCAGATAACAGAGCGCTTTCTTCAAACCAAATTTGGTGAAAAAGCACTCTTGGCAGCCAAGGCATATATAGAAGAAAGAAGCTTGGCCATGTTAACACCAGAAAAATGTCTTCTCAGCATGAAGTTTTTAAATGGCACCTGTTTAGGACAATCCTATACACTCATGACAGCCTTTATGAAGTTAGAAGCAGGAGAGCCTGGCCATCTGTTTTCTCTTATTGACAGTGATCACATTCTCTTTTGCCAAGCACTCGAATATTTGAGAACAAAAGAGCAGAGAGACTCTGGAAAAAGGGTTGAAGCTGTTTCCCTTTCTGTACTGAAAGAACTTTCTGGCCTTGAAAGATGTGGCTCAAAAAAATATGACATTAGAGAAATCTCACAAGAAGATGTGGAAGAGATCGTTTCAAATACTCATAATTTGGCTTTTGAAATAGGTATGTACGGTGACGATTTCGGCCACTCGATTATCGCTCTTTGCGGCAAAAGAAATTATCTTTACGATCTACAGACTGGACTGATTGAGTATCCCTCACGAGAAGCAATTGTTGCAGACCTCTGCGATCTTCTGGAGCTCAAGAGGAAAGAATCTTATCATTCGGTTGTTATTGAACCTTTTGCAATACCGAGACCGTTTACACCCTCAAGAAGAGAAGAAAGCAAAAAAACGTAAATTGAATTTATGCTATATAATGAGCAAAGTATACTTAGTTTTTGTTAGAAAAGAACAAGCAAATTTATAAATGGAGCTGAATAATGAACTTGGAAAAAACAGCGTTGCCGATAGCACGAAAGCTATTTCAGGAAAGCCCGGATGGACAATCAAGTGCAAAGGCTCATGTAGGCGATAAAACTCAATTAGACCACTCAGCTTGTTTAGTAGATTCCTGTTCAAGCCCAAAACTTCGTCCAAGCCACATGCTGGCAAGTTCTTACAGCTCCCCAAAAGTAAGAGTAGGAAGCGAAACACTTTCAGCTTTTCATCCTACAGCTTTTCATAAAGTAAAAAGTGCCAGTTTTACGCCAGGCGTTTTTTCACCACTTCCTCAAAGTGCGCTTCCTCAAGTAGCACTCAGCCAAATAAAAGATTCTCGAGCTCAAGTTCCAGCGCCAAGTTTGAGAGCCGCTGATTCCAGCTCACCAGTGCAATTCAGAAATGGAGAGTTTATCCCTTGCGAGCCTTTTCAAAATATGAGGATAACAGAACGATTTTTGAAAACAGCCCTAGGCCCAAAAGCTGTTTCTGCTGTAGCTCACTATTTCGCTGCTACAAAATGCGAAGCTTCAGCTGAAAAGTTTCTTCAAAGTATAGAATTTCAAGAGAGCGACTCTCCTAAAATTCTCTTTAACCTCTCTTTAGGAACTGGTCTTGCCTACATGGCAGCTCTTAGGCAGCTTGAAAATGGAGAGATCTTCAATATACAACAGGTAAATGCCTATTATATCCTCTTTTTCACGGTGATGAAGTCATTAACCTTAGATGTAAGTAACAAAAATATTGATGAAATTTTAGATTCTGAACTTTTTCAGCTCTCTGGACTTAGTCGTCAAGAGACAGACCTATTCTCTGAGTCTTCGGCATTAGAACTTGATGCGAGCGTGAGAAAGATTCTTAATGATCCAAAAATTTCGGCCTTAGAAGCAGTTTGCAGGCATCCAAATGGCTCTTCAGGCAATACGTTTGTTGCACTGTTTGGAAGAGATGAAAACTATCTCTACGATCAAAAAAATGGCCTTTTTCTATATGACTCAAGACTTGCTCTTACAGAAGATCTTCTGAATCTTTGTCCTGAACTTGCAGATAGATTCGAGAAAGTTTCTCTTACAAGTTTTGCAAAATCAAAGGAAGAAGGGAAAAAAGCAAGTAGCTAAACGCTTTGTGAAAACTTGGAGTTTTCGCCTTTTTTTAAATAGAGATCAAAATGAGAGGCGATGTTTCTAATAAAAAGCTCGCCTTGCGATGTTACTTGAAGCCTCTTTTCAGAATCTTCTACTAAGCCATCTGCAATCAAAGGTTTTAAGGCATGAAGCTCTTGTTCAAAATGCTGATCAAAATTTCTCATAAACTTTTGACAAAACTCTTCTTTTTCGAGCTCAAATCTGCACATAAGCCTTTGGATCACAAAACGCCTGATATGATCCTCAGAGCTTAAAATCTTTCCGCGATTAGCTGGAAGCTTATTCTCATCAAGAAGTTTGTAGTAGTCCTCAAGCTCTTTGATATTTTGAAAATAGGAGCCCTGAACATAGCCAATACTTGTTATGCCAAAGCTTACAAGATCCTCCACATCAAATACCGTATAGCCCTGAAAATTGCGCTGCAGCGTTTTTTTATGAAATGCAACTGCAAGCTCATCATTTTTTTTAGCAAAATGGTCCATACCTATTGCCTGATAGCCTGCCTCTTTTAGAGCACCTCTTGCAAAAAGATAGATCCTAAATTTTTCTTCAGTTGTTGGCAAAGTCTCATCCTTTATCGCCTTCTGGTGCGGTTTCAGCCAGGGCACTTTGGCATAGGAAAAAAGGGCCACTCTATCAGGTGAAAGGTCAACAATTTTAGAAATTGTCTCTTGAAAGGTTTGAAGCGTCTGAAAAGGAAGTCCATAAATTAAGTCGATGTTGATACTAGAAAAGCCAAGAGTTTTGGCATGAAAAAAAGTATCCCTTGTCACTTCATAGCTTTGTCTGCGTTTTACAGCTTCTTGCACATCTTTATTGATGTCTTGCACGCCAAAACTTACGCGGTTAAATCCTAATGCGCGAAGATGGGCAAGTTTTTGAGCTTCATCTTCACAAACTGTTCTGGGATCAATTTCAATAGCAACTTCTGCCATCTCTTCAATCTCAAATGCTTGAGTTATTTTTGCAAAAATTCTATCAAATTGCTTAGCCGTTAATTTTGTAGGAGTGCCTCCGCCAAAATGAACTTGAGAAACTTTTATTCTCTTTCCAATTTTTTCTCGTACAAGATCAATTTCTCGAAGAAGATATTCGACATAGCGCTCTTCATTTTCAGGCTTTCGATTCAATACAACCGAACAGGCGCAGTAAAGGCACATGGTTTTACAAAAGGGAATATGGAAGTAAAGCGAGATGGGCTTTTCATCAAGTTTTTTAAGCTTTTCTTCATATATCTTGTCTGAAAGCTCTCCCCACTCAGGCGCTGTCGGATAGCTTGTATAGCGCGGAATTGGCTTATTCAGCTTTAAAAGTAGTTCCAAATCAACTTCTGTCATTTTTTCTCACAGCAACTTTTCAGCGATACTGATTATATACACAAGCAAAACGAAAAATTCCAATTTTTCATTAATGTTTACGAAAATTTTGACAATATTAATTTTTTATATTATGAGTTTAGCGCGTTTACAAAAAATGGTGGTAACTTATGTACATTGCAAAATTTTTATCAATTTTCTTTTTTGTCTGTTTGAGCACAGAAGGCATTCATGCAGCTGAAAAGCAAGAGAATCCTTTCAAAAAGGCAAAAGCCACGATCATATCCAAAGGTTTCGCGGCAGAACTCAAAACATCCCAGATCAAAAAGCGGCCTGGGCTAACTCAAGAGCAGATGAACCTTCGGCATCAATTGTTTGAGCAAAAGCGAAATGCTTATATGGCGCTTAGAAACAAAACAAATCAGCCTAACGTAAATCCGCAAAATGCTACTTCAAAAGCACTACTTCCTCAAAACATACTGAAAGCCAACAATTTTCAAACAAAAGATCTTGCGTTATCTCCCAATTTTTTAGCCGGAACTTTAGCTGAGAGCGGCTTTATTCCTCCAGATGGAGATGGTTATGTAGGGACAAAACAGTACATTGTGTGCTTAAATGGTCTTATCAAATCTTTTCGTAAAAATGGCAAGGCTGACGGCGTACTCGATCTTTCAACAACGAGCTTTTTTTCATCTGTAATCTCAGACATTCCTGGCTATTTTACCTATACAAGCGATCCAAGAATCATCTTTGATAAACCTACTAAGCGCTGGTTTATTACCATGGACGATGTGAGTTTAAACAATGTGGGCTATGAGTTTCCTGATAATAAGGTTTTGCTTGCGGTAAGCGATGGAAAACATGATGGAGAAATTACAGGTGATACCGTCTGGAGCTTTTACAGTTTTCATCCGGGAACAATCCGCCCCCAAAGCGACTGGTTTGTCGATTTTGGCTATATTGCGGACTCACCAACCCTTGGAATTGACCGCCATGCTCTCTATATGGGCCTGAATGTCTTTTCTTTCCAAATTGACTTCTTAACATCCGATCTCTTTGTGATTAATAAAGAGGCGCTTTTGAAAGAAAAGAAATTGAAAATCACCCCATTTCGCGATTTCGTCAATCCTCATACGGGATTGGGCATGTTTGATCCGCAGGGTGTTACCAATTTCGATAAAGATGCAAAAGAGGGCTTTTTCGTTGGAGCCGATTTTGCAAATTTGAGCACCTTGCATATGAGGCGAATTATTCGTCCAGGAAGTGATTCTCCATCTATTTCAAAAGATATAACAATGGCAATTCCAATAACTGCACAACCGCTTTTTGTGCCGGCAAAAGGAAGTGTTAATGCAATCGATGCCAATGATAACCGCCTCGATCAAGCGCATATACGCAATAAAAAGCTCTACACAAGTCAAACAATTGCCGTGAATAACAAAGGAAGATCTGGTGGATCGGTCGATCGTGATGGCTCGAGATGGTATGAATTTAGCTTGGCAAATCCAGGCAAACCAGAGCTTATACAGGTTGGAACGCTTCATGATCCAACTGACACGCTAACTCCCCTTTCCTACTTCTTCCCATCCGTTATGACCAATAAGCATCACACGATGATTTTGGGCTGTACGGTTGCAGGAGCAAACGCTTTCTTGAATGCAGCTGTTACCTATAGACATGCTGATGACGAAAAAGGATTTTTACACAAAGTAAGAACCTATACGCATAGTACGACTGCCTACAATGTGCAGAATGTAACTCCGCAGCGCTGGGGCGACTACTCAATTTCGAGCCCAGATCCAGATGATGAAAGCCTTTGGACTTGCCAAGAGTATTGTAATGACACAAACTCTTGGGGCGTACGAGTTGGGAGATTACATAAAAAGCATGACAGAGATCATGAAACTTCCCACAGCCACAGCAAATAATCATCAAACGAGCGCATTCTCAAAGAATGCGCTCTCCATTATCAGCCCCTCAATTATTCTCCGATTGCAATACGAAAAGCGAATTCTATTGGTAATTGCATCAAAAATTTTGGATTTTGTTTTTTACCATATGTGATACAACGTACAGCTTTATCGCGGCAGCGATAAGGACGACTGTTTACTGCTGCGCAATCAAATTCTTACCAGCTCAACTAAGGCTTTTACATTATCTTCGGGGGTTTCTGGTAAAATGCCGTGGCCTAAGTTAAATATAAAACCAGGATCTTTTCCCATTTTTTCCAGAAGCATTCTGGCTTCTCTTCTTACAACATTTTGATCTGCGAAAAGAAGATGTGGATCTAGATTACCTTGTAAGGCGATGCCAGTACCAACTTTTTTCCTTACCTCTTTCATATCGCACTGCCAGTCGAGGCTAATGCCTTGCGGCTTAAGATAAGAGAGTCCCTCAAAGAAATAGGATGATCCCCTGCAGAACAATATCACGGGACATTTCTTCAGTTTCTTCATTACATTTTCTATCGGCGATAACGAAAATTCTTGGAACTGATTGTAGGCAAGAACGTGTGCCCATGAGTCAAAAATCTGAAGAGCATCCACTCCACAATCGATAAGTTTATTTAAGTAGATGGCTGTTGCCTCGCCAATCAAATTTAAGAGTTTTGAAAAGCTTTTGGGCTCTTTGTACATCCATTCTTTTGTTTTCTTGAGATCTTTACTTGATTTTCCTTCGATTAGGTAGCTCGCAACGGTAAAGGGCGCTCCTGCAAAGCCAAGTAAAGGTACTTTGAGTGTTTTTTTTAAAAGTTTTATACCCTCAAAAACATAAGCCAATTTTTCTTCAATCGATTCCATCCTCAGCTTTTCGACATCTTGTGGACTTTGTAAAACAGGATCAATAATCGGCCCTACACCCTCTTCAAAACGAACAGTAAAACCAAAGGCTTCCAAAATCAGTAAAATATCAGAGAAAACAATAGCGGCATCAAAGCCAAAAGTGTGGATGGGAAGTTCTGTAACTTTGTGGATGAGTTCTGGCTCTTTGCACATGCCAAGAAAGCTATGCTTTTCCCGAAGCACTCGATAGCTCTGCATGTACCTTCCTGCCTGGCGCATCAGCCAAATAGGCGGCCTTTCGCTTGTATTTGAACAACTAAGTGCATCTAAAAAAATATTGTGCTGCATCAGAACTTTCTCTCTATATTTTTAAATTCTTGGCAAACTCATAGCTGATAAGTTTAAAAGGTGGCGTTTTCTTATATGCTAACTCTTCATGAGAAAGTTTTAGAAGTTTCTTGCCACCATCTTTTTTAACTAAATTTGCAACAAACTCTAATGTTTCTCTTTCAGCATCATCAAAAACAGTTAAGTCCGCTTTTATGACGCTTTTAAGCAAATGATGTCCAGCTTGAACCAATACTTTTTCATCGAGTAATGCTTGAATGAGGTTTTGATACTGATCTGGACAAGGACCATACTCTAAAGTCACATACCTTGCTCCGGTAATGCTGTGCCCAGAAATTTTATAATGCATAAAATCCAAATAAAAAAGTGCCTTGTTCAAGAACAAGGGACTCTTAGCAAATTCAATTAGATAGCAGACTGCATGCTTAAAACGTTCCTGGCTAAACCGTCTAAGACCGCTAAAGATATCAGGGGGATGGCTTTTTTGTTTTACTTCTAAGGCATTTAATTCTGCATATTTTTCGTCACATTTCAGCTTAATATGATCATTCTGTACAGTTTCTTGGACATAATAGGTTTCCCACCGTTTTACACTCGCCTCCCCCACACCCAAATACTCAGCAAATGCTTTTTGAGACATTTTTAAATTAGTTCTTAATTTTACAATATCAACAGATGTTAAAAGACCATGAATTTTTCGATATTGATCAGCAGCAGCCCTTCTGAGAATATTCATTTGAGCGGTATCCATTAAGGGAGCGTGGCATTTTGCGCAAACAAAAGCAGGAACGATAACTTCAACTTCCTCCCCCTTAATTTCAGGGGCAAAGCGAATGTTTTTCTCCTCGAATTCCTTACTTTCGCACTGTAAACACTGCATCTTTTTGTCACTCATTTTTGCCTCTACTTTCGTGTAATGACACGTAATAGTATCGATCATTTTTCAGAGCAAATTTTAAGTACATTTTTTTCTCTAATTTAGTACTCCACCAGCAAAAAGCAAAGAGCTCTCGCTCAGAAATCATTTTTTCATACGATTTCTGCGGAGGCCTTCCTCCTGCATAATCTTGCGGGGTAATTTCCTCTAATAATTCCCTTACCAACTCCCAGACTTCTTCTGTACCAATATCTAGATCATACAATTCACCAACTGTTTTTGTTGCATTGGCAAATAGTCCTGCATGTAATTGAAGAGCTTTCTTTGCTTCTTCAAGTTTCTTTTGCAATTCCCGATCCGAAGGCCTATTTTGCATCTTCGCTCTCTAGTATAGAATTATAGCATCAAATGATACCGAAAGCAATAGAAAATTTACAACTTAAATTTGAAAAATTTCACTTTCTTTTCGCCGGTAGGCGCAAAAAAAGTGATTGTTGACTCTTCGCAGCAACGCTGCAAAGGGGGCGAGCGAATGACCAGCCAAGAACAACGTTTATTCCACAAAAAACAAAAATGGGATTCCAAAGGGGGCAGGCCCCTTTGGCGGGGATCATAAGGGGCAGAGCCCTTATCCATCACAGAATGCGTTCCAAAATAGCTTCGACGGTGAAGCCGAATTCTTTGGCGACGGCGGAAGCTGGGGCAGAGGCGCCGAAGGTTTCCATGGCAATTGCGATGCCATCGATGCCGATGTATTTATACCAGCACATGTCTGCGGCAGCTTCGATGCTGACGCGTTTTCCGATGTTGCCGCCGAGGACGCTCTGTTTATATTCTGGGCTTTGTTTGTCAAAGATTTCTGTGCAGGGCATGGAGATTACGCGGCAGGGTTTGGAGAGTTTTTCAAGTTCTACTGCTACTGACATGGCAAGTGGAAGCTCTGACCCTGTTGCGATGAGTGTAAATTGGGCTTGTCCCGATTCTTTTTTGACAATATAGCCTCCGCGGCCCATGCCTTTTTCGTAAGGGACGACTGTCTCTGGGATGTCGGGGATATTTTGTCTTGAGAGGGCAAAGGCTGTCGGGCCTTCGTATGAAAGGGCGGCGATCCAGGCCATTTTTACTTCGTGTGTTCCTGCTGGGCGGATGACGTGGAGGTTGGGAATGGCTCTAAGTGCTGATAGCTGTTCTATTGGCTGGTGTGTGGGGCCATCTTCTCCTAAGAATATGGAGTCATGTGTGAAGTGGTAGATGACCTTTTCTTGGCTGAGGGCGGCTAAGCGTATGGCGTTTCTCATATAGTCTGAGAAGGTCAAGAAGGTGCCGATGTAGGGCTGGATCATGCGAGTCTGCCTTAATCCTGTTGCCATCGTTGCCATGCCGAATTCACGGACGCCGAATTTGACATTGCGGCCTTTAAATACTCCTGGAGCCATTATGGGGTATTTTTTGAGCATGGTGAGGTCTGATACAGCAAGATCGGCAGAACCGCTGTAGATTTGCGGCATGAGCTCTGCGATCATGTTGATGGCCTCTTGTGAGGCTTTTCGTCCAGCAATTGGTGCTTTGATTGTAAGAGCGTTAAGCTTTTCTTCTAAATCTTTTGGCATGGCATTTGTTGCCATGAGGTCAAATTCTTTCCTCTTTTCTGGAAATGCTTTGGACCACTCAGCAAGCTCATTTTGCCATTTTTCTTCGATTGTTTTGTCTTGAGGAAGCTTCTGTTCAAAGAAGGAGGTTACCTGCTGCGGGATATAAAAAGTTGGCTCGAGCGGTATGCCAAAAAAGTTTTTGGTGATTTTTACTTCTTCTTCGTTAAGCGGGTTTCCATGAACTTTATTTGTTCCTGCTTTTGGCGAGCCTTTGCCGATTGTGGTGTGGGCGATGATAAGAAGCGGTTTTTCCTGTTTTTTTCTAGCTTTAGAAAAAGCAGCATGAATTTCATCGAAGTCGTGGC
>Ga0207055_1001_pt2 | contig 52280 bp, 56 predicted proteins | sample Alteio_BWMinCont_57_FD_153293 | JGI IMG/M metagenome (GOLD analysis project Ga0207055, IMG submission 153293) | Enriched cells from forest soil in Barre Woods Harvard Forest LTER site, Petersham, Massachusetts, United States -... | ecosystem: Environmental > Terrestrial > Soil > Temperate forest >...
AACTTTTTCAAAAAAATTTTGACGAAAGTCGCTGGGTCCCGCTTAAAAAGCGTCGCGGGATGACGCTCTAGTCGAAAATCAAATAGGTATTGGATTTATAATTACTCAAACAATAAAAATGTTTTCACGGGTTTCCTTTCCGCAATATAAAAAACCTTCTCTTCAGATTTGATATACATTCCAGTTGACGAACCCCCATCTAAATTCAAAGCCATTATTATATTGTCCACGCCAAAAATATGGGGTGAATTTTTCATAATATCTGCAGCTTCAAGCAGAGTCATTGGCGATGTGATAATAACTAACATTTTTTTGTTACTGGATTGTGCCAACAGGGTTCTTCTATTAGGTTCAAAATAGGATTTCAAATAAGGTGAATGGTGCTCTAATATTTTAAAATCAGTACTGATATTTCCCTGTTCAATTAATATTGGACCCGTTTGCATAGCGTATGTTGCATCCAGGCATCTACTCATTTTTTTCTCCAAAAATAGAACACCTTTTTTATTCACTTGAATACAGGAAGCCAACAGCCGATCACGAGCAACTTTTTTTAAAATTTTTCCATTTTCAATGAACAAGCCTGCAGGTTGAAAATGAGAAGTATAAAAACCTCCATTTGTAGCAACCACAGAATTATTTTCCTGAGCAACTTTGAGGATAGATTGAGCGTCAAATAGATTCGTGGCCTTTTGTTGATAAAGCTTCGCGTGATAGCCGTCATTCAGAATAACTACATCTAGTTCAATATTTTTATTATCGAATTGAATGTGTCGATATTCGCCTAATTTATTTTGAAGAGTGCTAGTTTTAATAATAGGATCAGAATCTACATTCAACGTTTTTGCATTACAGTCCAACGCCATGAATAGGATAAACGCTATTAAAAAATAGCGAACAATGCTATGAGTTTTTTGGCGCGATGTGCTCAAATGATTAATCACGAATTACTATGTCTTTTGGTTTGATCCAAACAATTTTTCCATTTCTCAATTCACATACAGGATTGCCTGCCTGTTTATGCTTTAACAGAGCATCGTTAATTGCCGATTGGATAATTTGTCTGATTTTTTTCGGATCGCTCATGACGCGAGAAATCAGGTCATTTTTTTTATGGGATTTCATGATATTTCTCCAACAGATTTTGCCAAACTTCTGGAGAGCCGGTCTCCAACAGGGTATTTATTTGAGATGCAATGGGTATAAGACTACCCATAAGCGTATTATCGTACATTTGCCATGAATCCGCTAATGGTTTGTATAGTTTAAAGAAATTTTATCTTAATAAAAATCGAGCTGTTAACCCATAGTAAACACTCGTTTCCTGATCGACGGCTATGTGACGACTCTAAAAATAGATATATTTCCTGATAAATCGATATTGAATTAACAAGGAAATAATCTATGTTTCATTCAAAACCTAAAGCAAAAGAAAAAGAAAAAGAAAAAGAAAAAAATACAGAAATAGAAATGGCTTCACACACTTTATACGTGCCTCAACCTGAAACAAAAGAAGAAAAAACGCCGCCGATTTCAAATGCCTTGATCGAAACACGATTAGCGTCGTTATACAATATTTTAGCCAGAATCATGCAAAATACATATTCATTAGAAGCTCCCTTAATCACTCGAGCCGTCGTACAGCATTACTCACATAAAAAAAGTCCCAACCAGTTATTGGTTACAGACGGATTCTTATCAAAAAAATTGGTTGATAAAGAGACGGCTGTCGGAGGTGTTTTGTGTTCAGCAGATGATTTTCCGGAAATAGAAAAAACCTTTGAAAAACAAAGTTTAGTTAAGATGTTAACACAATTATATAAATCATTATCGCGATTGCCTAACGATGAAAAACTCATAGACTGTTTAGCACAAATCGCTGAGTTTGGTAAATTAATTGTGAATGATTTAGGGTTGGCTGTTTCACAGCCGATTTGCAAGCTTTCACCTGCAGATGACGTTGTTCGACTGGAAGCTGTCCAAGCAGGTGTTGATATTTTACAAGCGATCGCAGTTTGTTATGGTTACCATTTACCTGAGGCAAAGACGTTACTACAGGCTGTGGTAAATGATATAAAAGTTAAACTGTTATATAGAGCAGAGTTATATACACAGCCTTGTTATAGAAACGATAGACCGATTCACTGGGCATGTTAGTCTGCTTTTATTTTTCGAATGAGAGAAAATAATCGATAAAACAACGCACCTTGGGTTGTGTATAACGAAACTTGGGATAAAAATAATAAACCGGCGCATTGATCGCTTGATAAGAAGAAAGCACTTCAATTAGCTCACCGGATTGCAGCGATTCTTCCAATGCATAATGCGGTAATTGCACAATACCCAAACCCGCTTTGGCACATTCAATCATTCCAGTTACATTATTTAATACTAATGTCGGCTTGATTTTGAGTTCATGTCCAGATTTTAAATGCGTATGGCATACTTCGTTACGTGCAGAGTGACCAATATAACGATGATTTATAAGATCATTGAGTGTCTCAGGTTCACCGTATTTTTTTAAGTAAGAAGATGAAGCGCACATCACATGACGTGTGGTTGTGATACTGCGTTGCATTATATTATCTGGTGCAATCAATGAAAATCCAACAGCAATATCGACTTGTTCCTGTTCGAAATTGGGAACACGTTCACTGATATCCAGTACGATTTCAAGTTGCGGATATTTTTCCATGAATCCCTGTAACTGCGGATAAATTAATTTTTTGGCAAAATAATACAGCGAAACAATGCGCAATGTTCCTGTTGGGACAGCATGAAAATCTTTACAGATAGCGCGCGTATCTTCTAATTCTTTTTTTAAACGTAAACATTGTTGGAATAACACTTCACCTTGATTTGTTAAAGAAAGACGTTGGCCATTTCGTAAAAATAAATCTACGCCTAAGTCAGCTTCTAATTTTTTAATTTGTTTGCTGACCGATGCTTTTGTTAATTGCAATTGTTTGGCGGTCTGAGACAATTTGCATGTTTGTGCAACGTGAGTAAAAATTTCAAAACGATCTAAGTCTGACATGTTCTTCAACCAAAAAAATAAAGTTTTTCAATCTATCACTTTAAAAGATATAATGTCCAATCTAAATTGGACGGTAAAATGAAAAAATTCAAATATGGTTTAATGATTTTTATCTTGACGGGTTTTACGATTTGTCATGCTGAACACGCGATCTCTGTGCAAAATCAATTAGCACAATTAGAATCAATATCTGGCGGACGAATAGGTATCTCCGCGATCAATACAGGAAATAATCAACAAATTCAGTATCGTGTCAATGAATCTTTTCCGATGCAGTGCACAGATAAAGTAATAGGTGTTGCAGCAATTCTCAAAAAAAACATCCAAGATAATAAATTGTTGCAAAAAAGAATCTATTATAAAAAAAATGATTTAAGCGATTGGTCTCCCATTACAAAAAAACATTTAACAGATGGAATGACAGTTGCACAACTTTGTGCAGCGGCGATTTCATACAGCGATAATACAGCAATGAATTTACTTGCAAGAATGCTCGGCGGCCCTGCTGGAGTGAATAAGTTTGCCCGATCCATTGGAGATACGCATTTCAAACTGGATCACTGGTGGCCTGAAGAAGCGTTATCCAGCCCAGAGAGCAAAGAAGATTCGAGCACGCCGCTTGCGATGAATGAAAGTCTACGTAAATTGGTTGAGGGAAATGTTCTTGCGAAACCAGAACAAGAAATGTTAGTGACTTGGTTGAAAGAAAATACGACGGGCGGCCATCGAATCAGAGCGGGTGTACCCCAAAATTGGATCGTGGGTGATAAAACCGGAACAGGTTCTTATGGTGCCACAAATGATATTGCAGTTATTTGGCCTCCAAAATGTGCCCCTATTTTTATTACGATTTTTTATTCGACGAATAAAAAAAATGCGCCGCATCGAGAGGATGTTCTTGCATCGGCAACGCGTATATTGATTCATTTTTATGAAAAAGCATAAAGTGGGCGAAGCGTCACTGCCATTAAATTAGCAGTATCCACGGTCTCTACCGAAGCGTCATCCCGCGGCGCTCCTTAAGCGGGACCCAGCGACTTTCTTAAATTTTATTCGAAAAACAATGCAAAAAAGTCGCTGGGTCCCGCTTAAGGAGCGTCGCGGGATGACGCTTCGGTAGAGGCTGTGCTAATGACCATTTTTTTCTAACTCCAAAAGAAAAGCCTTTTTCTCCAACCCGCCACCAAAACCCGTTAAATGCCCATTACTTCCAATCACACGATGACAGGGAATAATAATAGAAATCGGATTTAACCCATTGGCTGTTCCCACAGCGCGCGCTTTATTTCTATCGCCTATTTTTTCCGCTTGCTCAGCATAACTGATCGTCTTTGCATAAGGTATCTTGAGCAATTGTTTCCAAACTTGAATTTGAAAATCCGTTCCATTGATGACAAGCGGCAAATCGAAAATTTTTCTTTTCCCTTGAAAATATTCAGTCAATTGATTTTTAGTTTGCACGATGATCGGATCATTTTTGGATTGACGAAGATTTTTAATTATTTTTTCGATCGCTGGATTTTTGCGATCATTTTCCCACAACACAGCATGCAATCCTTTTGACGAGGTGACAATAGTTAATTTCCCAACAGGCGAATTTGTTTCATCATAGGTTTCACCTTCAGATAAAAATTTAACTTCTCTTAGTTTTTTCATGTGTTGTTCCTTATTGATCGCACAGAGTTGGGCTTGAGACGTGATTTAAGTTTGGGAGATGCATTATACAAAATATTGAGCATGGCAGACTAGTCAAAAACGGAGGTGTATTTTCTATTCTAAAAAAATAATGACTGCCGAGACTTTCATTTTATTTTATAACTGATAAAATTGTTTCCTCACTTCCCTCGATTCATTTCTCGCGTTGTTTTGTGATTATCTATCCCTGTCATGACCCTGCTGTAAAAAATGCAACCCTAAAGAAATAGGTATGCAAATAGCCACTTGATAAAAAGAGTACAGAGATAAGGAAAAAATTAAGGAGTTATTATGAAAAACGATTTAGCTGTTTTTGAGGAATATCAAATACGTCGGATATATGAGGAAGAAACCGAAACATGGTTCTTTTCAGTGATTGATGTTGTTCAAATTTTAACAGAGCAAGCTAACTATCAAACAGCCAGAAAGTATTGGAATAAGCTGAAAGAGCGGCTAAAAAAAGAAGGAAATCAACCGGTGACAAATTGTCACCGGTTGAAAATGACCGCTGAAGATGGCAAAGCCCGACTGACAGATGTCGCCAATGCTGAAACCCTACTCCGCCTTGTTCAATCCATCCCTAGCCCTAAAGCTGAACCCATCAAGCTTTGGTTAGCCAAAGTAGGCTACGAGCGCATGCAAGAAATGGCTGACCTCGCGATATCGCTCGGTCGAGCTAGAGAAACATGGCAAAAACACGGCTATAGTCAAAAATGGATTCAGCAACGGATGATGGGAAGCTTTACAAGATAAACCCGATAAAGAAAGGATTTAACATGAATAAAAAAGTCATTTTTATCCCCGGAAATGGTGGTGGTTCTCCCAACGATAATTGGTTTCCGAGCGTCAAGAAGGAGCTTGAAGATGCAGGTCTAACTGTTATTTCGAAAGAGTTTCCCGATAATGATTTAGCAAGGTCATCTTTTTGGTTACCCTTTTTACTCGATGAACTAAAGGTAGATGAAAATACTATATTGATAGGACATTCATCCGGCGCAATTGCAGCAATGCGGTTAGCTGAAAAACGAGCTATTTATGGTTCCATATTAGTAGGAGCTTATTATACGGATCTCGGCATGGAAAAAGAAAAACAATCTGGGTATTTTGATAAAGAATGGGATTGGAAAAGCATTAAAGAGAATCAACAATGGATAGCATTGTTTGCATCACAAGATGATCCGTGGATTCCAATCGAACAACCGCGCCATATTCATTTTCAACTTGATTGTGAGTATCACGAGTATAAAAATAAAGGCCATTTTGGCGGTGATTATTACAAAGCTACTTTTCCTGAATTATCACATTCTCTTATTCAACATTTAAAGGTAAAAAATGAAAGATAAAATTTGTAAAGAAATGATTATAAGAAAAGCAACTAACAGGGATTCGGCTTTTATTCTGGATTTGATTTTTGACATATGGATTAATGAGTACCACTTTGATGTAAAAAGAGAAAATTTTCCCGATCTTCACGACATTGAAAAATATTATTCTAAAGAAAGCGGATTGTTTTTGATTTCAATAGTAAACAATAAAATTGTCGGGACCATCGCTTGTAATAGACTGTCACACGAAAATTTTGTTTTGAAACGCATGTTCATTGATAGGGATTATCGTAGATTAGGTATAGCCCAAATGTTATTAGATAAATTGTTTGAATTAAGCGCTATTTCAAATAATGCGTTATTTTATTTAAGTACCAAAGAGAGCGAAGCGGGCGCAGCAAAAAAATTCTATCTAAAAAATGGCTTTCGTATTATCTCTCAATCAGAGCTGCCTGAAAAATTCCCTTTTTTCTATAAAGACGATTTGTTTATGCTTAAAAGTAGCTCTAACCGGAGTTAGAATCCAATAATGAAAACCGTTGTAAAAGGCAGCCTAAAAAACGCATGTTGACAACTGATATCAAATTGATGTACATAATATATGAAATACAAATATACATTCGACGAATAAAAAAATTTAAAACTCAAAAAAGAGCGAAATGTCTGTTTCGATGATGTGATTGCTGCAATAAGTGAGGGAAGAGTGCTAGACATTATTCCTCACTACAATAAAAGAGAATATCCGAATCAATTGATATTGATTATTGAAATAAATCATTACATTTATCTAGTTCCCTATTTAGAAGAAAAAAATTTAATAATTTTAAAGACTAGGGTCTGTTGACAATGGGTTTGATGGTTTTAAAAAGCGGGGAATCGAGATAAAATTTTCGCAAATTTGAGGCGAATAGCACCGCTATTTAACGAGAATTTGCGGAAATTTTAGCCGATTCTGCCGCTTTTTAAAACCATCAAACCCATTGTCAACAGACCCTATATTTCCTAGCAGAAAATTTACCAAATTCTACTTAGGAGGAAAAAACCATGAGTCCGCCTAAAAAACGAAAAACACAATCCGATTTAGATGAGTACGAAAGAGATATTGAAAATAATCTTGATGCCAAGAAAGCTTTGTCAGCCAAAAAAAAATCACGTGAAATGACTAAATTAAAAGTTGCTGCAAAAGAATATGTGAAAAAGAGAAGCAAGGAAAAACGTATCAGCGTTAGAGTATTTGCGAGCGATTTAGAACGACTTAAGCAAATCGCAGAGGAAGAGGGCTTGCCCTATCAAACTCTTGTTACCAGCATTCTGCATAAATTTTCAACGGGTCGATTAGTGGTGTGTAAAAACTAAGTTAATGCAAGCTGCTGCGCAACACATCCTCCGAGTGAATGGCCTAAAAATATAGCTGGTCGGATATTCAAGAAATCTGGCAAACTAATCACATCATTTACCATTAGTTCAGATGTGCAAAATGACAAGGAAATACCGACATGAAGTTAATCACGTTAAACATTTGGGGCGGACATGTACGCGATCCGCTGCACCAATTTATTTCAGAGCATCGAGATATCGATATTTTTTGTTTTCAGGAAGTGTATCACAATGCCAAAAAAATGATTACAGTTGAAGATCGCACAGTATCATTAAATATTTTTTCGGAATTACAATCATTGCTACCCGATCATATGGGTTATTTTAGACCGGCAGTTGATGGCATTTATGGAATTGGAATGTTTATCAAAGAGAAAATCAATGTGGTCGATGAAGGTGATTATATTATTCATCATAATCCGGAGTATGTGGGCTTTGGGCCCTCTCATTCCCGTATTCTACAATGGGCAAAATGCAATATGGATGGAAATTCATATACGATAATGAATGTTCATGGCTTGTGGAATGGTATGGGAAAAACAGATACGTCGGAACGCATTGCGCAATCTGAAAAAATTAAATTATTTATGGATAATGTGAAGGATAGAAAAATTTTATGCGGTGATTTCAATTTAAAACCTGATACAAAAAGCTTAAAAATAATTGCTGATGATATGCATAATCTTATTGATCAATACAATATCGTCTCGACGAGAACAAGTTATTATCCAAAAGAAGAGAAGTTTGCAGACTACATTTTTGTTTCGCCCGATATTAAGGTCAATCAATTTTCTGTTTTGGCGAATGAAGTATCTGACCATGCTCCTTTGTTTGTTGATTTGGTGTAGAGCTTAGCCCTCGATTTTCTCTTAAATGTCAGTTGATTTTTGATATCATTATTTGATATCACAAGAAGATGAAAGATGCGCGGTTGTTTCTTGAAAAAGCGGGGATCTCACCATGAATGCGATGCGTTATAAAGGCTATGCGGCACGAATAGAGTATAGCGATGAAGATGATTGTGCAGGGATCAATGACGTCATTGGTTTCCATGGTGATTCTGTTTTGGAATTACATAGGGCTTTTGAAGAAGCAGTAGATGATTACTTGAAAACGTGTAAAAAAATAGGAAGATCACCTCAGAAACCTTACTCAGGTCACATCATGTTACGTATACCGCCAGAATTACATGCAAAAGTCGCCATGTTAGCCGAAGCCCATGGGCAAAGTTTAAATTCCTGGGTTCCTGAATTGTTAGATCAAGCTTAAGAAGAGTATAGGATTTGACGAGTCTTTTTTATTTTAATACGATGCTAACTTCTCTACTTTTAAGACATCAATCCAATGACTATTAACTCAATCAATGATGACGTTGCAAAACAACTCATCGAGAAAGAAAAAAAATTATTATTACACTCTTGTTGCGCGCCCTGTTCGGGAGAAGTGATGGAGAACCTGCTCAAAGCAGGCATTGATTATACTATCTTTTTCTATAATCCCAATATCCATCCCTTAAAAGAATATGAATTACGAAAAAACGAAAATATCCGTTTTGCCGAAAAACACAACGTGCCTTTTGTCGATGCCGATTACGATCGTGATGAATGGTTTAAACGAGCCAAAGGCATGGAAAATGAGCCTGAAAGAGGTATTCGCTGCACGATGTGTTTTGATATGCGATTTGAGCGGACAGCGCTCTACGCGCATGAACATGATTTTCAAGTATTTAGCAGTTCATTAGGAATATCACGCTGGAAAAACATGGATCAAATCAATACATCAGGTGTCAAGGCAGCTTCTCATTATCCCGAAATGATTTATTGGACTTTTAATTGGCGAAAAGATGGCGGCTCGCAACGCATGATTGAAATTTCCAAGCGTGAACAATTTTATCAGCAAGAATATTGCGGCTGTGCATTTTCTCTGCGAGATACTAATCGCTGGCGCGTGGAAAATAATCGCGAGCGGATAAAAATTGGGGTGAAGTATTATAGCAACGAAGAAAATGACAATATTCAACAATTAAATCAAACTATCGAAGTTGGATTAGGCCAGCTAAAATCAGGTAAGAAAATTTCAGCGAAAGATAGTTACAATAAGCTAAAGAAAAAAATTGATAAAATTGCTAGCCCTTCTGAGGGGTCAAAGTGATTTAAAAATTCATTATTTGCGCGCGAACTAGTACCTCGTCAAAAAAGTTTTTCCGAATGCAACTCGGGAACAGGCATCCCTGCCCTCGATGCTTCCTTGCGTCCTGGTCGCAACGTCCCTCGTCAGCATTCGGAAAAACTTATTTGACGAGGTACTAGTAAATGAAAAAAATGGAAAAATATGGTATATTTATGGTGTAAATGCGCCAAAAAATAACATAATTTGCCCTATTATATTGTTAAATAACGGTTTTTCAGGAGGTTATATGACGTTATCCCAACCTTCTTTGTTTAGAACTTCGCCTCAGGATTACTTTCATCTATTCGACAAAAATACATTTGTTGATGGAGAAAAGGTTGTAAAACTTTTGAAGTATAAAAAAGAAGATGTGTCCGTAGCAACGAATATTCCGCTTTCTTCGATTCGATATGAAGAAAAGAAAATGCCGATTGAACTTAAAGAGCGTCTTACTCAATGGGCTACCGCATTGAATTTAGTTGCCGGTTTTTTTCATGATCAAAATAAAACAATTATCTGGTTTTTTATGCCGAATCCTCTTCTGGGAGGCATGACACCTAGGGATATGATACGCGTTGGGCGATTTAAAAAGTTGCTTAATTTCATTCAAACTGCCTTGGAGGAAAATCAAAAGGATAATATAAATGAGAAAACACCAGGGCAAACGATCAAAGTCAATCAGACAAGAGCCTAAACTTTCAAAAAAACCAGTTCAATATTTACTTGAGTCGGGCACACTTGCCAGTATGCGTGCGGCTAAGGAAACTACGGCTGCACTTGTGAAATACCAGTGGGATTATTATTCTGAACTTGCCCATCAAAGAAATTTAATTCAAGATGAAATTAAAACAGCTCTTGTTCAAACGTGTATTCCATATGTGCCACAAAAATGGCAACGAGCTATAAAATACAAATACAGTTTTCATCCCTTGTCCACAGTGGGCAGTCTTACATTTATCGGGGGAAGGTTTAATACTGGGTCAGGAGTTAACACGGAAATTCCTACATTTCCAGGGTTATATCTAGCGGTGGATAAAGATACGGCATTGCAAGAACATCTTGGGCAAGAACGCGTACCTAAAAAATCTAAATTAACTGCTCGTGAAATAGCATTAATTAATCCTGCATCAGAAACAATTGTTTCGGTGAGCGGTAGACTGGAAAAAGTGTTTGATTTAACAAATCCAAAAAGTCTTGGGCCTTTTGTCCAGTTGATCAAAGTATTTCGTTTATCAAATGAACTGAAGGAAGCTGCGAAAAGATTGGGGCTTGTGACACCAGAAATTATAACAACGAAAAAAAAGCTGCAACAAACTTTGTTACATCATGATTGGCGGCAATTACCGAGTAATTATGATGTTCCGTCCAGTTCACAAATATTTGGCCATCTCATTTATTCTTCGGGAATTGAAGGAATTCTTTATCCTTCTAAATTGACTAGCAAAGAATGTCTTGTGATTTTTCCCAGAAATTTTATCGGCACTGATTCGTATGTAATGTTAGATGATGAAACACCGCATCCTGATATTCCCACACGACTTGATAGCTCTAATTGGCGAATGAGTGAGCTAAGTTTTAAAGAGATCAAAAATTAGTTGATGACATGCCCAGCCAAAAAATATTATTTTATAGAATCCCTCACCCATTTACGTGTTGGCCAACAAGCAACAATAACAATCGGCACACTGTAAATAGAAAGTAACGAAAACAAATGTGATTCAACTCCATAACCACTATAACCAGGCCCTCCGCCAAATAAAGCAAACAGCGTCAAAGTCAGTATGATTAACAAAACAATTTTTTGTACATCATTAAGGGATAATTCTTTATAAACAACCGGCATCATTTTGCTATAAAAAAACCAAAAACAGTAGCAAATAGGATAACCAAATAAAATCATAATCCACCACGGTGAAATATTTAAAAACGTGAGTATTTCACCGATATCGCCATGTGTTGTAAAAGTGCGGCTAGGAATATAATCATTAAAATTCCCCAAGTTCATTGTTGCAAGCCATATAAAAAAATAATAGTACACTTGACCGTGCGATTTTTTAGATAACAATGCATTAATAGAAATGAAAAATAAAATTGCGTTTGAAATGACTCCGGCAAACGCAATAAAAGAAGCTTCCCACGGATGAGCAATATAAAATAATTTAAAATTTACATTTTCATCCATTTGCACAAAAAACAATATATTTCCTAAACTCGTATCACCAAAATTTAATATCAGAGGATTTTGCTTAAATCCAAATGCCCAGGCACTAAATGAATGAGCATATTCATGAACAAAAAATGCAATGGCATGTGCGACATAAAAGAAAAAAGGTGTTAACAAAATTAATAACCAGGCTTGATTGGTTTTTTGATTTTTCCATGGGTATATGGGCTTCATAACTTTTTCCCTAGTAAGGTTCCTAAACCCAATACGCCGTCTTCACCATTACCTTCGAAATAATCCCCATCATTTTTTTGACCCACCCCGGCAATACCACCGCACCCGACTGCATCGCATCATCGCGATGATGCGCCTCATCCTGTTGCATTTGCCATACCACTTTCCGACTGCGTTGATCATTTTCAGGTAATTGCTGTAAATGCTTTTCCAAATGCTCAACGACTTGGTGTTCCGTTTCAGCTAAAAATCCCAAACTCCATTTATCGCCAATCAATCCTGCCGTCAGTCCAATCGCAAATGAACCCATATACCACAAGGGATTGAGATAACTGGTGTGACTGCCTAATTCGGTCAACCGCTCCTGGCACCAAGCCAAATGATCGCCTTCTTCTTTCGCCGCCTGTTGCATTTTTTCTGTGATGTCATGACGTCGCGATGCCAATCCTTGTCCGTGATACAATGCTTGCGCACAGACTTCGCCGGCATGATTGATTCGCATTAACGCCGCGGATTGTTGACGTTGCTCGTGAGTTAAATCGTTTTCCGCTTCCGTTTTCCCGGGATAAACGCGGCCTGATGTTTTTGCATTGCCAAAAATAGCACGTATGGCTTGATCCATGCTCAGGCATATTTTATCTTGCAAAGTGTAAGGGCGTTTTTCATTCATAGCCATTAATTTACAGGGCAAAAATTAAAGATGCAAAACCTATTTAAAACAGAACTAATTAAACAACATGCCACTTTGCCTGCACGCGTCACTCAAGTGACTACCCCGCATGGCGAATTTATGACACCTGCGTTTATGCCGGTGGGAACGCGTGCGTTTGTCAATTGCATGACGCCGGTTGATTTGATCAACGCGGGCAGCCAGATTATTTTAGGCGGTAATACTTATCATATGCTCTGCGCACCGGGCACCGAGATTATTCAAAACGCGGGTGGAATGCATCCATTTATGGATTGGAACAAACCCATGCTGACCGATAGCGGCGGGTTTCAAGTTTTCAGTTTGTCTAAAAATGGCAAGATTTGCAAAATCGATGCGAAGGGCGCTCATTTTAAACATCCGCTCACGGGACAAGTGATTCATCTCACTCCGCAATCTTCCATTCAAACGCAAAAAATAATTGGCGCGGATATCATTATGGCTTTTGATGAATGCACACCTGAGCAGGGTGGTCGTGATGCCGCATTACAAGCCATGGAACGAACACATCGTTGGTTGCATGAATCGATTGAGGAACATCAAAAAAATCCACAGTCGGCTTATGGCTATCAACAAGCTTTATTTGGGATTATTCAGGGCGGTAGTTTTGCTGATTTACGTGAAAAAAGTACGCAATTTATTTTGGAAACGAATCTGGATGGTATTGCGATTGGCGGCGAAGTGATTGGTTTTGATATGCAAAAAACAGCGGAAGTGATCGATTGGGTCAGACCCATGTTGCCTGATAATAAAACGCGCTACACGATGGGGGTCGGTTTAAATCCACAAGATTTAATTGATGTCGTTGCGAAAGGGATCGATATTTTTGATTGTGTGGCGCCGACACGTAATGCTCGACACGGTTCACTGTATTGTGGAACATTGGTCGAAGAAAATAACTGGCTGCGTTTTGTAACGGATCAAGAGAATGGAAAAATTCTCATAAAAAAAAGTATCTATGCGAAAGATAATAATCCTATCATGAAAAATTGTGGATGTTATACTTGCAAACATTTCACGCGTTCTTATTTACATTTTCTGTTTAAACAACAATCGTTGGCCTATAATAATTTAGCGTGTATTCACAATGTTCACGTGATGCATGATGTGTGTGCCCGAATGAGGGAGTTGATTTTAAAAAAGGATATTACAAATGACCATAACGGAATTACAACCTGATCTGGAAATTTTTGCTCGCATTGTAGTGGCGTTTTTATTAGGCGCACTCATTGGTTGGGAACGTGAACGGCATGGCATTTCAGCAGGGATTCGAACGTATGGTGCTATTTCGCTGGGCGCCTGCGTGTTTGGTGTATTGTCGATTAGTTTGGTGGGTTCAGATCCCTCGCGAATCGCAGCGCAAATTGTGACGGGTATTGGTTTTTTGGGCGGCGGTGTTATTTTTCGGCAGGGCGATTATGTGAGTGGTTTAACAACAGCCGCCACATTGTGGGCGACAGCGGCGGTAGGTTTAGCGGTTTCTTTTGGATTATATTTGATTAGTATTTTGACGGCGGTTTTAATTTATTTGTTGCTCTATCTCCCACGATTGCCGTGGTGGAAAAAAGTGACGGGACGGGCTGGTGGAAAAGACTAATAGAATCAATTAAGAAAGTCGCTGGGTCCCGCTTAAAGCTTGTCCCGCGACGTTTTTTAAGCGGGAAGCGTCGCGGGATGACGCAAGGATAAAGGCTGTGCGTAAACTCTTGATCGAAGCGTCATCCCGCGACTTTAAATTGAAGTAATATCTTTCGCTTGCTTCCAGTAATTCATTAATTCTTGAAAGGAAAAACCCTGTAAATTATTTAATCCCTTCTCTTTTGCTAATTGTTCCACGACCCTAAATCGACGTTCAAATTTTTCAATACTGCCGGCCAATGTTTTTTCTGGATTCAGTTGATTGAACACACATAAAGTAAACACAGCATGCAGTAAATCGCCAATCTCATCCTGCAATTTATTTTTATCACCATCGTTTAAATGCACTGTGATTTCGGCTATTTCACTTTTAATTTGCTCTATGATTTGATCAGAGGTTTCCCACTTAAAACCAAAATCAGATGCTTCGCGCTCCAGGACAATTAACTTTTCTAATGTATTCATTATTTATTACCGACCAATTTAAGGAGGACTGAATATACCGAATTGACATGTATACGTCAATGACGTATAGTTATAATATATGAAATATTTCGAATGGGATGAAAACAAAAGACAATACAATCTCGAAAAGCACAACATTGATTTTATTGATGCAATTGAGATATTTGATGATCCAGATCGAATTGAGCTTGAAAACAACAATAAAGGAGAAAAGAGAGTTCAAACCATTGGAATCGTACATAATATCGTGCTTTTTTTAGTTTATACAACAAGAGGCACCAAAAAGAGAATCATCTCTGTTAGGAGGGCAAGTAAAAATGAACGAAAAGCATATGAAGAAGCGTAAATTGCGAGGTAAAACTGACTGGGTTAAAGTAAAATCTTTAACTGAGAAACAAGTGATCGCGGCCGCAAAGTCTGATCCTGATGCCAAGCCTTTAACACGAACACAACTAAAAAAATTTAAACGCGTGCACCCACCAAAAGAAATTAATGTTAAAGCGATTCGTGAAAAACTTCATATTTCCCAAAAAGAATTTGCTGGTTATTTTGGTGTGAGTGTGCGGACTCTTCAGGAATGGGAGCAACATCGACGTACGCCAACTACGATAGCTCGTAATTTTCTTAAAGTAATCGATAAAGCGCCCAAAGCGGTATTAAAGGCTTTAGCTGCTTGAGATTATTTTTTTAATAACTCTTGCAACTCGCCACTTTCATACATCTCGCCCATGATATCACTGCCGCCAACAAATTCGCCGTTAACATATAATTGCGGAATCGTCGGCCAGTTAGAAAATTCTTTAATCCCCTGGCGAATTTCAGGTTCTTCCAACACATTCACTGTCGCAAATTTTTCAAGACCACACGCTTTTAAAATACTCACAGCACGAGATGAAAAACCGCATTGTGGAAATTGTGCAGTGCCTTTCATGTAAAGAATCACAGGATTTTCTGCAATTTGTTTTTTAATCATTTCTTGAGTCGACATAATATTATACCTCTTAATAAATATTGTCATGCCAGCATGCTTTTAGCTGGCATCCAGTGTCTTTAAAGTCGCTGGATGCCAGCTAAAAACATGCTGGCATGACAAAATCGTTATAAAATACCTAACTGTAATTTCGCCACATCTGTCATCATGCTGCGGTCCCACGGCGGATCAAAAACTAGATTGACTTTCACATCCGTGACTTCTTTAATCATCCGAATTTTTTGTTCGACTTCTGCGATAATCACCGGACCCATGCCGCAACCCGGTGCAGTCAGTGTCATTTTAATTTCAACATTGCCGCCGTCTATTTTGCACTCGTAAACGAGCCCAAGATCCACAATATTCACTGGAATTTCGGGATCAAAACACGTTTTCATCAATTCCCATATTTTATCTTCAAGCGATCCTTCCATTTCATTTACGTCAGGATCTTCCATGATAATCATTCCCAGAGCATCGCCATCTTTTCCGGCGACGCGCGCAAGATTTCCATTCACATAAACGGTGTATGAATTACCTAATGCCTGCGTAATATAAACCAACGATCCTTTTTGCAAAGAAACCTTCACGCCCGAAGGAATCAGCATGGCATCGCAATCACGTTGTACTTCTATCGTATCTCGCTTCAACATTTTTCAGTAAATCCTAAGTATTTCAGATAAACCCTTTGGTTTTTTTGCTGACCATTGCGCACAGGGAGATGCGCATTGATCGCGGGAAGCAGCTCTGTCAGCTAAAAAAACCAAAGGGTTTATCTGAAGAACTCTATTCAATTGTAAAACTTTCACCGCAACCGCAACGATTTTTTTCGTTCGGATTAATAAAAACCAATCGTTTTTGCTTTAATCCCAGCGAATCCGTGTCTATAACATAATCGACAATGACGCCTTTAATAATCGATTCATATTCGGGATCAATATAAACGTCTAAATTATCTTGTGTAAAGTGGATATCACCGCCTTGAATTTTTTCAATCAGATCGGGCACATAGGCATAACCAGAGCAACCTGTTTTTTTGATCGATAATCGAAAGCCGATACAGTCTTTTTTTTTCGCCAACATCGATTTGATATGCGATATTGCTGGTTCAGTCAATGTAACGATACTCATCGGGTTTCCTCCGTCGTCACTGTGGAAGGATCATTTTTTAATGCTGCTTTAAGCGTATGCCAGGCCAATGTTGCACATTTCACGCGTGCCGGAAATTCTCGAACACCACAAAAAACCGTTAATTTACCTAATGTTTCTGATGAAATTCCTTCCGTCACTAATGTATGAAATGCAGCGAACAATTCATCAACTTCATGCATGGTTTTTCCTTTCAATATTTCTGACATGAGAGAAGCCGATGCCATCGAGATCGCACAACCGCATCCTTCAAATTGAATTTTTTCTATCACGCCTTTTTTTTCTTGCACATACATTGTAATTTTGTCACCGCAAAGTGGATTAAACCCTTCTTTCTGATGATTGGCTTCAGAAAATGCACCGACATTTCGTGGATGCCGTCCATGATCAATAATAACTTCTTGGTAAAGTTCGCGTAATTCTGTCATGGGTTAAACAACCTCTTTACTTCAACCAGTCCCTTGATTAACGCATCCACATCGTCTTGTGAATTGTATAAACCCAATGAAGCGCGCGCGCACGCAGGAATTTTAAAACGATCCATCAAAGGTTGTGCACAATGATGTCCTGCACGGATAGCAATTCCCTGATGGTCTAACACGGTTCCAATATCATGCGGATGAATATCATCTAGTGTAAATGAAATCACGCCCACTTTATGCTGAGCAGAGCCCATTATATTTAATCCCGGAATTGTTTTTAATTGCTCAGTCGCATAAGCCAATACTGTTTTTTCATGTTCGAAAATATGCGACATATTTATTTTATTTAAATAATCAAGAGCAGCAGCAAATCCAATCGTATCCGCAATATTCGGTGTACCTGCTTCAAATCGATAAGGCAGTTTCGCAAAAGTGGTTTTATCAAAACTCACGTGTTCAATCATACTGCCACCACCTTGATAGGGCGGCATATTCTCGAGATATTTTGTTTTGCCATAGAGCACACCAATGCCTGTTGGCCCATACGCTTTGTGTGAAGAAAAGGCATAAAAATCACAATCCAAATCACCCACATCGACCGGCATATGCGGAACAGCTTGTGCACCATCCACTAACACAGGCACGCCTTGTTTGTGAGCAAATTGAATCATTTCTTTAATCGGATTGATTGTGCCCAACACATTGGAAGCGTGAGTGATGGCAACCATTTTGGTTCGCGGAGAAAATAGTTTTTTATACGCATCCTGATCAAGTTCACCGGTATTTAAAACAGGAATAATGCGTAAACGAAGATCGCATTGTTCTGCTAACAATTGCCACGGAACAATATTCGAATGATGTTCCATTTCACTCAAAATAATTTCATCTTCTTGTTGAAATTGCGGTCGGCCATAACTTTGCGCAACCAGATTAATCGCTTCTGTCGTTCCACGTACAAAAATAATTTCATGTGCATGTTCGGCATGAATAAATTCCTGGATTTTCGTGCGAGCATTTTCATAGGCCTGAGTTGCCCGCTCACTTAATTCATATACACCACGATGCACATTCGCATGGTCTTTTTGATAATAGTGAACCAATGCATCAATGACACATTGTGGTTTTTGGCTGCTGGCTGCACTGTCCAGAAACACCAGTGGTTTTCCGTGAATAGTTTGCTGGAGAATCGGAAAATCGTTTTTATGCATAATCATTCATCCGTTTTTGAATATATTCCCGGATTGCTGCATCTGATATTTTGCCATAAATTTCTTCACAAAAAGCATGAAGCAATAACTGTCGTGCCTCATTTTTTTCGATTCCGCGCGAAAGAAAATAAAAAAGTGCTTCAGAATCTAATTGACCGACTGTTGCACCGTGTGTGCATTTCACATCTTCTGCATAAATTTCCAACTCAGGTTTTGAATTGACTTCTGCATTCGGCGATAACAATAAATTATGATTCGCCTGATGCGCATTGATTTGTTGAATCCCCTGACATACGTACACTTTTCCATTAAACACTGCGCGTGATTTTTTATTGAGAATGCCTTTGTATAACATCGAGCTTGTCCCAAAGGAGGCAGCATGATCGACATGTACATGGTGATCGACATGTTGGTCATCATGGTTTAATCCATACAATCCATGACAATTTGTTTGCGCGCCACGAGCGCGTTGAGAAATCGATAAATCTTCGCGTTCCAGGCGACTGCCTTTCGAAAAACAAAACGTGGTGACGCTGCTATCTTTCTGCTGTTCAACAAAAATATTCGCAACATGGGTTGCAGTTAAATCATCATCCTGAATTTTAAAATAATTCACTTGCGCGCCTTCCGCTGCATACACATCAGTCACGCTGTTTGTGAAATAGTGCTGTGCTTGTTCAGCGTAGTGCTCTTCAATAATAGTTACTTGGCTTTGTCTATTGGCGACAATGATATTGCGCGGATGAATCATGAATTCATTTTGTTGTGTATGAATAAAAATGAGATGAATGGGCGCGTCGATTGCTGTTTGTTGTGGTATTTCCAAATACATTCCATCCGTCATCAAGCTCGAATTCAATTGAGCGAAAGGGAATGATTTTCCGTCAAATTCGCGGATCAAATAGGGCTTGATGCGATTTTCTTCTGTTTTCAACATTGCACTGATGGGGCGCAAAATCACATCATTCGGCAATGTTTTCATAGTAGATAATTTTTTAGAGAAATGACCATTGATAAAAATCAGTTGAATCGGAAAAATTCCTAATTTTTTTGATTTTTCTAACTCACGAACAGCGCCCCTATTTTTGGGAATATTATTTTCTTTTATTTCGGTATATTTCCATTGTTCATTTTTGCGCGTGGGGAATCCTTGTTCGCAAAACTTTCTCGATTGTTGCGCGCGAAAATCACTTAACCATGCGGTAGGCTCGCTCATGCGCCTGCCTCTTTCTCTAGCCAGCCATATCCTTTTTTCTCGATTTCTAAAGCGAGTTCTTTCCCACCCGATTTAATGATTTTGCCTTTCACCATCACATGAACGAAATCGGGAACAATATAATTCAGTAAGCGCTCATAATGTGTGACCACAATAAAACTGCGTTCTGGACTGCGTAAACTATTCACGCCTTTCGCAACAGCTTGCAAAGCATCGACATCAAGCCCTGAATCCGTTTCATCTAAAATCGCAAGACGCGGTTCTAACATCAGCATTTGCAGTATTTCATTTCGTTTTTTTTCACCGCCCGAAAAACCTTCATTCACTGCGCGATGCAAAAATTTTTCATCCATGTCGACTTCTTTCATTTTAGTTTTGACTAATGTCAAAAAATCCATCGCATCGAGCGGCGGTAAATTACGTTGCTTTCGCAAACTGTTGAGCGCTGCTTTGAGAAAATACATATTGTTCACACCCGGAATTTCAACAGGATATTGAAAGGCTAAAAATAATCCTGCTGTAGCCCGCTGCTCAGGTTCCATCGCAAACAAATCTTGATTGTTTAAAGAGGCACTGCCCTCAGTAATTTGATACGTATCGCGCCCAGCCAGGACATTCGCGAAAGTGCTTTTCCCAGAGCCATTAGGGCCCATGATCGCATGCACTTCGCCCGGCTGAATTTTTAAATTGACACCATGCAAAATGGGTTTATTTTTTTGTTTTTCATCTAGAATGGATACGTGAAGATTTTTTATATGCAACATGCTTGCCTCGTGATGTTAACCAATGCTTCCTTCCAAACTCACTTCTAATAATTTTTGCGCTTCCACTGCAAATTCCATTGGGAGTTCATTAAATACTTTTTTACAAAAACCGTTGACGATGAGAGACACCGCATCTTCTTCGCGCAATCCTCGTTGACGACAATAAAATAATTGATCGTCACCAATTTTAGAGGTGCAGGCTTCATGTTCGATTTGGGCCGTCGCATTTTTTGCTTCGATATAAGGAAATGTGTGTGCGCCGCAAGTGTCGCCTAACAATAAAGAATCGCATTGCGTATAGTTACGCGCATTCTCGGCTGTCGGTAAAACTCGCACTAATCCGCGATACGTATTTTGTCCATGCCCCGCTGTAATTCCTTTGGAAATGATGGTGCTGCGGGTATTTTTTCCGATATGAATCATTTTCGTGCCAGTGTCAGCTTGTTGTCGGTGATTCGTTAATGCAACAGAATAAAACTCACCGATCGAATGATCGCCTTGCAAAATGACGCTGGGATATTTCCAGGTAATTGCTGAACCCGTTTCGATTTGTGTCCAGGAAATTTTTGAGCGAACACCACGACATGCGCCGCGTTTTGTAACGAAATTAAAAATACCACCCCGACCTTCTTCATCACCGGGATACCAATTTTGGACCGTCGAATATTTTATTTCAGCATTGTCCAATGCAATGAGTTCAACGACGGCAGCGTGCAGTTGATTTTCATCACGCATGGGCGCTGTGCATCCTTCCAGATAACTCACGTGACTGCCTTCATCTGCAATAATCAATGTCCGTTCAAATTGGCCCGTGTTGGCTGCATTAATCCGAAAATAAGTAGACAGTTCCATCGGGCAGCGCACACCTTTTGGGATATACACAAACGAACCGTCACTGAAGACAGCCGAATTAAGCGTCGCAAAAAAATTATCGCGATAGGGCACCACAGTGCCTAAATATTTTTCGATGAGCTCGGGATGTTTTTGCACAGCCTCAGAAAACGAACAAAAAATCACACCCGCTTCAGCTAATTTTTCTTTAAATGTCGTTGCAACAGAAACACTATCAAACACAGCATCGACGGCAACACCGGCTAATCGACCTTGTTCATGCAAGGGAATCCCCAATTTTTGATAGGTTTCTAATAATTTGGGATCGACTTCCTCTAAACTTTTGGGACCTTCTTTTTGAGTTTTCGGCGCTGAATAATAGATGATTTTTTGGTAATCGATATCGGGGTAGTGGAGATGCGCCCAGCGCGGTGGAGTCAGCGTTAACCAATGCTGATAGGCGCGCAATCGCCATTGCAACATGAACTCGGGTTCATTCTTGCGTCGAGAGATTTTTTGGATCACTTCTTCAGATAATCCCGGGGCGAAGCTATCCATTTCAATATCGGTGACAAAACCGTATCGATAGTGATCGTTAACGACTTGTTTAATATAGCTATTCGGCATCAGTGGTCCCGCGGCGCTTAGGGCCGCCTATAGTACCGTATTTGCACTCACTATAGCAATTACATAGCCAACTGCTTGACTTTTTGACAAAAAAATGTAGGGTGGCGAAGCGCGGCTCTAAGCTCGTCATTGCGAGGAGCGTTTTTTGTGACGAAGCAATCCAGAAAGATATTGCAAAAGTCTCCTGGATTGCTTCGCTGCGCTCGCAATGACGCTTCGGTAGAAAGCGTGCCCACATTTATATTCCTAAGGAAGGTTTCCATCATGCAATATAATCGACTCGGCAAGGCAGGCATCAAAATCAGTGAAATTTCGTTTGGATCGTGGATTACGTTTGCAAAACAATTAGATGTCGAAGCGGTCAAGGAGTGCATGCATATCGCTTTCGATCATGGCGTTAATTTTTTTGATAATGCCGAAGGTTATGCGCATGGTGAATCTGAAACGTTAATGGGCAAAGTGGTTAAAGAATTTCGTCGAGAAGATTTAGTCATTTCAACTAAAATTTTTTGGGGCGGGAATGGTCCCAATGATACGGGCCTGTCACGCAAACATTTGTTAGAAGGCACACATAATTCATTGCGTCGTTTGCAATTGGATTACGTCGATTTATTATTTTGTCATCGTCCCGATGCCGATACGCCTATCGAAGAAACCGTGCTCGCGATGGATTATCTCGTGCGCAATGGTTATGCGCTTTATTGGGGAACGTCTGAGTGGAGTGCAGAACAAATTGAAAGTGCTTATCAAGCGGCAGAACAATTAGGTTGTATGAAACCCTCGATGGAACAACCTAAATATAATATGTTTGCGCGCGAGCGCTTAGAAAAAGAATATTTACCGTTGTTTAAAAAATACGGTATGGGAACAACGATATGGAGTCCGTTGGCTTCAGGAATTTTGTCTGGAAAATATGATCACGGAATTCCGCCCGAGAGCCGTCTTGCGAAAGAGGCGTGGTTAATTCCATCTGACTTTCAAGAATTAGTTGCAAAGGTCAAAAAAATTTCCCAGATTGCAGACAGTTTGAGTTGCACGACTTCGCAACTTGCGCTCGCGTGGTGTTTGAAAAATCCGAATGTGAGTTCTGTGATTACAGGGGCAACGAAAAAAGAACAATTACTTGAAAATTTAGAAGCGATTGAAATGAAGTCGGCGTTGACGCCTGAGATTATGAAAAAAATTGATGGGATTTTAGCAGAATGAATTCTTTACATTTGAATGCTCTTGAACTGAGCGTCAACTTAGGCTGGCCACAAGGCGAACGAAAAAAAACACAAATCGTTACACTCGATGTCTCTCTTTTTTTTCCGACTCCGCCATTGGGCTGCACGACGGATCAGTTAACTGATACCTATTGCTATGCCACGCTCATCGATGCGATTAAAAAAGGCGTAGCGCAGCGTGATTTTCGTTTGCTCGAACATTTAGGTCACGAAATTCATCGCATCATTACCGATAGTGTGCCGCCCGATGTGGGTGTGCATATTAGCGTGACTAAAAAACCTGCTATTTTAAATTTAACCGGCGGCGTGACTTTTTGTTACGGTCATGAAAAATGATTATTGTTGGATTAGGCAGTAATGTAGGCGATCGATTAGACCATTTGCGTCAAGCGCTCAAGCGCATTCAAAATATTCCGCAATTATCTGTCAAACAAATTTCTCCTGTTTATCGATCAGACGCTTTGTTATTGGAAAATGCCCCTGCTGATTGGAATATTCCTTATTTGAATGCAGCATTGCGTTGTGAGACAACTTTATCTCCACTGGAATTGTTACGACAGGTTAAGAAAATTGAAAAAGACATGGGCCGTCGTTTTGATACGAAATGGGGCCCACGTGTTATCGATATTGATTTATTAGCATGGGATGATCAGGTTATCACGGAAGAAACATTACAGATTCCCCATCAACAACTCATTCATCGTCCTTTTGCGTTCTGGCCTTTGATTGATGTAGCGCCCCATTGGATCCATCCTCTCATCGAAAAAAGTGCAGCGGAAATAGCCACTCCATGGGGTTCTCGTTTTTCAGGGGAAGCGCCTTTCCACACGCAGCAAATTGCGCAGCGCATTGATTCACCGATATTAGTTGGAATCATCAATGTGACGCCGGATTCTTTTTCGGATGGTGGAAAATATGTGGAGTGTGATGCAGCGGTGAAAAAAGTAAAACAACTTATTCTTGATGGCGCTGAAATCATTGATATTGGTGCTGAAGCAACGAATCCACGCGCATCTGCGATTTCGCCTGAAGAAGAATGGTTTCGATTGGAACCAGTGTTGCACGCAATCATGGCAGAATCATCGCATTTTTTCATCCCGCCGAAAATCAGTATTGATACACGGCATGCGTCTACTGCAGAGAAAGCATTGGATTTAGGCGTGGCATGGATTAATGATGTGAGTGGAGGAGATGATCCACGCATGCGTGAAATCATTTCAGCCAATACGTGTGATGTCGTGATCATGCATCATTTGGGTATTCCAGTCGATAGAAATAAAATATTACCTACCACACAAAATCCAGTAGATGTTGTTTTGAAATGGGCTGAAAAAAGATTAAATGAACTTGTGAAACAAGGAATCGCTCGAGAAAGAATTATTTTTGATGTGGGAATTGGTTTTGGTAAAAATCCGCAACAGTGTTTAGAGTTAATCAAGCATATTCATTTATTTGAAGCATTGGATGTTCGATTATTAGTGGGCCATTCACGAAAAATTTTTCTAGGACAATTTACGTCGAAAGAATTTGCCGAACGTGATTTGGAAACGGCGGTGGTATCTCTTTTTTTAGCTTCTCAGAAAGTGGATTATTTGCGGGTGCATAATGTTGATATGCACGCAAGGGCGTTTAAAGTAGCCAGTCTATTTCTCTAAATGCTGATATACCCCATCCCAACCAGGAAGTGGTGGATTGGTTTCAAAATCATGAATGCGGCGTAAATATAAACGATACAATTTTTCATGTGGTTTTTTATTCGATAGCTCGGTAAATAAAGCCGAAGCTTTTTCCCATTGCTGTGAAAAATAATAATCCAAGGCTAAATGATATAAATCCACTTCTTTTTGAACGTCCTCAGAAATTGTTTTAACATAACCGAGCGGCTCATAAATTTCTATACTATTTACTTTTCCTTTTACTCGAACACGATCCAATTTGCGAAAGATAAATAATTTTTGTTTTTCTCTGGTAAATTCTGTCACGATAATTTTAACACCATAATATTTTGCAAGTTGTTCAACACGTGAAGCCAAATTAACAGCGTCTCCCAATACGGTATAACTACGACGAAATTTAGAACCCATATCGCCCACGCTCATGATGCCTGTGTTTATCCCGATACCAATATTAATTTCAGGCCATTTTTTTAGAGCGAATGCTTTTTTGAGCTGGCCGACCCTTTTTTGCATTTCAAGAGCGGCCATGATTGCATGCCGTGCGTGATGCGCATCCTTGAGCGGTGCTCCCCAAAATGCCATGATCATATCGCCCACGTATTTATCAATGGTTCCATGAAATTTAAAAATAATTTTTGTCATGGGAGTGAAAAATTCGTTTAGCAATTCTTTTACTTGATGCGCAGGCAGCGGTTCAGACAAAGTAGTAAAATTTCTGATGTCAGCGAACAAAACAGTTAATTCTTGATCCTCTCCATAAAGATCAAATTTAGCATGACTCGTTAACATTTCGTCAATGTGTTTTCCAGGGACATATTGACCAAACATACGTTTTAATTTTTCACGTTTTCGAGTTTCAAACAAATAACCATAAAACAAATTGATTAACGTTAATAAAACATAAAATACAGTCGGAATAAAAACAGAGATCAGCAATCCTGTGTTTTCCCATAATAATGTATTTAAAGAAATTAACAGGACTGGGACAATGATAATTAAAAAAATCAGTGAGCGTGGACCTAAATAGGGGAAAGTAAAAATAAAAAATATCCCTAAACATAACGTGATAAAAACTTCTGCTCCCTCAGACCATGCAGGTTTGAAAGAAAAATTATCGGTGAGAATACCATCCGCAATCGTTGCTTGAATTTCAATCCCTGGAAAAACACTTTGAATAGCCGTTGTTTTTAAATCTCCTTGGCCTGTTGCAGACGTACCGATAAAAACAATTTTTCCTTGAAGGGCATCTGCAGGAATGTTGTGATGAAGGACGTCAGTCACCGAGTAATAGGGAAATGAAAAACTTCTGCCACGAAAAGTAATAATGACATCGCTATTATAATTGGTAGGAATGATGTGATTTCCGATTTCCACAGCTTCAAGCTGCAAATGGTCGCCATACCTAGCGGAAATTAATTGAATGTTTGCCATTAAATATAATCTAACAGCCTCTAATGCAAGCGCTGGATATAAATTATTTCCATAACGAATCAAGATTGGCGAGCGACGAACAATGCCATCCTCATCAGGGAATACATTAATAAAACCGCCGCCTTTGGCAGCATTTTGTAAAACAGGAATGTTAGCTAGATAGCCAGGTGCGTTGATGAGATCTAATTTTTTTTCTTTGGGAGTTGTTAACTGAAAAACGGGAGTCGGTAATAATCCCTCTGTTTGTGGGGTGGGTAGAAAACTGATACCTAATACGACATCCATTCGCTTTAAACTCTCAGCGAGCCTAGCGTCATGATCAAAATTCGGAAGGATTTTTTGAATAGAGCGATTAATGGAGGGTGTATCGAGTTTTTGATTTTTTAATTCTTGATAAACATATTCGGCTGCATTTTCTTCTTTTTCGGGAAAAAGAATATCAAATGCAGCAACGACTGCTCCAGCTTCTTGAAGACGTTCAATGAGTTCTGCTAATTTGAAGCGAGGCCAGGGCCATCGCCCTTCTTGTGCCAAGCTTTTATCATCAATATCAACAATGGCAACAGATGTCTTCCATTTTTTAGGTTGCGTTAACAGGTACGCGCGTAATTGTAAATCATAAGCTGAATTTTCTATGCGGCTGATGAAATGTTTGACGGTGGCAATAGGGGTTGTTTGTATCCAAAGAGTCAGGATAAGAAGAAGGAGGCCTAAAACAAAGGGAATACTCTTATTCATGCATTTTCTCTTATCGAGTAAGGCCAAAAGTTAATTATACCCTGTATAGCGTCCATGAACAGTTATCGCTATAATGACAAAAAAAACAGGATGAGCCGTTCAAAAGGATGACGAAAACATGGAAAAAAACCAAAAAATAACCAGAATTATTTTTACCCTCTTGATGACTGGTCTCGCATTCTTTTCAGATTTTTCTTATGGGGTATCAGATCCTGCCGTATCCCAAGCAGTGAAAAATGCTTTACCGGGAAGCACAGAGCCGGGCGTGCTCAGTAATTATCTGTCTACTGAAGAAGAAAGACGGCCATCGCCTCGCTCGTTGCCGGCTCTCCATCCGGAGCAAGAAACCCCGAGCTCATTGGGGCCTGAGGCGACACGCATTAAATTTAAATTGATGAAAATTATTCTCGAAGATAATCACGTTTATTCAGATCAGCAATTATCTGTTATTTATAAAGATAAAGTCGGCACAGAAATTTCAATCGCCGAACTGCAAAATATCGTGCAAAGCATCACAAATTATTACCGTAATAATGGGTATATTTTATCGCGTGCGATACTTCCACCGCAGCATGTGAAAGATGGAATCGTACACATTCGAATTATTGAAGGTTATATTGATCAGGTCAATGTGGTTGGAATACCGAGGGGCGCAAGAAAATTGCTGCAAGCGTACGGCGAAAAAATTTCTCAATCGAGACCCTTGCAAATGAGAGTGATGGAGCATTATTTGCGATTGGCGAATGAAATTCCAGGTATGCAAGTGAAAGCAGTGATAGAACCTTCTAAAACAAAAACAGGCGCATCGGACCTGGATTTATCGGCTCAAGAACAAACATTCTCGGGTTCATTTTCTTACGATAACTATGGAACACGTTACATCGGACCTAACCAAGATACGATCAATGGCGAATTAAATTCGATTTTCAGACCAGGCGATGCTACGCGTGCGACGTATGCAACCACGACGCGCCCAGAACAATTAAAATTTTATGATGTATCGTATCAGTCACCACTGGGCACAAATGGAATGACGGGCTCTATCGGAAAAAATCATTCGGGAACTATTCCGGGAATGAATTTGGCGATTATTGATGTACGCGGCCAAGCATCCACTTATTACACTCTATTGCAATATCCTCTTTTGCGAACGCGCGCACAAAATATGACATTAGATGGCGGGTTTAATTATATTAACAGTGAAGTGACGGCATTGACTGGTTTGCTTTACGACGATCATATGCGCACGATTCGGTTCGGCGGTAATTATGATTTTGCTGATCGCTTTAATGGTTCCAATTTGTTGGGATTGCATGCGGAACAAGGGTTCAATATTTTTGGGGCTTCTAACAGTCCGAATTCCACAACCACATCGCGTTTTGGTGCAGATGGTATTTTTACAAAAGCGGTTGGACAAATTGCGCATAATCAACCGGTTTATCGAAGATTTTCCGTGTTTGTTTTAATGAATGGTCAATATTCATTTAATCCTTTACTGGCGACAGAACAATTTGCATTCGGTGGTAGTCAATTGGGTCGTGGTTATGATCCTGCTGAAATTATCGGAGATGAAGGATTTTCGGGTACGGTTGAATTACGTTTGGATGTTGCGCCCGAGTGGCATTTTCTTAACTCATTGGAACCCTACGTTTTTTATGATGCGGGCGTCATCTGGAATCGAAAAAATGTGGGCGGTGTTCCCGTTAAACAAAGCGCAACGTCAACTGGCATCGGTACGCGTTTTGTGATTACGAAAAACTTTTCGGGTAATTTGATGATTGCACAGCCCTTAACAAAAAGTGTGACGGCGATGGAATTGATTGGTAGAGGAAGAAATCCTCGAGGGTTTTTTAGTCTAGTCGCGTCGGTTTGATGGGTTTTGGAACTGGTTTTTTTATCAGGCCTAGTGTATACTGTATATACGGTGTATGAGGAGTATAACCATGGCTATCGCACTTAAAGTATCAGCAGAGCTTGATAAAAGACTGACTGTTCTTTCCCAAAAAACACATCGATCTAAAAGCTCTTATGCAAGAGAGGCGCTAGAGCTTTATATAGAGGATTTAGAAGATTATTATCTTGCTCAAGCTGTATTGGAATCTCCGGGAAAGATTTTTACCTCTGAAGAAGTAAGGAAAATGTGTGGCTTGGACGATTAAATATTCGGAAATCGCGGCAAAGCAGTTAAAAAAATTAGACAAATCGATAGCTAATCAAATCGATAAATATCTCACTGAAAAAGTAGCAAAACAAAAAAATCCCAATGTTTTTGGAAAACCATTGCTGCATGATAAGACAGGCTTGTGGCGTTATCGTGTGGGCGATTATCGCGTTATATGTAAAATAACTAACAATGAATTGCTTATTTTGGTTTTGCGGATTGGACATCGAAAAGATATCTATGAATAAGTTGCGCCTTCGATTTATATGGTTTTCGGAATAATTTTAACCGTATCCGCATGCACCAAATCCAGAAAAATCAAAAGAGCCAACTGTTCCCGCTCACGAAGTTTTTCGAAAGAAGGATCTTCAAACATCATTTTGGCGTGCGGTTCCAAAATAGAAATAGAAATAAAATCATTAATCGTTTGCAATGCATTTTCCCACTCGGGATTTTTAGTGAGCTTTGTCATCGCCTGATCAATGGGAAGTTTCAGCGTTGCTAATAAAAAGGCAAGTAATCCACTGTCTTCCTGTACCATCGATCCAACAAATCGTTTGCAATCTTCTTCATTGCCCCAATTTTTCCATGCATAAAGAATATCAATCAATCGGGGATGTTCTGCGAGACGTCCTATTTCAGCCCAATAAATTATTTTACCCACTACCCATTTTTTCAAAAGATCGAGTTGTTCAAGAGAAAAATCAGATTGCTCTTGTGATTGAATCTGAAGATCATGCACCATGATATAAAGGCTCATCGTGGATTTTTTAATTGCCTCACGCAAAATAGCAAAACGTTTTTCATTGGAATCATAACGTTTTAACAATTGATGCAAAATACGATGAACACGCAGCGGTGTATTAAAGCTCATCGGGTTATCTTTGCCTTCGGGAAATAAATCAGCACTATTAATAAATGTATCGACGACATTCGGAATATCAGATTCTGCAATTTTATTGATTGCTGCACTATCAAGCAAATCGAGAAATTGTTCGATTCGTTCATCTTTATTTAAACGCAATAAAGCTTGAGAAAAAGCCGCTTCATCATTTGTTAACAGTAACAATGCATTCATTTCTGCATCAGGCATATAGCCTGTCGGAAGCGATAATCGAAAATAAATATCAAACACATCTGCACTGCAAATACGACGATCACGCCTTGCCAGTTCTTCTGAATAATAGGATGCTGACTGATCGGGATAAATATCGTGTAATGGGGGAAATAATTGAATCAATAATTTCAACAAACAATCGCGCGAAATGTGAGTATCACGATTGAGTATTTCATCAAAACGTAATTTATCTTCCAGTTGTTTGTCATGATCAGGCGCAAAAACATGCGTGATAAAATCCGTAAATAAATCTTTGTTATCACGAATGCCATCGTAAACAGCGGGAGAAAATACCTCGAGTACTGTGATAGCAAAAAAATCAACGGGATTCACCAATTCTTTTACACGTGGAAAACTGAATCCCAATGTATTGACATACCGCGTGATGTCGCGACAATTTTTGAAAAAATATTTGAGCGTTGAATAGTAAAGATCAGCCCAATAATGTCTATCCCAACTGAATTCTGGGAGTGTTTTCACAATTTGATATAAACGATCCAGTAAAATATTTTCCAAGTCCTGTTTGGAAATATCAGGGACATCAAAAGGCAGTTGCACGATTTTTTCGAGATATTCTGTGCCGCCATTTCCATGAATATTATTCATCGCATGGATAACATGATCTTTGTCTATCGAAAGAATATAAATAGTATTCGCATAATCGCCCATCGACTTCACAATTTGAAAAATTTGGTTGATTTCTTCGTCTTTCACTCGGGCAATGTTATCAATAAAAATAATGATCTTGTGTTTTTGCTGGGCGAGCAATTCATTCAGTTCGGCTTTAACTTGCGTTAAATCTCGACCCGATTCCCAACCCAATGCTTCCGCATGTTTTCGAGACATGATGCCCTGTTTGGGACGGAAAGCTTGCGGAATCGATTTGTGTGTAAAGAAGGAAACATATAATTCCAGCAATGCAATAATACGATCGGCATTTTCAATAAAAGGCGAACGTTGTATTTCTGAAGAAAGTCGACGAAAAAAACTATAAATTAATTGTTGTTGTCCCGAATAACTCCATGGGCTGAAATTTAAAATAACGGGTTTTTCTTCATCTAACATATTGCTTGCGGCAACACGCAATTCTTCAAGCGTCAAATTGATGAGAGAGGTTTTGCCTGTTCCCCAACCGCCGTATAAACCAATGACAAAACTGTCGATATTTTGATGATCGAGAATAGATCGGGCGAGGTATTGGGCGAATACGGTTCGTCCCAGTTTGTCTTGTTCCGTTTTCGTGATGGGTCGATCGGCGTCGAACATGGCATCTCCTTGATGGTGTTGTCTGAGCACGTCCACTGCCATTAAGTTGAGAGCTTGTCATCCCCGCCTTCGCGGGGATGACAAGCACTGAGCCTCCGGCCTCCTGCGCTTTATTTGTTAAAACAATATGTTGCAATTAATGGGTGATGCGCTCCACTATCCATTGTAGCAAAAATAGGAAGATGACGACGCCGAAGGCGATACAGGTGTAATCAAAAAAGGCCATGCGATAAATAGGCAGTTGAGCGAACGGATGGGTCACATTGTCAGGAATACTGGAAATTTTTGCGAGCCATCCACCAAATTGACCGCCAAAACCGAGCGCTGCAAACCAGACTCCCATCATCATTCCGGTGAGATGAGACGGTGAAAGAGAAGTGACAGCCGCTAAACCAATTGGGGAAAGAAGCAATTCTCCAATCGTTATTAAAAAATAAGACAGTACAATCCAAAAAGGACTAATTAAATGATTTTCATTGGGGAAATAGGTGCTGATCGTCAGTACTAAAAATCCCAGTCCGACAAAAAAAATGGCGAGAATAAATTTTGAAAAAGAAGAAAAGTTTTTTTGACTTTGATTTAATGCCTGCCATGACCATGCAAACAAAGGGCCTAGTAAAATAATAAAAAGACCTTCTAATGTATAAAACCATGTAGTCGGTATTTTTACACCCAGGATGTTTTTATTAATGAGCCGATCAATAAATAAATTAACGGAAAAAAATATTTGCCACAACAGCATCCAAAAAATAACAGATGAAATGATTAATGCGATTAAGACGAGCAATCGATTCCGATCAACCGTATTTTGGCGAAAAGCGAGGATGAACAAAAAGAATAACAAAACAATCCCAATAAAAGGTAAAAGCCATTTGTTTAATAAATTGTTTTTTAAAAGAGAGCTCATTAAAACAGTTGCAAGCAGGGAGTAAAAAATAATCCAGGGAGCGTTCAAAAACCGACGTGTTTTTTTGGTTAAGTTAGCAGTGGCATAAGGAATACTTCCCCATTTCACACCGATAAAAAAAATGCCCAGACCGATTAATAAACCGATACTGGCTGCGGCAAATACCGCATGCCAACCCCAATAGTGTTGAATAGTTCCCGAAGCACCTGATAATAAAACGCCGACATTAATACCAATATAAAAAATCGTAAAACCACTATCGCGAATCATGTCGCCGCGGGGATAAAGAGCGCCTAATAAACTTGAAATATTTGGTTTAAAGAGACCATTCCCTACAATAATGACGCCAAGTCCGACATAAAAAAGTGAAGGAATGAGTGTAGCGAGTATTGCATAACCACCACTGAGAAAAATCCCGCCCAACATAATCGATAATCTAAATCCCAATAAACGGTCTGCAACAAAACCGCCTATCATGGGTGCAATATAAGCAAGCGATGTAAAAATCCCAGCAATTGTATAACTGTGATCATCAGAAAAACCGAACGCTTTGGTCATGTATAAAACCAACATGCCCTGAACGGTGTAAAAACCGAATCGTTCCCACATTTCGGTTAGAAATAAAAAAGGCAGTGCCTTTGGATGGCGTGACATAGTTATGTTAATCCACTATGCCGCAATAACGCATCGATTTGCGGCTCTCGTCCGCGAAAAGCAATAAATAAATCCATGGGATCATACACACCTCCTTGTTCTAAAATATTTTTCAAAAAAGCGCGGCCTGATTCAGGATCAAAAATTCCTTTTTCTTCAAAACGAGAAAAAGCATCGCTCGATAAAACTTCTGCCCATTTATAACTATAATATCCCGCTGCATAGCCGCCTGCAAAAATATGCGAAAAACTATGTTGAAAACGATTAAATGGGGGGACGTGTACGACAGATACTTCAGCGCGTACCTCATCTAATATTTTTTGCACTTGAGGGCCTTTTGTTGGATCAAATTCAAGATGCAAACGAAAATCAAAAAGTGCAAATTCCAATTGACGCAACATATGCATGCCCGATTGAAAATTTTTTGCAGCAATGAGTTTTTCATAGAGATGATCGGGCAAAGGTTCACCGGATTTTTCATGCGCCGAAATAAGTCGAAGTGTTTCTTTGTTCCAGCACCAATGTTCGAAAAACTGGCTGGGAAATTCAACCGCATCCCATGGGACACCACTGATTCCCGATAAGGCAGCCAAATCCACTTTTGTTAATAAATGATGTAAGCAGTGGCCGAATTCATGAAAAACGGTTTGTACTTCTTCGTGCGTTAACAACGAAGGGTTATTATCAATAGGCGGAGTGAAATTACACGTTAAAAAAGCAACAGGATATTGTAATGTGCCATCGGGGAGTATTTGACGAAGACGACATTCATCCATCCATGCTCCATCACGTTTATGTTTTCTCGCATATAAATCCGTATAAAAATAGCCGCGCAGTAAATTATTACTGTCATAGACTTCAAAAAATTGAACGTGCGGATGCCAGGTATCCACATCTTTGCGCTCAACAATTTTAATTCCGAATAACCGTCCCATGACAGCAAACATTCCAGCAAGCACTTTTTCTGTTGGAAAGTAAGATCGTAATTCTTCTTGAGAGACAGCATATTTTTCGAGACGCAATTTTTCAGTGTAATAAGCTAAATCCCACGCTTCCAATTGTTGAATGCGATCCAGTGAAATGGCAAATGCGGTTAATTCTTCTATTTCTTTTTTACCAAACACTTTGGAACGAATCACTAAATCATGAAGAAAATGTAAAACGGTTTCCGGTTTTTTTGCCATTTTCGTTGCAAGAGAATATTCTGCAAAATTAGAAAAACCCACCAATTGAGCGATTTCACGCCGATTTTTTAAAATATCTTCCATGATTTGCGTATTGTCCCATCGATTGGCTTGCGGGCCCTGATCAGATGCGCGTGTCACATACGCTGTGTAGATTGATTCACGTAGCTCACGATTTTCGAGATACTTCATCGTTGTAGAAAAACACGGATAGTCTAATGTTAACTCCCAGCCTGTTTTTCCATGTTGCTGAGCCGTTTGCTCTGCCATTTTAATGGTTTGCTCAGGCAATCCTTTGAGCATCTTGATATCCGTGGTATGAAATGTCCAGCCATCAGTGGCGTCAATTAAATTTTCTGCGAATTGAGTGCACAATTTGCTGAGTTTTTTTTGTAATTCGAGGAATTGTATTTTGGCATCCGCCGACAAATTCACACCCGCTAAACGAAAATCACGCAATTCATTTTCAATCGCTTTTTTTTGTACGGGCGTAAACTGTTTGTAGTCGGTGCTTTCAGCAATAGTATTGATGGCGCGATAAAGCATTTCATTTTGCATGAATTCGGTATGATATTCCGTGAGCAAGGGAAGGCACGCATTATAAACCGCTCTTAATTCGTCCGATTCCATGACAGCATGCAAGTGAGAAATGGGTGACCACATTTTGTTGAGTCGATTGTCTAATTCTTGTAGGGGAAGAATTAAATTGTCCCATGTGAATGCGCGATTATTTTCTAATAATGCGTGGAGCTTGTTACGGTTTTGAGTCATGACCTCTTTTAAGGTTGGCTCTATTTGTCCGGGCGAAATGGTGCTGAAAACGGGCAAAGGGCCTTGATTTAACAGTGGATTTTCCATATGGACGCCTTTTTGACATAGGAATTAAGAGTAGCATAGTTAATTTTAGGAACAAATGGGGTATGGATGATGCTGTATGATATAATGATAAACTTGAAAAATGAGGAGTGCATGACCATGAATAAATTGAAAAAATATGCTTTATTATTAATCGTGTGTATCAATATTCCCAGCGCTTTTGCTTATATGAAGGCTCAATGTACCACGTCCACTTCAGCCACTCCCTATACATGCTGCCCTGTTGATGTTGGGGATTATTTGCCCTACATGCCTATATTGGCCGACGGTTTTCGTTTTTTGTGGCAAAACGATGGAGATAACCCTTCCAAGTACTGTCAGCATGGTAATCCATCTTTTGTATTGATGAATGCGTGTGATGGGAATACAAGCGTGAATGGTGTAGGCATGAGCATTGAGCAGGTGTGCGCTCGTCAAGGAGGAAAGGTAACCTTTCCGCAATGATGTCTCTATCTTTCAGTACCGAAAAATAGCATTTCATATCGGCACGGCTAATGCCGTGCCTTCAAATGCGAGTCAAGAGCAGAACCTTTGATACCGTATGATACCGTACCAGACGTGTCATTCCCGCGAAGGCGGGAATCTATCTTAATGGATCCCGCCTTCGCGGGAATGACACGTCTGGTAGGTTCTGCTCTTAGTCCGCATTCCACGTGTTGAATTGTTCCCTGCAATCATCCAAAATGATTCCACCTTGAATGACGCAGGAAAAAAGCCAATGCATCTTGATCCGCTGATTTTGTCTCGCTTACAGTTTGCATGGGTAGTGGCTTTTCATATTTTGTTGCCTGCCTTTACCGTGGGCCTTGCCTCATTCATCGCATTGCTCGAAGGAATTCATTTCGTCACCGGACGTGCGCTTTATTTTCGTATTTCTCTTTTTTGGACAAAAATTTTTGCCATTTCATTTGGCATGGGCGTCGTGTCAGGCATCGTCATGCCTTTTCAATTTGGGACGAATTGGAGTCGTTATGCCGATGCAACAGCGAATATTCTTTCTCCCTTGCTGGGATATGAAGGATTAACCGCTTTTTTTCTTGAAGCCTCTTTCCTGGGCGTGCTGTTGTTTGGACGTCATTTGGTTCCGCGATGGGCGCATTTTGTAGCCGCATTGATGGTTGCATTGGGAACATTGATTTCTACTTTTTGGATTTTGTCTGCGAACAGTTGGATGCAAACGCCCGCAGGTTTCAAAATAGTGGATGGATTATTTTTCCCGACCAGTTGGTTGCAAATTATTTTCAATCCGTCGTTTCCTTATCGTTTTATGCATAACGTGGCTGCTTTTTATATTACGACGGGATTTGTCGTGATTGCCGTCGCAGCGTATTTCATGCGTAAAAAAAGTTTTGTGGAAGAAAGCCAAACCATGTTTTCAATGACATTTTGGCTTTTATCCGTGCTCGTGCCGCTACAAATTATTTTAGGCGATATGCATGGATTGAATACCTTCAAATATCAACCCGCAAAACTCGCAGCAATTGAAGCACATTGGTCGCCTGAAAAACGCGCACCGCTAATATTGTTTGCCATTCCCGATCAAAAAAATGAAATCAATCATGCTGTCGTCGAAGTTCCATTGCTTGGCAGCATTATTTTGACGCACGATATCAACGGTGAAGTGCCGGGACTCAAAACATGGCCAGCAGATCAGCGTGCGCCAGTTATTATTCCATTTTTCTCATTTCGCATTATGGTGGGATTAGGATTTCTAATGCTCGGAATAGTGATGTTAAGTTGGTTTTTGCGCGCGCGCAGACGCTTATTTAATACAGAATGGTTTTTGCGTCTCTGTCAATTTGCCGCACCGATTGGTTTTCTCACCGTCATTGCTGGGTGGGTAACGACAGAGGTCGGCCGTCAACCATGGACAGTGTATGGTTTATTGCGAACAGCGCAATCGGTCAGTCCTTCTCTTACCGGATTGGATGTGATTTTATCGCTGATGGGTTATATGCTGGTGTATCTGATTATTTTTCCCGTCGGGATTTTTTTGATGATGCGCGTGGTACGCAATGGTCCTTCTCATGTGTTGCCACAAGAACCTGTAGAAGGTGGACAACCCAGCAAACCGATTCTCACACCGCCGGAGTACAAACACAATGTTGATTGATTTTGTTCCGCTATGGACGCTCATTCTTGGCGCTGCTGTTTTTTTCTATGTGTTATTGGATGGATTTGATTTGGGCGTGGGAATTCTGTACGGATTAGCGCCTGATCGAGCGTCTCGTAACTTGATGATGAATTCAATTTCTCCCGTGTGGGATGGAAATGAAACATGGTTAGTCTTGGGAAGTGTAGGGTTGTTTGCGGCATTTCCGTTGGCGTTTGCAATTATTATTCCTGCGGTTTATTTCCCAGTTTTAGTGATGTTGCTGGCATTGATTTTTCGCGGCGTGGCATTTGAATTTCATTTTCGAGATGCCGCTCATGTGACTTTTTGGGACCGCGCTTTTAGTATCGGTTCACTCGTCGCAACATTCGCCCAAGGGATTATACTTGGTGCTTTTATTCAGGGATTTGCGGTCGAAGGGCGAAAATTTGTAGGGAGTTCGTTTGATTGCTTTACTCCTTTTTCTTTGTTTACAGGATTGGCGCTCGTATTTGGTTACGGCTTGCTCGGTGCAGGTTGGCTCATTTTGAAAACAGAAGGGGAGTTACAAGCCCGTTCTCGTCGTCAAGGTCGTTGGTGTTTTATTGCCGTGTTGATCGCAGTCGGTATTGTATCGATATGGACGCCCTTAATGGATGCGCATATTGCGAAACGTTGGTTTTCTTGGCCAAATATGGCGTATTTATTTCCTGTGCCATTGTTCACATTAGCCGCGACGATATTTGAGTGGCGCTCATTGAATAATCGTTCTGAGATTGCACCTTTTATCGGTGCAGTGGGATTGTTTTTAATATCGTATCTCGGCATTGCGATCAGTCTTTTTCCGATGATTGTTCCGCGGCATTTTACCTTGTGGGAAGCCGCTTCATCGCCTGATACCCAGGCCTTTTTAATTATCGGCACCTTGTTTTTACTTCCTGTCATTCTCATGTATAGTGCGTGGTCTTACTGGGTGTTTCGAGGTAAAGTCCGCGCGGATGTTGGGTATCATTAAATATGAAAAAAACCACTCATGATGTTAAAACCCTGCAGGGAATGATCGCAGCGCTACAAGCTTTTTGGTCTGAGCAAGGCTGCGTGATCGTGCAACCTTTTGATATGGAAGTCGGCGCAGGCACATTTCATCCTGCGACTTTTTTGCGTGCGATTGGTCCTGAGCCATGGCGCGCGGCGTATGTTCAACCGAGCCGCCGACCGACTGATGGTCGATATGGCGAAAATCCCAATCGCGTTCAACACTATTATCAATTTCAAGTCGTATTAAAACCTTCGCCGGACAATATTCAAGAATTGTATTTGGATTCATTGCGCGCATTGGGCATCGATCCTCTCGTCGATGATATTCGTTTTGTCGAAGATAATTGGGAATCTCCCACGTTAGGCGCATGGGGTTTGGGCTGGGAAGTGTGGCTCAATGGCATGGAAGTGACGCAATTTACGTATTTCCAACAAGTCGGCGGTCTGCCCTGCAATCCTGTGACAGGCGAAATGACGTATGGACTTGAACGTTTGGCAATGCCCTTGCAGGGGATCCAGAATTTTTATGATTTGGTTTGGTGCAAAACACCGAATGGCATTGTGACCTATGGTGATGTGTTTCATCAAAATGAAGTCGAGATGTCGAAATATAATTTCGAAATTGCAGACGTTGAAACACTCTTCAAACAATTTCACACCTTTGAACAAGAGAGTGCTCGTTTAATTGAAGCGGGATTGCCTTTGCCTGCCTATGAAATGGCGTTGAAAGCATCGCACACATTTAATTTGTTGGATGCGCGACGCGCTATTTCTGTCACTGAGCGTCAACAATATATTTTGAAAATTCGTCGATTGACTAAAATGGTTGCGGAAAGTTATTACAAAGCTCGAGAAGAATTAGGCTTTCCCTTGAGAGTGGATACAGGAAAAAAACATGCGCCAACTGCTTAAAAAACACGATGATTTTTTAGTTGAAATTCATACGGAAGAATTGCCGCCTAAGACCTTGCATCGCTTGGCAGAAAGTTTTTTAACGGAAATCAAAACGCGATTGGATAAATTAGAATTGTCTTATCGTGACGCACAATTTTTTGCAACACCGCGACGATTGACCGTGTTGGTGAATAAGTTAGCTGCAAAACAAAAAGATACGATTGTAGAGCGTAGAGGTCCTGCGCTCGAAGCGGCTTTTGATAAAATAGGAAATCCCACGCCTGCGTGTATCGGATTTGCAAAATCGTGTAGTGTTACGCCCGATCAATTAACGACGATTAAAACAGAGCAAGGTGAATGGGTTGGCTATCAACAACACGTGTCGGGCAAAACGATTCAGGAAATTTTGCCGACTCTTGTGCAGCAAGCCTTGTCTGCATTGCCGATCGCTAAACGGATGCGATGGGGCGCAGAGCCCACTGAATTTGTTCGTCCCGTTAAATCCGTTTTAATGTTATATGGAAATGAAATTATCGACGCAGAGATTTTAGGTTGTCGCACCCATCGATTAACACGCGGTCATCGATTTCATAGTAAAAAACCGCTGTCTATTTCCAAACCTGCAGATTATGTGAAAACACTCGAGCGTAACTATGTGATCGTCGATTTTGAAAAACGGAAATCGTTGATTCGTCAACTTGCAAAAGAAGTGATTGCTAAACAATCGCATTTACAAACGATGATCGATGAAAATATATTGGATGAAGTGACGGGATTAGTCGAATGGCCCGTTGCGATTTGTGGCAATTTCGATGAAACATTTTTAAAAGTGCCGCAAGAAGTGCTCATTGCTGCAATGCAAGATCATCAACGTTATTTTCCTGTGGTCGATCAACATAAAAAATTGATGCCGTATTTTATTACGATCAGTAACATTCAAAGTAAAAATATGCAGAGCGTAGTTGAAGGCAATCAATGTGTATTGCGTGCGCGTTTAGCCGATGCTGCTTTCTTTTTTGAAACAGATAAAAAACGTCACTTAATGGATCGAGTCGAAGATTTAAAACATATTGTTTTTCAAGCGAAACTCGGGACAGTATTTGAAAAGTCACAACGCATCGCATCACTCGCTGTTTTTATGGCTAAAAAAATTCGAGCAGATGAGAAAAAAGCAGAACGAGCAGGATTGTTATCGAAAACCGATTTGACGACACAAATGGTCGGCGAATTTCCTGAATTACAAGGCGTGATGGGATCGTATTATGCGAAAGAAGATGGCGAAGATGAATCCATTGTACGTGCCCTGAATGAACAATACATGCCACGATTTTCTGGCGATGATTTACCGACAACGCCGTTAGGTTCGATATTGGCTTTGGCGGATCGAATCGATACATTGGTAGGCATTTTTGGAATTCAACAAATTCCAACGGGCGATAAAGATCCATTTGCATTGCGTCGCGCAGCGCTGGGCGTGTTACGCATTTTGATTGAAAAAAAAATCAATTTGGATTTGCATGAGTTGATCGAATTAGCCGTGAAAAATTATGCGGGTAAATTAGAAAATCGCGAAGTGATGTCTCAAGTATTGCATTTTATATTCGAGCGATTGAAGCCATGGTACCAGGACCAAGGCATTTCATCCGATGTGATTGCATCGGTCGCTGCATTGAATATTTCAAATCCCTATGATGTGCATTTACGCGTTCAGGCGGTTCAACATTTTAAAACATTGCCGGAAGCAGAATCGCTAAGTGTCGCGAACAAACGAGTCAGTAATATTTTATCGAAATCCAGCGATGAAATCAGTTTGCATCAAGTCGATGAAAAATTATTTGAGCATGATGCAGAGCGCGCATTGGTGATGAAATTGTTAGAAAAACGCAATGCGATTTCAACTTTTTCAGCGGATGGAAATTACACCAAAGTATTAAATGAACTTGCCGATTTGCGAAATCCAGTGGATGATTTTTTTGATCATGTGATGGTGATGACAGAAGACAAACCACGCCGTGAAAATCGATTGTTGATGTTGAAACAATTGCGGGAATTGTTTTTACATGTGGCGGATATTGCGTTGTTGCAGAGCCGCGACCGGTAAGCTGACGGATCGACACGAAAATTTCCTTTGATTTCGTTACAAAAAATGCTTAGTACGCCTTCCCCCTGCGAAGAAAGGCGTACTAAGCATTTTTTGTAACGAAATCAAAGGAAATTTTCGTGTCGATCCGTCAGTCTAACGGTCGTGCCTTTGTTTAGTGAAATGGTTGCTTATGAAAAAAATTATTATTTTAGATCGCGACGGTGTCATCAATTACGATTCGTCGGAATATATCAAATCACCTGACGAGTGGCACGCCATCCCAGGCAGTCTCGAAGCGATTGCGCGGCTCAACAGAGCCGGATTTTATGTGATGGTTGCCACCAATCAATCTGGGATCGCTCGCGGTTATTACGATGTAGCGATGCTGGACTTGATTCATGAAAAAATGGTGTTTGAGTTAGCAACGGTAGGCGGTCATATCGAAGAAATTTTTTTCTGTCCGCATATGCCAACAGATCAATGTCATTGCCGCAAACCCCAACCAGGATTGCTCCAACAAATTCAAAAAAAATATGAAATTAAATTAGACGATGTATTTTTTATTGGCGATAAATTGACGGACGTGCAAGCAGCTAACGCAGTGGGTTGCAAACCGCTGTTGGTGTTGACTGCGCTTGAAAAAATAGATACCACTTCTTATCCCGAATTAATAAATGTACCGCGATTTTTGAATTTGGCAGAGGCGGTGGAGTATGTTATTAACAGATGATTTCCTTTTGTCAACAGACCCTAATCTCTAACGGCATTTTTTTCATAAAAATATCCTTTAATGCGAATTAAGAGCCAACAATTGCCGTGGCAATCGGGCTCAAAAGTGACTACTGACTTAGAGCGAAGGCACTTCCCCCTTTGAAAAAGGGGGATTGAGGGGGATTTTTATAAACGTCAAACACGTTTTGATAAATACGAGTCTAACGTATTAAAAATAACATCTACTGTGTCATCAATAGACTGTAATACTTGTAAGTTATCAAAGCGTAATGTTTTTAATCTGCGCATTTTTTTTAAGTTTTTTATTGTAATCAAGCAAAGTTGAATCCGCTCTCAAGAATTTTTGCCAATTGTATTTTATAAAAATCTCCCTCAATCCCCCTTTTTCAAAGGGGGAAGTGCCTTCGCTCCATGCCAGTAATCGCAAGTCGCGATTTGTGATTGAAAAATAACGAAATGATACTCTACCTTTTTTTAGCGAGGGCAAAGTAATCTAGGGTCTTTTTCTGAAGATCACTCTTATCTTGGTCTATCAATTCAAAATATTTTTCTAATTGCGCGGGATCTTTGACCAACATATCGCGCAGATGTTTTTCAAGTACAATTTTTTTTGTAAAAAAGGAACCACTGGTGAATACGTCAATTTGCAGAGCTACAATATTTTTATTCTCATTAATGAAGTTTTCCAACCGATTAAAAAGATTTTTTTCATTTTCTTTTTGCTCGTGCTTTAAAGTCGTTTTTACATTGTCAACATAATCGACACGATTCACCCACCATACACGAAATATCCCTGTCATCATCGCAGCGGCTGAAACTAACAAGGTGGCTAAAGGCAGAGCGCCAAAAGTCGCTCCACTGAGTGCGATATAACTCATAACAGCGACAGCTGTCATAGCCACACCACATGCCATCCAGGATTTTCCACTGCGTGAATGTTTTTCACACTGTGCTTTTTCAGTATAAATTAATTTTTGTAATAATTTTTTCTCTTCCTCAGTGATGCTTGACCCGCGTTTATTTTCTAATAGTTTCATTCGTTCATTTGCTTTATACGCTTCATAAAATTCGATAGCAGCACTGATAAACATACAGGCAGCAAATGAAAATCCCATCAGTGCGCCCATTGCAGCGTTGGATAAATGTATCAGGGAAGTCCATTTCGCCAAATTGGTAGTGAGCGTGCAACCTGTTAATTGTAATCCTCCGACAATGTTGGCAACACCCATCGCAGGTTCGCCCTGGTAGCACTGTCTGATGCCCGCTACAATACCGCCCATCGCGTCAGTGTAATTCCAAAATGATCCAATGCCCGTTGCAGCAGGATCCACAGAAATGGGCGCAGTGTCGATATTGATGGTCGGATAAGCCAGAAGATTTAAAATAAAACCTAATGTAGTTAAACCGATATAAACTATTGTCATTACATAATCCATACCCTGAGCGGCATTTTTGCTGTAACGATGTTTAGTAGGAAAAGTTTTTTCTGGAGGGATTTCCTGTTCTGCAAAAAGAATATCTGCCCAATTCATGTGAGCGTATACGCTGCGCTCTGTGCCAATTAATGCTGTTAACGCGCTTAAATCAAAGAGTAATGAATCTAATTTTTGTTTTTTTTCTTTATCCAAACCATTTAATAAATGAGAATCAATCCCAAGGGGTTTTAATAGCTCATCGTATTCTGAGAAATCATTACGAGCTGTAGCCATTAACGCACCACACTATTCAACGCCAGAAATTTTTTTAAAGCACTATAAGGAACTTCAACTTCTTGTGCGCCTTCATAGTAGGGCGCAACCTGATATTCTTCGAACGTAATTAAAATCCCAGTCTTATTCAAATTCCATAATGGATAATTTTTTGCGAGCGGTGCGGCTCCCTCTTTTATCATCCATTTTTCCTGTAATTTTTCATTCAATTTTTGCTCGCAATATTTTGAAAGCACATTTAAATAATTCACACGTGGTTTAAAAAGATCTTTAAGTATTAATACAGTTCCTTTTTTTAAATCAAAATTGAGTACATCGTGAGTGTGATAAGGATGCGCTCGACCTGCTTGCATGCCTTCCATCGATAAACGTAAGCTAAGTAAAAATTGATTCGCAGGTTTTAGAATATCAACGTGATAATCCATTCGAAAATGATTGTGTTTGACAGAATCAGGAAGTGTTTGCATATGCGGCATATCTGCTTTCACGTAATTCTTAAATTGCTGAATGTTTTGATTCACTTTGTCAGTGACTAATTGATTAAACTTCTGTGCCGCTGGCGATAGATTTTCACCGGTGATTTGTGGGTAATTGACATCAATCGCATAAGCCAGTTTCGCATCTTCTTCGTGTTTGGTAATGGTAACGATCGCCATGTTTTTATCAATGGGAGTGGATTGTTGAGGCGCCTGCGCGCTTACGCTGGCTGTGCCTGAAGCCCCTGAAGCAATATCAAATTCATTGGCTGCCGCAGTCCCTGTTGTTTCTGCAAAACTCGAATGAGCGAAAAATGCGGTTGTTATAAAAATAATAGCCAGTTTTTTCATAGAATGCTCCTCTATTGCGATCTGCACAAAAATATATCAGAGTTGTCTTTCGAGGACAACACATTCTATACTGCTCGATTTAGAGCAGATTCATGAAATTGGCCTTTTGTCTTTTCCGATACTTCCCTTTTGGCGGCTTGCAGCGAGATTTTTTACGCATCGCTCACGAATGCATTAGGCGCGGCCATTCGGTGGATGTCTACACCATGAAGTGGGAAGGGCCGGAAGATCCGCAGCTTTCCATCACGATCATTCCCACCAGGGGATGGCAAAACCACACGCGCATTGAATCTTTTATAAAACAGGTTCAACAACACATGTTCAGTCAAACATATGATCGGGTGATCGGTTTTAATAAAATGCCAGGGCTTGATATTTATTATGCAGCTGATACTTGTTTTCAAGCAAAAGCACGCGCGAAACATGGGATGTGGTATCGTCTCACGCCGCGTTATCGGCATTTGGCCGCACAAGAAAAAGCTGTTTTTTCGCCTGAAGCCAACACGGAAATTTTATTGATTGCAAAAGCCGAGCAACCCAAGTTTATGCAGTATTATCATACACCGGCTGAACGATTTCATTTGTTACCGCCAGGAATTTCAAGAGATCGATTAGCGCCTATCCAGGGACATGATATTCGTTCGGCATTAGGTATTCATGCCGATGCATTTTTAGTATTGTTGGTGGGCTCTGGATTTAAAACAAAAGGGTTGGATCGCGTGTTAAAAGGATTGGCTGCGTTGCCCGATGAGATAAAAATGCAGACCCAATTAATTGTGATCGGGAAAGATAATCCCACTTTATTTCAGAAGCAGGCTGAGCGCTTGGGCGTGAACAAACAAGTCATGTTTATGGGTGGCCGCGATGATGTTCCGCATTTTTTATCGGCGGCGGATTTATTGTTACATCCTGCCTATTATGAAAATACGGGCACAGTGTTGCTGGAAGCGATGGCAGCGGGACTTCCTGTGTTGACGACGGATGTGTGCGGATATGCGGAATATATTCAAAAAGCGGATGCAGGGATTGTTTTGTCATCGCCCTTTAAACAGGCGCAATTTAATCACGCATTCGAAACGATGTTATCGTCGCCTAAACGGGCGCAATGGCAAGAAAATGGATTAACATTTGCTAAAACAGCGGATATTTACAGTATGCCGGAGCGAGCAGTCGATAGGATAGAATCTTTCAATGTTACTACTTGATCCTGAATTAAAATCCGTTTTTTCTTCGCGTAAATCCGTATTTAATCAAATAATGGAATTACACGGAGAAGTGTATCGTGCTCTTGAAAATCGCCGTACGCAACGCATCATGCTTAATCAGAAAAAATATTTTCTCAAACAACACTTTGGTGTGGGCTGGAAAGAAATTTTTAAAAATGTGTTTCAACTGCGCTTACCTGTAGTCAGTGCCAAAAATGAATGGCTGGCTTTGCAGCGATTGAATGAATTAAATATTGCTGTTCCCAAAATCGTGGGATATGGTTGTCGTGGCTTCAATCCAGCGACGCGGCGTTCATTTTTACTGACACAGGAATTGCCGCCCACTGTTTCTCTCGAAGATTTTTGCAAAGACTGGAAAACAGTTCCACCTTCTTTTCAATTCAAAAAACGGTTGATACAAGAAGTGGCGCGTATCGCACGCGTGATGCATGAGCATGGAATCAACCATCGCGATTTTTATATTTGTCACTTTTTATTGGATTTGGATTTGCTACGCTCACACGAAACGATTCTGTTATTCGTGATCGATTTGCATCGGGCCCAAATGCGTAGTACCGTGCCCACGCGCTGGTTAATAAAAGATTTGGCCGGACTCTATTTTTCAAGTAAAGAAATTGGCTTAACGCAAAGAGATTTGTTGCGTTTTATGAGAGAATATCGTAATAAATCATTACATTGGATTTTAAATACGGAAAGAACCTTTTGGCAGAGGGTAAAAGAACGTGGTGATCAGTTATATCAGCAACACCTCAAATGACACGGTAGAGGAAATCGATTGGGATAAATTACGGCATGCGAATCTCGCAAGCACTGTGCCATTTTTATTGCAATTAACAGAGCAGGATTTTCCTATTTATTGCGAAAAAATCGTGCGCTGTATTCCTAAAAAACGGTTAGTGATCTTTGGAACCTGGAATGAGCAGCCAGTCGTTATCAAATTATTTTATGATTCCCGTAGCGCAAAACGCCATTATGAACGTGAACTGGGGGGGATCGAATCGTTGCTTGCAGCGGGTGTGCCCACTCCTCGTATTCTTTTTCACGGGATGCTTTTTAAAAAACGCGCTTATGTTTTAGTGCTTGAGAAGATCACAGAAGCACAAAATTTTGATGAGGTATGGCAGCAAAAATCCAGCGTCGAAGAATGTATTGCTATTTTGGAGGCGTTCACGATTGAATTGGCCACCCAGCACGTGGTGGGAATTTTGCAGCACGATTTGCATTTCAAGAATTTTTTACTCAAGGGAAATCACATTTATACATTGGATGGCGGTAGCATTAAAAATTTCCACGAATTACTGCCTAAAAAAAATAGTCTCGATCATCTGGCTTTGTTTTTTTCACAATTAGGTGTGGGCGCGGAATTTTTGTATGAACCATTGTTTCAATTATATGCGCAATCGAGAGGTTGGTTGACCAAAAAAAATGATATTCCATTTTTATATGCTGCAATCAAAAAATGGAATGAGCAACGTAGAGAAAGTTATCAAAAGAAAATCGAACGTAATTGCTCAGCATTCGCTAAAATAAAAAAACCTCTGTCATTGGCAATGTATGATCGGGATTATTTTTCATCGAATTTCCAAACATTTTTAGGAAATCCAGAAAGTTTGTTTGCTCATGCGCAGCTTGAAATTTTAAAAGCAGGAAATTCTTCCACGGTGATTAAATCAACGATAGATGGAAAATCTGTCGTGATCAAACGTTACAATATGAAAGATGCTTGGCACTGGATGCGTCGAACATTTCGCTCTACCCGGGCCGCACATTCTTGGCGATTATCCAATACGTTGAGATTATTTGGTATTGCAACACCCAAGCCCATCGCATTTATTGAAAAACGTTTTTTGGGATTACGAAATAAATCTTATTTTGTCACAGAATATATGAATGCGCCTAATCTTGCAGATTATTTTAAAAATTATCGGGCAGATGATGCGCATTTCGAAAAAATAGCGTCACGTGTCGTCACATTAATAAAAAATATTACAAAAATGAAAATGAGCCACGGCGATTTAAAGGCGACGAATATTTTAATTGTGAATGATAATCCTGTCTTGCTTGATTTGGATGGAATGAAAGAACACAAAAAGCAAAGTAAAGCGAATCGTGTTTATAAAAATGAAATAAAACGTTTTATGAAAAATTGGGAAAATCAACCCGCAGTTAAAACATTATTTGAAAAGGTGTTATAAGAACCTGTCATGCCAGCGCGCTTTTAGCTGGCATCCAGTGCCACACATGGCAACACTTATAATAAAAGTCGCTGGATGCCAGCTAAAAGCGTGCTGGCATGACAGAATGGATCTATCCGGAATTCGTGTAATAAGGAACATCATATGCAACTTCGCCATCCCAATCTTTTTCGTCAACAATGTTTTATCAATGGGCAATGGATTGATGCCGATAATAAAAAAACATTCGATGTCGTTAATCCATTTGATCAACGTGTATTGGGTCATGTTCCCGAATGCGGTTCTTCCGAAACAACACGCGCAATCGAAGCAGCGCACGCCGCTTTTTTGAAATGGCGCGCATTCACCGCCAAAGAACGCAGCGATTTATTGTGGCGCTGGGCGGGGCTCATTCAAGAAAATAAAGAAGACCTTGCTCTGCTGATGACATTTGAACAAGGAAAACCGCAGACAGAAGCGCGTGGTGAAATCGATTATGGAAATTCTTTTATTAAATGGTTTGCCGAAGAATGCAGACGAATTTATGGCGACATTATTCCATCGAATAAACCGAACCAACATTTGCTTGTGATTAAACAACCCATCGGCGTAGTCGGTGCAATTACACCGTGGAATTTTCCAATGTCGATGATTACCCGTAAATGCGCGCCCGCTCTTGCGGCAGGATGCACGGTGGTGATTAAACCTGCGGAAGATACGCCTTTTTCTGCGCTTGCTTTAGCTGTGTTGGCAGAAGAAGCGGGCATACCGGCAGGGGTGATCAATGTGATTACGGGATCGCCAGAAAAAATTGGCCTGGAACTGACAACGAATCCACTCGTTAAAAAAATTTCATTCACGGGTTCAACCGAAGTCGGAAAATTATTAATGAAACAAAGTTCGGGAACGGTGAAGAAAATTTCATTGGAATTGGGCGGGAATGCGCCTTTTATTATTTTTGACGATGCGGATTTGGATGCTGCTGTCAAAGGTGCAATGGCTTCCAAATTTCGTAACACAGGACAAACGTGTGTATGCGCGAATCGTATTTTGGTTCAAGAGAAGGTATATGATTCATTTTCGGAAAAATTCACACGTGCTGTGAAACAATTAAAAATAGGAAATGGATTAGATCCGGATGTTCAGCAAGGTCCCTTGATTAATCAAGCCGCGATTGAAAAAATCCAGTCCCATATTGCGGATGCTGTTTCTAAAGGAGCAAAAATTGTGACGGGAGGTCAGTCTCATTCAGCAGGAAAATTATTTTTTGAACCGACAGTCATGACAGAAGTGACTTCTGCAATGAAAGTGGCGAGAGAAGAAACATTTGGTCCTGTTGCGCCGTTATTTCGTTTTAAAACAGAAGAAGAAGCGATTCACATGGCGAATGATACGCAATTTGGGTTGGCTGCGTATTTTTACAGTCGAGATATTAATCGTGTTTGGCGCGTGGCAGAAGCGTTGGAATATGGCATCGTGGGAGTGAATGAGGGAATTACTTCGACAGAAGTCGCTCCTTTTGGTGGTTACAAAGAATCGGGTATTGGGCGGGAAGGTTCCAAATATGGAATCGAAGAGTATGTTGAAATTAAATATCTTTGTATGGGTTGAGGGTTTGTTATGTTAAGAAAAGACGAGATGACTTTACAAGATCAATTTTTTATTATTGTCTGTAAATTAAGCATAACGCTACGAGATTACGGAAAATATAAGGAACTGTGTCATTGGTATTATGGACTTTTTTCAAAAGTGAAAAATGAAGCTGAAACATTGGAATTATGTAAGAAGCTTGTAGAAGAGAAAAAAGAAGAAATACGTATAAAAGAAGAAAAAGACGATGAAGAAAAAAATCTAAATTTAAAAGAAAGAAACAAAATTATTGATGAATATGCAGCGAGAATTATTTCTGCAAAAAATAAAATTTTTGAAATAAAGAAAGAAAATTTTCATCTGTTGAATACTTTGGCGGGTTTTTTTTCTAGTTGTCGGGATGAAGATTGTTTAAAGCCAGATGATTTAAAGGGACGTTTAGACAAGCTTGTTCAAGAAGCCGAGCAAAAAGTAAATTTATTTGCTTCAAAAGAAACTGAACATTTAAGGAAATTTTCGCTTACTCCACCTCCCAAGGTGCCGTCAACGCAAACTGTCGCCGCGAAGGTGGGAATCTATTCCAATGGATTCCCGCCTTCACCGGGGTGACAATCGCCTAATTTCGCGCCAGCGACTAATTAATTAATAATTAAATTTTGTGAAAGTATAGTAAGTGAATAAAACAAAGATAAGGGATAATGCTAGGGGTGCTTGGAAAAACAGAGCCGCGACCGTGAGGGAGCGTCACAGGCGTTTAATTGTAATTTGAATAACCCTCAAGCCACGGTCTTTAATAATTTCAAGTAGCTGTTCTGTTGTTTTTCTTAGACCTGTGACGCTCCCTCACGGTCGCGGCTCTGTTTTTATAAGGTTAAGACTGACTGCTATTACTCAACGAACGACTCCGAGTCATTGGTTTTTCTTCTAAAGTCACATCGGGATTGAAAGCAAATAACCCTACTTGTGAAGGTTGCTCTGCATGCGCTTTTTTTATTTTTTCATCCAATTTGGCTCGGACCATCTCCATTTTTTCTTGAGAACGCTTTTCTATTTCTTTTAATATGGGATGAGCATCTTCTAGATTAGGGTTGATTAAATAGCCTGCTATTTTCTCCTGAAGTGCTTTAAAACAACTATTTAATTCTTCTAATAATACATACATCCCCTCAGGAGATTTTTGTACGCCTGCCGATTCGATTAGATGATAAAAATTTTCAAACCGACTATCAAATTGTTCAGCCAAAGCATAAAACGGTTTAAGTGTTCTTATTGCCAACGTATCATCAAATGCTTTATTGGTTTTTAATTCTTGAAAAAATTCCTTGGCGGATTGATTGGCTGAAGCAAAAAAAGGATGTTCTAATATATCGTCGATTGTTAAACATTCTGCAAGAGAGTTTTTCATCAGACCGTCTATCAAGTTGAATATGGGCTGATTGTCAGGGACGTATTCCTGGCGAACTCCATTTATTAAATGAGTTAATATTATTCCGAGTGAATAACAATCATTTGCTTTAAGATTAATTTTTTTATACGTCTCATAAGATTCTGGCATTGAAATCCATCGTCTGGGATTATCTTGAATACAAGGTTTAAGTTCAGCAGGATAGGGCGGTACTGTTCCATCTTCAGAAGATGCTGTCTCACAGCTTCCTGCTATTGTGAAAGTTTCTTCGTCGAGAATTGTTCCATCCGTATTTTTTACTGGAATAATGCAGCTTAAACTAGTTAAATTTGCGTTTAGTTCTCCCTGTCTCATGAATATCAAAACAGTCTCTGTTGTAATATTTCGATGCGCTAAATTTTTTTGATGGAGTTCTGCCACGCCAAGTATGAGTTGACCAAAAATTAATTTAACGTTATTGAGAGTCAGAGATCCATTTATGCTACGAATGTAATTTTTTAATGTCATTTTTGGAAAAAAATATTCCACAGAATATTTTTTTCCATCTTGATCTAATGTATACACAAATCGAAAAAAACGAGGATTAACTTCTCTTTGTTGAAACAATCGTTGAGCCTTATTTAAAATCGGTGTGCGATTTTCTATTTTATTTTCAAGAGAATATTTAATACCTGGATCCTGTACAGATCGGCCATGAATGAAACCCACTAATTCAAAATAATTTATCGACTCTTGAAAAATAACATTCTGCTCACCCAAAAAATTTCTAAACTGCAATGCAATATAAATCTGTAATGTTCTGGTTTGTTCTGAAGTGAGATCCGTATTTTGAAAACGTCCAGACATTAAATAAACCTGCAGATAGCCTTCGCGCTGACATAACCAGCCCGCATAATAAACAGAGCCGTCATAATTGCCTTCCGGCATGGCCAGGGTGGGATGCCCACAGCGATTTTGTGGATCTAATTGATTCGTGACATTTTCACTGAAATGTTCTTCTATTTTGTCAGTGTCATACTCAGACGCATTTTTTAAACCGATTGCCAAAGTACCATCGCCTCTCAAACAAAAAATCATCGGTTGATCTTTGGGGATAGGATTTGCTTTCTCATCATCTACGGGAGTGTAGGCGGGGTTTATTCCGCCTTCACCCTTATGATCGTATTCTGGAAAAACTTTAGGAAAGGTTTGAATTTCTTGAAATAATTGATCAAGCGTACGCGCGCGCATGGGTGGATCCTCGTTTTGCTTATTTTATTAATAATTAAATTTTG
>Ga0207055_1018_pt1 | contig 50523 bp, 40 predicted proteins | sample Alteio_BWMinCont_57_FD_153293 | JGI IMG/M metagenome (GOLD analysis project Ga0207055, IMG submission 153293) | Enriched cells from forest soil in Barre Woods Harvard Forest LTER site, Petersham, Massachusetts, United States -... | ecosystem: Environmental > Terrestrial > Soil > Temperate forest >...
CTTCTTGATCTAAACATTCTGTTGTAACTTGCCCGCAATAATGACTACGCATGATGCATACCTCTCGCACTTGAATTTTAGTTTTTTAGCATCTCATCTTGCATCGACTTTTAAACGTTCTTCAATCGAAAAAACTCGATGCGGTATCTTAACCTTTTTCTATTTCTACCGTGTTGGGTTGGACCACTCCAAGCGAAATGACAAACTTCAACGCTTGATCAACGCTCATACTGAGCTCTATTAAATTCTTCCGTGGGACCATCAATAAAAAACCGGATGTGGGATTGGGTGTCGTGGGAACATACAGACTGACCATCGATTCTTCATTTAATTTTTGGTTCACTTCTGGAACCGCTTCGCCTGTTTGAAATGCAATCGTCCATACACCCACCCGAGGATATTCCACTAAAAATACTTTACGAAAAGATTGTCCGCCTGGCGTAAAAAGAGTGTGTACGATTTGCTTAACGCCCATGTAAACGCTGCGAACGATGGGAATCCGTGCGATCAAAGCGTCTCCCATCGCGACGAATCGGCTTCCTAAAAAGTTGGCGACGAATAATCCCGTTAAAAAAATAATGAGTAGTGTAATGACAACGCCAATACCCGGGATATGAAAACCAATCAATGCATCGGGTTGATATTGCTTGGGCAACAATAACAATGTGTAACTTAAAATATCGACTAAAAATTTAATCGCAAGAATGGTGACCCAAATGGGCAGCCAAACCAATAATCCGGAAATAAAGTAACGACGTATCCGCGCCATCATGATGTTTTAGTCTCTGTTGTGGGAGCTACTGGTTTTTCGCCGGAGTCTGAACTTCCACCCGTGCTATCCGCTTTTTCTTTCGTCTCTGGCGGTTTTCCTTTGTTACGAAAATCCGTGGCATACCAGCCAGTCCCTTTCAGCTGGAAACCCGCTGCCGAAATCAATTTTTGCAAAGAGTCTTTACCGCACTCAGGGCATTTTTTTAAGGGCTCTTCGGAAATTTTTTGCATCGCCTCTAGCGGATGTCCGCACGTGGCGCATTGGTACTCATAAATCGGCATTGTCAACAGACCCTATTTTGAAGTATAACGAAAACCTCGTATTTTAACAGGAATCGACAGAAAGGCGATACACTCACATGACAAAAATACTAGTTCTTTATTACAGCCGCTACGGCTCTGTCAAACAAATGGCGCAATACATCGCGCGCGGCGTTGAATCGGTTGCAGGTGTTGAAGCACGCATTCGGACTGTTCCTGCTGTTTCACCGAACACGGAAGCGACTGAGTCTGCTATTCCAGACAGCGGCGCATTGTATGTGACGCTCGATGATTTAACCGAATGCGATGGATTGGCCCTGGGCAGTCCAACGCGTTTTGGCAATATGGCTGCACCGATGAAATATTTTTTAGATACGACGAGCAGTTTATGGCTCTCTGGAAAATTAGTGAATAAACCCGCTGCGGTATTCAGCTCAACGGGGAGTCTGCATGGCGGACAGGAAATGACGTTGATGAGCATGATGATTCCTTTGTTTCATTTGGGTTACATCATGCTGGGAATTCCCTACACAGAAACAGATTTAAACACGACACAAAGCGGCGGTACGCCCTATGGTGCCACGCATTGGTCTGGCAGCGATGGGAAAAATCCCATTACAGAAGAAGAACAACGTCTGTGTTTTGCAATGGGAAAAAGACTCGCAACGATCGCACAAAAATTAAAATCATGAAAACAAAATCATTCGGATTTAATTTACTCGAATTGATGATAACACTTTCCATTATCGGTTTATTGTGCGCACTCTGTTTGCCGGTTTATTCAGATCATTTTGTTCGAGCAAGACGCATGGAAGCTGAAATTCAATTAATTAAATTAGCAGGTGCGCTGGAAAAATATTATTTGCTGAATAATACCTATGAAAACGCGACGCTCGACCAATTACATATTTCGGAAATCATTGCAGATCATCAATATCAGTTACAAATTGTTTCGACAGGGCGCGAAGATTTTTTGATTCAAGCGATACCGCTCGATCGACAAGCTGAAAAAGATAAGACTTGCGCTTCATTGTCGTTGGATAATACCGGAAATAAAGGTATTTCAGGGAGCGGTCCATTAACGGAGTGTTGGCAGTCATGATGAACAATACCATTTTAGCAGATGGTCGCTGGTCTGGAATACACGGCATCGGCCGATTTTCGACTGAAGTATTATCACGGTTGAAACAAGCGGATATTTTAACGGAGGGCCCTCATCCGCTCTCTCTTCAAAATATCATTTGGCAAACGCGACAACTGCATCGTTACAAAAAAAAATATAAGATTTTTTTTACGCCTGGATTTAATCCTGTTATTTATTCGCCGATTCCTTTTGTTTTAACGGTCCATGATCTTATTCATTGGCATCTTCCCGAGAGCACTTCATTCAGTAAAAAAATGTATTATCATTTTTTGATAAAACCCTCGATATTACGCGCACATACAATTTTAACTGTTTCGGATTATTCTAAAAAAACGATTCTTGAATGGGCAAATATTCCCGAAAATAAAGTGGTGAATGTGAGTTGTGGGATTAGTCAAACCTTAACGAAGGAAGGGCCTAAGCACACGCCGGGATACCCTTATTTATTGCACGTGGGAAATGCGAGCAAAGCGCATAAAAATGTAGCTCGGTTATTGCAAGCATTCGCCAATGTGAAAATAGATTCTAGATTACGTTGTGTTTTCACCGGTGAATTTTCGCCTGAGTTAAATCAATTAGTGAAAAAATGTCATTTAGAAAATCGGATTGTGATTCAACAAAATCTGTCGGACAGTGTATTAGCAGAATATTATCGCGGCGCAGAAGCCGTCGTGTTTCCGTCTTTGTATGAGGGATTTGGTTTGTCGATATTGGAAGGCATGGCATGTGGGGTTCCGGTGATCACGTCCAATGTCACTTCGATGCCGGAAATTGCAGGAGATGCCGCAATACTGGTCGATCCGATGCGTGTCGATTCGATTACAGAAGGGATAGAAAAAATCTTGGGAGACACGGCATTGCGCATGGAGCTCATCGAGCGAGGATTAAAACGCGCAGCGAGTTTTTCATGGGATAAAACAGCAGCCATCACGCAGAAGGCGCTTGAAAATTGATCAAAAATAAATCATAATAGAGCGGTCTGTTTAACTTTTATAGGTGTAATCAATGAGTTTGGCACGGGCGACTTTCCTGCTAAAAAGAACTGATGCGTACCTGTATCCTCATCATACGTTACATCTGAAATCATGAAAACCAGCATTTACAGCAAAGACAAAACTTTGAGTTCCCACGGCGTCATTGCGAGGAGCGCTTTTTGCGACGAAGCAATCCAGAGGTTTTTGCAACATTTTTCTGGATTGCTTCGCTACGCTCGCAATGACAAGCTTGGCAAATTGTGAAAAACCATACAATTAAACGTCTCTTCTTAAAAATATACGCTACGTAAAAAATCGTCATTGCGAGGAGCGCTTTTTGCGACGAAGCAATCCAGAGGTTTTTGCAACATTTTTCTGGATTGCTTCGCTACGCTCGCAATGACAAGCTTGGCAAATTGTGAAAAACCATACAATTAAACGTCTCTTCTTAAAAATATACGCTACGTAAAAAATCGTCATTGCGAGGAGCGCTTTTTGCGACGAAGCAATCCAGAGGTTTTTGCAACATTTTTCTGGATTGCTTCGCTACGCTCGCAATGACAAGCTTGGCAAATTGTAAAAAACAACCGTCACTGTGAAGCCGAGCCCATACTGCGTTGGGCCACTCCTCTTCCTTCCGACGAAGGTAACTCTTCCCGTTTTCGCTTGGGAGCCTGTTTTTCTTCTACTTGAGGAGTTTCTGCAGACTTGAAAAACCGTGCAAGCTTGTTCGAAAGACCGCCCACTTCCCGCGGTGTTATTTCTACTGGCGTCAAAAATTCAGTCACAAGACCTTGAAAAAAATCATTACATTGCGGCGACTGCTTCTCTTCTCCTGCGGATAATAAAAAATCACGCACATCTTGCGCATCCCATCCTCGCGCTTGAGCGTAAGTAAGATGATGCTCTTGCATCAGCACACGCCATGTTGCGATTTCTAACAATATCGATGCTATTTCTTTTTGTTTTGCCTCACGGAATTCCAATAAAAGCTGATCTCGATCCGAACCGTCAACTATCGTCTCTAACCTCAGTAAAAAACCTTCCGTGACACCATAATCTTTTGTAGCGAGCAGCTTTCGTAAAAGCTCCTCTCGCTTATTTGCATCTTCTATCATAGTTAAATGTTTTAAGACACTCGCCTTATCCAAACATTTATCTTCTTCTCTTGGAAGATTCGCAATCATTTCCAAAAGAGGGATAAAGTGATCCGCATGTTCTTTTTGTACATACTCAAGCAGCATATTAAGATCTTTCTGACGTCTGGACTGCAAAAATGTCTTCATCATTTCCGTCAAAATATAAAAAATCTCTTTTGAAGGATAGCGGTCTTCTCTCATCATTTTTAACAACTGATAAGATTGCTCAGCATCTGAATCACATCCCCACTTCAGAAAACCCACTGCTATTCCGTGTAATATGAAAAGAGGTACTCTGTTTGGGGAAAATTGTTTTTTCACTTCTTCGAGTCGTTCAAACACTGTTTTTTTATGTCCACCCACTGCTAAACCACCCATCACTACAGCTTGCAATTCAAGAAAACGACTAGGAGCACGCTCTCTGATCTTTTCCAGGAACATTTGAATCTCTTCCATATCTCCAGCCATTCCCAGCCCCCCAGCCATAGCAGAGAGAACCCCATTCGCATAACGATGAGAATTATAAAACTCTTCTTCCACTTCTACTACCTGCTGGTATATTTCAAAAGCTTTATCGAGAGAGCCGATCATGGCAAAGCCAGCTGCTACGCCTGTCTGCACACAAAAAAACTTACGAGGAGAATAATGGTTCTTAGCTCCTGCCAGGAATTTATTAACGGACTCTTGAGAACCCCGTATAGCCAACGTCTCTCCTATCTTCCTCAGAAGCAAAGGGAGCTTTTCCTTCGACACCCTCGCCAATAATTCGTAACCTATTTTTTCTTCCTCGTTGACAAAAAGGCCAGGTATGCTCGCTTCTACCACTTTGGAAATATCTTCCTCGGAATATCCTTCTTGTTCCACGAGTTGCAAAAGCTCATCTGCATCTTTGAGAAATCCACCTAAAATAAAACCTTCCATCAGCTTACATATCATAAGCAGAGCTCGATCAGGATATTTTTCAATCCCTTTTTTTAAATATTCGTAGGCTTCTGCTTTATGTCCATGCAGAGCAAAATTCTGTATCGCCCAATCGAATCGGCCTCCACGGTCCAATGAAAAATCCACTGAAGAAGTATCTTTTTTAGCTGCAAATACACCAATAGGCGTATCACGGTATTTTTTGCTATAAATATTGGGAGACGCTGATTTCAACGCTTCTTCAAATTTTTCTTCATTTTTTTCTCTTATCGCTTCGAGCATTAATTCAAATGGCAAGTCTTTGGGCGCACGCGCCAAAACAGATTGAGACGACAACATAGATTTTTTCCTCGTTTTTTGTGTTTTATATAATTAAATTATTTTTTTGTTGCTACAGCGACAAACGCTGCTCGGTTTTTTTAATTTTTAAAGAAGCCTCTGCATTACCCGATTCTTCACGGCATCGTTTTACAATATTTTTCACATCCACGTCTGGAGGAGTCGGTCTGGGAGACTGAAAAAATTGCAACGCAAGTTTAGCGGACAGGTTCTGCACTTCCGATTCCTTCATAGGCACCGGTGCCAAAAATTTCGAGACAGATGTCTGAAAGCAATCCGCTGCTTCTGGTTTTTCATCGATGACTAACAAAAAATTCCGCAAATCGGATTCAGCCCATCCCCTTGCTTCGGCATAGCTCAACCCACGATCTTTCATCAACGCGTGAACTCGTGTGATTTTCAACAATATCGACTGTATTTCTTGTTCTTTTGCAGCAGTTGTTTTAGCTTTGAGTTCATGCACATTAATCAATTTACGTAAAAGATTTTCTCGAATAGCAGCATCTTCTACAAACGCAAGGTGCTTGAAGACACCCGCGTTATTCATTAATTTATCTTGTGGGTTTTGGCGATCAGCAATTACTTCTAAAAGAGAGACGAAGTGTTTTTTATGTTCTTTTTGCACGTATTCGAGGAGTGTATTGAGACCTTCTATGCGTTCACCGTCCACTAATTCAGAAGCTATTTTCTTTAAAACAGTCTTCACAATTTTTGGAGCATATCCTTCTGCCTGCATTATTTTCAGTACTTGATAAGCCTCTTCCTCACATTCATTTAGAATAAAACCAAGAACCATTCCGTTTAATACAGACAAAGTTTCTTCGATAGATTTATTTTTTACTGCTGCAAATAATTGAAATACTTTCGCCTTATGTCCGCCTGTAGCCAAACCCAATGCAACTTGGCCTAACATTTCAGGAAAAAAATGAGGACATTTTTCTCTAGCGATCTCCAGATATGCGTGAATATGCTCAGTGTTTCCCACAATACCAAAACAATTGAGTATGCCGCACATGGCAACAGCTATTTCTTCTTCGTTGCCTTGTGTTTCTATTTCTATCTCATTTAGCACTTTAAGAACATTTTCAGTAAAGCCTCTCAAAGCAAAACCGCCTGCTATGCTGCTCAACACAGAAACAACACGTGAGGGACAAGATCTCTTAACTACCCTTAAAAGGTTATCAACAGCTATTTGAGATCTATGAAGAGCCAATACCTCTCCTATCTGATCCAATAGTTCCCTACGAAGTTTCTTGTCCCGCATATTATGGAGTAATTGATACCCCTCTTTTTGTTTTCCGATGGCAAAAAGATTACATATTCTGACCTGCTTAACCTTGGAAATATCTTCGTCAGAATATTTTTTTGCCTGCATATCTATCAAAAGCTCATTGGCATCGCCGTGACGTTTACCTAAAATAAAACCCTCCATCATTTTAGATAACAGTGCGACAGCTTGATCAGGATATTTTTGTATCCCTTTTTTTAAATATTCATAGGCACGTGCTGAGTGTCCGTGTTTCGCAAAACTCCATATCGCCCACCCAAACGAACCCCCAGAATTCAATAAAAAATCCACTGATTCGGGATCGTTTTCTGCAGCAAATACAGTAATAAGCGGACCGTTGTGTTGTTTGTTATAAACATTTGGACAGACTAACTGGGATGCCTCTTTGAATTTTTCTTCATTTTTTTGCCTGACGGCTTCGAGCATTAATTCAATAGGCCATTCTTCGGACGCGCGCGTATGCGCCGAAAAAGATCGGGACGATAACATGGGTGTTTCCTCGTTTTGTGTAGTATATTTATAGTGTTATATAATTTTTGCACAATTATACTAGAATAGTATAAAAAATGGTAGGGTGGATTAGGTGCGCTTTTTGCACCGTAATCCACCGAAATATAAGAAGCGCTTGTTTTTATTCGGTGGATTACGGCAAAAAACGCCTAATCCACCCTACAACCCGAGATCAACAGGTTAAATCAACGCCTTTATCATCCCGAATATGACCTGCTTTATCGGGATACACCCTCCGAGCACGTCCCGATTGATTCAACATAATCGCCCATGCGGGATCACTCGCATCCGTTTCACAAAACCAAAACGTCCCATTTTGTGAACGAGGAAATCCCGTCGATAAAAATTCCAGCTGCTGTCGATTTTGCGGAAAAGAACGCCAATGCAATTGGCCTGTTTGCGAAAGAAATTGAAAATGATAAATCACATGATCTTTTGTTCGAATGATATATTCATTTTTCCAACGATCCGAACAATTCACTTGATCTGCACTGCTGCACAACATCACATTGTCATGCTGCAAGACCGCTTCACTGCGAGCAAGGTGAATCGCTCGCAGGAGTTCTGAACTCAACACATCTGCTTCAGATTTTTTCAAAAAAAAATTAAATCCACTGAACCCGATGACAGACACTATTCCAATAATGCTAACGACTGTCATCAATTCGATGAGAGAAAAACCCCGCGTGAAGTATAACTTCATTTAGAAACAGGACGCATATGCGGAAATAAAATCACATCACGAATCGAAGCAGAATTGGTAAACAACATCACCAACCGATCAATACCAATCCCTTCACCGGCCGTTGGAGGCATGCCATATTCCAACGCCGTAATATAATCTTCATCATACGGCATCGCTTCTTCATCACCCGCTTCTTTGTCCGCCACTTGTTTGCGGAAACGTTCTGCTTGATCATCTGCATCATTTAATTCTGAAAATCCATTCGCAATTTCCCGACCGCCAATAAACATTTCAAAACGATCTGTGATAAAGGGATTGTCATCATTCAAACGCGCAAGCGGTGACACTTCTGCGGGATATTCCGTAATAAATGTCGGTTGAATGAGCTGGGTCTCAACCGTTTTTTCAAACAATTCCAACTGAATTTTTCCCAAGCCATCACTTTCTTTGATGGGAATATTTAATTCACGCGCTGTCTTCGTTGCTGCCTCTAACGTATCGATATTTTTTAATGTGAGATTTTTATTATAATGCAAAATAGATTCCAACAACGTCATACGCACAAACGGTTTGCTCAAATCAAACGTATGCTCCTGATACGTGATCATCGTCGTTTGCAAAATTTGTTGCGCCAAATGACGCAATAATTCTTCGGATAAATCCATCAAGTCATGATAGTTTGCATACGCTTGATAAAATTCCAGCATCGTAAATTCGGGATTATGTCGAGTCGATAATCCTTCGTTGCGAAAATTACGATTGATTTCAAATACGCGCTCAAAACCGCCCACCACTAATCGCTTCAAATAAAGTTCGGGCGCAATACGCAAATACAATGGTAGGTCTAATGCATTATGATGGGTTTTAAAAGGACGCGCCGCTGCACCGCCCGCTAACACTTGCATCATCGGTGTTTCCACTTCGAGAAAATCCCGCGCTTTCAAAAATTGACGAATCGCATCGATGATTTTTGTACGCATGATAAATAAATGGCGCGTTTCTTCATTCATTAATAAATCGAGATAACGCTGACGATAACGCGATTCTTGATCCGTTAAACCATGATACTTATCGGGCAAGGGACGCAATGATTTTGTCAGCAATTCAATTTTTTTAACGCGAACCGAAAGTTCACCCGTTTTGGTTTTAAATAATTTTCCCTGCACGCCGAGAATATCGCCCAAATCCCAATGCAAAAAAGTATCGTACGCTTCAGGCGAAATTTCATCTTGACGCACATACAATTGAATTCTTCCCGACATATCTTGCAAATGCACAAAACTCGCTTTACCCATTAAACGGCGCGTCATCATGCGTCCCGCAACATTGATTTCAACGGGTTCGGCTTCTAATTCCGGCTCTGTTTTTTCATTGTGTTTTTCATGCAAATGGGCCGCTAATGCATTGCGCACGAAACCATTGGGATACGCATTTCCCTCACGGCGCAATGTATTCAATTTTGCACGACGTTGTGCGATTAATTCATTCGTATCGACTGGAACTTCTTGGTCTTGATGAGTCATGTTTATAATCCACTTAATAAACTTGCTTCGATAAATTTATCCAAATCACCATCTAAAACAGCCTGTGTATTCGCGACTTCAACGCCTGTGCGCAAATCTTTAATGCGCGACATATCCAACACATAAGAACGAATTTGACTGCCCCAAGTGACATCCATTTTTCCCGCTTCCAATTCATCTTGCTTCGCTCGTTTTTTTTGTAATTCCAATTCATATAATTTTGCACGCAATTGTTTCATCGCACTCGCGCGATTTTTATGTTGTGAACGATCGGATTGACATTGCACGACTGTATTCGTAGGAATATGCGTAATCCGAATCGCCGAATCCGTTCGATTGACATGCTGACCGCCTGCTCCACTCGCACGAAAAGTATCAACTCGCAAATCTGCCGGATTAATATCAATTTCAATTTTGTCATCGATCTCAGGAGAAACAAATACAGATGCAAATGAAGTATGCCGTTTATTGTTCGAATCAAAAGGCGATTTGCGCACTAATCGATGTACGCCCGTTTCAGTTCGTAACCAACCATATGCATACGGTCCATTAAATTTGATCGTTGCACTTTTTATTCCCGCGACTTCGCCAGGCGATATATCCATCGTTTCCACTGCAAAACCATGACTTTCACCCCAGCGCAAATACATGCGCAATAATATATTTGCCCAATCTTGCGCCTCCGTTCCACCAGACCCTGATTGAATATCGACGAATGCAGAATTCGCATCCATTTCGCCTGAAAACATGCGCTGAAATTCGAGTTGTTCAATTTTGCGGGTGGCTTCGTCTAATTCTTGAATGATGAATGTAGCAGAATCAGTATCATTTTCTTGAGCAGCGAGATCGAACAATTCAGTCGCATCTGCGAGTGTTACTTCAATTTGTTGAATGCCATTGCTGATTTCTTCCAACTGCGCGCGCTCACGCCCGAGTTGTTGAGCTCGTTCGGGATCATTCCAAATCTTGGGATCTTCTAATTCGCGCTGAACTTCTTGCAATCGTTCGCGTTTATTATCAATGTCAAAGATACCCCCGAATTTCTTCGAGTCGTTTGATTAATTCTTTGATTCGAGTATGTACTGATGTTACCTCAATCATTAATGTTCCCTCGTAGTTTTAAACTCGATATCGGGCCATCGTTCCATCATTAAATTCAAATTAATTCGCGTGGGCGCAAGATAGGCCAACTGTCCGCTGCCATCTAACGCTAAATGCTCCATCGCTTTATTTTTAAATTCTTCGAGTTTTTTATTGTCTTTGCAATAAATCCAACGCGCTGTGACGACAGAAACGGATTCATACGCGCAATCGACATTATATTCATGCTTTAAGCGATAGGCCACTACATCAAATTGCAATGCGCCCACTGCACCTAAAATTAAATAATTATTAATGAGCGGACAAAATAATTGTGTTGCGCCTTCTTCACACAATTGTTTCAACCCTTTTTGCAGGGCTTTTAATTTCAAAGGATCTTTCAATCGAACTAAACGAAATAATTCCGGCGCAAAATACGGAATGCCCGTAAATTTTAAAGATTCGCCTTCCGTAAATGTATCGCCAATTTGAATCGTGCCATGATTGTATAAACCAATAATATCGCCGGGCCACGCCTCATTCACTTGCTCACGATCGGAAGCCATAAAGGTAAGCGCTTGGCTAATTTTCACTTCTCGCCCTAAGCTCACTTGATGCATTTTCATTCCCTGCGTATATCGCCCTGAGCAAACGCGTAAAAATGCAATGCGATCGCGATGTGCTGGATCCATATTCGCTTGGATTTTAAAAACGAATCCGGAAAATTTTTCTTCATCGGCTGCAACCAAACGCGTTTCAGTTTCACGCGGTTGAGGCGCATGCGCATATTTTGCAAACGCATCTAATAATTCGCGCACACCAAAATTATTAATCGCAGAGCCAAAAAAAACAGGCGTCATTTCTCCCTTGAGAAATTCTTCCTTCACAAATGCATGACTCGCGCCTTTAACCAGTTCGACATTCATGCGTAATTCATCTGCTAAATCGCCCAACAGTGAATCGAGTTCGGGATTGTTGAGGCCCGATATACGCGTCGTGTCTTGCTGCACCGCATTTTTTCCAGGTTCATATAAATACACCGCATCTTCATACAAATGATAAACGCCTTTGAAATACCGTCCCATGCCAATCGGCCAAGTAATCGGCGCACATTTGATTTTTAAAATACTTTCAATTTCATCGAGTAATTCGATGGGATCGCGTGTGTCACGGTCCATTTTATTGATGAAGGTAATAATCGGCGTGTGCCGCAAACGACACACTTCCAATAATTTGATCGTGCGTTCTTCAACACCTTTTGCTGCATCGATCACCATGAGCGCAGAATCAACGGCTGTGAGAGTACGATACGTATCTTCCGAAAAATCTGCGTGTCCGGGTGTGTCCAAGAGATTCATGATGAAATTTTTGTAGGGAAATTGCATCACGGAAGTAGTCACAGAAATACCGCGTTGTTTTTCAAGCTCCATCCAATCCGATGTCGCGTGACGCGATGCCTTACGCCCTTTGACGGTGCCCGCCATTTGAATAGCGCCGCCGAATAATAATAATTTTTCGGTGAGTGTCGTTTTGCCCGCGTCAGGGTGGGAAATAATCGCAAAGGTGCGGCGTTTTTCGAGTGGGTTCATTGCATGCCTTTCCAGCAGAGCTGAAGATCATCTCTGTCATGCCCGCATGCTTTTAGCTGGCATCCAGTGCCATTAAGGCCGCTAGATGCCAGCTAAAAGCATGCTGGCATGACAGTTAAAGGAGCTCATTCTATGCGACAGACAGATCCTTGGCAAACACCAACGCGTCTTCATATCCCTGTGGGGCGGGATAATAATTTTTCCGCTCGCCAATCTGAACAAATCCCAGCTTGTGATACAGCATGATCGCATTATAATTCGACCGTCGAACTTCCAAATAAATAATACCCATTCCCTGTGATTTTGCTTGGGACATGGCGTATTTCAATAACAGTTGCCCATGCCCTTTTCGTTGATCCGGCGGATCCACACAAATATTCAAAATATGACTTTCGCCAGTAATCGCCGATGACATCACCAGAAAAGCAATGATGCGATCATCTTCTTCAATCACCCAACAATCGCATTTCATTTTAAAACAGCGTTCGAATGTTTCTTCACTCCACGGCGCAACTTGAGTGGCTAGCTCGATGGCTCTTATGCGTGGAATGTCAGATTCGGTGGCCCTTCTCAGGATCATCATTTTTGCCCTTTCATAATTTCTCCAGCTTCCTTATTATTACAGGTATTGCCAAACGAGGCTCTAACAATGAATAGCGGCGAATCAAGAAATCTCGAATCTCCGGCTGCATCTCGAGAGGAAGAGGAAGAAGAAAGTGCATCCAATCTACTACAACTAGACGCCCTGGCAAATAGAGTCAACGTCATATTAGGCCTTCTTGAAGAACTTGATCCCAGGCAAAATCAAACAAAAGCTCGCGAAGAATTTTTTCAATTAACAGAAATAGCTATGCAAGACCCATCGAAGCGCTCAGACTGCCGTGAGTTTGTAAAAAAAAAGCGTGATGAACGGGAAAAAATAAAACTGGATCTTCTTTGTGAGTACCGTGACACACTTCAATTAAAACGTTTAGTCCATCTACATATGGACACACTGGACTTGCTGTCCGAATTAAAAAATCTTGCCCCGAAATGTGCTGAGAAACTGGCTCAAGAGATCAATCGTGTCTTTGATTCAGACGAGCCCTGTGAAGATAAAATCAAGAAAGAATCAGCGCTTTACGGTACAATTTCTTCCGTGTTGTTGGCGGCTCAATCCGCTGCTGAGATAGCAGCAACAAAAACACTTGCTGATATCGGGGCGGCAGAAAGCAAAGAAAGCTGTTCGAGTCGAAAATCTTCGGGTGTTTCAAGTTCTCATTCAAGATTATGGAAGGAGTGTGAAACACCAATAGCGCCTAGCGATGCTTCGGGTAAAAGGCAGTCTAAGTCTCTGACATAGTGAAAAGACTGACTCTGTACACGGCAAAAATCATAAATACAGACTTCTTCTTTCGCGCCCCAACTACGTCGTCCCGCGGCTTGTCCGCGGGATCCAGGAGGGACTTTCAAATGGAATTAACGCTCCGCTGGATCCCGCGGACAAGCCGCGGGACGACGTAGTCGGGGCTGTTTCATGATTTTTGTCGCGCACAGAGAAAGACTGGTTTCTTTTAAATCAGCCTTAAGGATTCCTTAAGGTTTCTGAGTTAACATCTTTGGATAATTGAATAAACGAGGTTTTATCGATGGATAGCCGGACAGCTTCTGGAAATTTACAAGGCTCAGAATTAGAAAAAGCTTTAGTCGAGCGAGCAATAGTCCTTAAAAAACTAGCAGAAGAATTGATTCAACTCGAACCTCTTGTAGGTCTGAAGTCATCACAACGGCATCATCTTTCTCGCTTTTTAACCGAGTTTCAGAAACTTCGTGCAGTAGATGCCGACTTGGTTAAGGCAGAAAAATTACTCGATGATTTTTCAAATGAACTCCGGAGAAATGCCAGATTAGAATTTATGGCTTGGACCAGTAAAGCCACAGAGCTCATGAAAGATCTTTGTTATGATACGGAAGACGTTAACAAGGTAGCAGAACTGCTATTCCGCAACATATATCAAAGCAATAACAAAAAAATAGACGAAAACTCACCGCTAAACTATCGAGAACTTCGTCTGTTTATTGAGGTGCACGAAAACCATTTGAAATGCTATTTAGATAAGCAATCAGAAGAGCTTAAAAAGCTGGCAAATACATTGATAAAATCTGAAATTTTTCCAGAAACCCGCCTTTCGCAGACAAAAGATCTTGACCACTCTTTAGAACAATTTAAGAAGCTTATGGAAAACAAAAAATTCCATGATGCAAAAATTTTACTCGATCAATTTTCAACTCGGCTGAATAGACGTCTTAAAAGAGAGTTAGACAGTGTATGTGAAGCTATTCAATCCATATTGGAAGACGTGCAAAAAGTAGAAAAGCGCAAAAAACCATTCCAGCTCCAAATCATTCACGCTGGACTTGTTGCTGAATTTCAGGCTATCAAATCAGGTGAGAAAAAACCTGACATAAAATATGATGAATTGCTTAAATTTCAAGGGAGAATTTCAGCAGAAGAATGTAGGCTTAATGGCCTAGAAACAGATACAACAGTTCAACCATTTGAAATGGACTGCTCGCCGCCTGAATCAGCGCCCAAAAAAAACCAGTGCTACTTCTTTTTTCTCGCGTTTTTCGCAGTTGCTTTCATCTTGCTCGATGTGGAGCCGACGTGGGCGACCTGCACTCACAACGCAACCGGCTCAGCAGGTTCAGACTTCGCCACGCCCGAAGCAGCGTACAAGTCTCTAACCAAAACGTCATCCTCCTAACCCTTTCCCTTCCCTCCATTTTAAAAAACAAAATGGAAGGAAGGGGACACGAAGTTCGAGATTGCGACATCACAAAGACTCTCAACAAGAATTCTTGTTTTTAGCATGGCCTTGAGCTGTGGGTCCCCTTCCTTCCATTTTGTTTTTAAAAATGGAGGGAAGGGAAAGGGTTGGGAGGGCTTTGTTTTACGCCGTCGTCGTTTCTGTTTTCTTCTTCGGCAAATACAAATCCGTAATCGTCCCTTCAAACACTTCCGCCGCCATCGCGATTGTTTCAGACAAAGTCGGATGCGGATGAATCGTCAAACCAATATCTTCCACATCACAACCCATCTCAATCGCCAATCCAATTTCCGCGATCAACTCGCCTGCGTTCGGCCCAACGGCTGCGCCACCAATCACGCGATGAGTTGTTTCATCGATAATTAATTTGGTTAATCCTTCATCGCGCCCAATACTTAAAGCACGTCCGCTTGCAGCCCAAGGAAATACACCTTTCCCGTATTTTATTCCCTTCGCTTTCGCTTCATTTTCCGTTACACCGACCCATGCTACTTCGGGATCTGTGTAAGCCACACTGGGAATACACGTCGGATCAAAATAATGTTTTTTCCCAGCAATCACTTCTGCAGCCACACGACCTTCCGGTATCGCTTTATGAGCCAACATCGGATTTCCACACACATCACCGATCGCATAAATATTCGGAACATTCGTGCGTAATTGCTTGTCGACTGAAACAAACCCACGCTCATCGACTTTCACACCGGCTTTTTCAGCTGCCATTTGATCGCCATTCGGACGACGTCCGACAGCAGACAAAATTCGATCGAACCGTTCTGGTTTATCCGGCGCACCTTCGCCTTCAAACGTCACATACAATCCATCTTTTTTCGCTTCAACTTTGGTGACTTTTGTTTTCAATAAAATATTTTTGTACCGTTTTTGAATGCGTTTATACAATGGCATCACGACATCTTTATCTGCACCCGGAATGATTTGATCCATTAATTCAACGATTGTAATTTCTGCGCCGAGCGCATCATACACCGTTGCCATTTCCAAACCGATAATGCCGCCGCCAATCACCAACATTTTTCCTGTCGTTTCTGCGAGTTCTAATGCGCCTGTGGAATCCATAATGCGGGGATCATCCGGTAAAAAAGGCAATTTAACAGGACGTGAACCGACTGCAATAATCGCATTTTCAAATTGAATGATTTTTTTACCTTGGGAGGTTTCAACTTCGATTTGATTCTTTGAAATAAATTTTCCAACGCCTTGCACGATTTCGACTTTGCGTTGTTTTGCGAGCGCTTTCAAACCACCGGTCAAACGACTCACCACTTTATTTTTCCAGTCGCGTAATTTTTTGGTATCGATTTTCGGTTTGCCGAATTCAATTCCGCACTGTGCCATTTCGTGTGCTTCTTCCAGCACTTTCGCAGAATGTAATAATGCTTTGGATGGAATGCAACCGACATTCAAACAAACTCCGCCGATATTTTCATAACGCTCGATTAATATGACTTTTTTGCCTAAGTCAGACGCGCGAAACGCTGCGGTATATCCACCAGGACCGCTACCTAATACAACCACTTCAGTTTGGATTTCACTCATTTTTATTTCATTCCTCTTCAAAAAAATTATTCAAATCGTAAAATGTAGGGTGGATTAGATGCGCTTTTTGCATCGTAATCCACCAAATAGCTGCAAAAAAGGTGGATTACGATGCAAAAAGCGCATCTAATCCACCCTACAAATCCGTCGTTACAACAACAAATTTCGAATATCAGAAAGCATATTACTTAAATGCACCATAAAACGCGCGCCATCTGCACCATCAATCACACGATGATCATATGAAAGTGAAAGAGGCAGCATGAGCTTAGGAACAAATTCCTTATTTTGATACACCGGTTTATGCGATGATTTTGACACCCCCAAAATCGCCACTTCCGGTAAATTCACAATCGGCGTAAAGGCAGTCCCGCCAATTCCACCTAAACTGGAAATCGAAAAACATCCGCCCTGCATATCGTTTGCCGTTAATTGTTTTTTGCGCGCTTTTTCACTCACTTCATTTAATTCACGCGCAATCTCTGTCATTCCTTTTTTATCGACATCGCGAATGACCGGCACTACCAATCCATCGGGTGTATCCACTGCCACCCCAATGTGATAATAATTTTTTAAAATAATATTTTCGCCAGACGGATCCAACGACGCATTAAATTGCGGAAATACTTTAAGCGATGCAACCACGGCTTTCATGATGAAAACCAATGGCGTTAATTTCACACCTTGTTTTTCCATTTCGGTTTTTTGTGAGCGCCTGAAATCTTCTAATTCCGTAATATCCGCTTCGCCGAATTGCGTTACATGCGGAACTAACAACCAATTGCGATGCAAATTTTTTCCGGATAATTTTTTGAGTCGCGATAACGCTTGCAATTCGATTGGGCCGAATTTAGCAAAATCAATCGAAGGTGCAGCAGGTAATCCAGTACCTGACATCGTCGCTGGCACTTGTGCTAAGCGTGATTTCACATACGCTTGAACATCTTCTTTTAAAATACGTTGTTTGGGGCCTGTCGAAGGAACGGTTGCCAAATCGACACCAAATTCCCGAGCCAATTTACGCACCGCAGGTCCTGCATGAACATCGGCATTATGGCCCGCTGGAATCACTGTCCCTTCTTGCGGAACAGAGGTTTCCACGGGTTTGGTTTGTGCAGGCGGAGGAGTGGGTACGTCGATTTTTTCTACGGGTTTTTCAACTGTTTTTTCAGCAGCGGCTTGTTCTGTTTCAAGCACTAAAATAACGGAACCTTGCGATATTTTATCGCCTACTTTTATTTTTAATTCTTTCACGACACCTTCATCCGATGAGGGAACTTCCATGGTTGCTTTATCGGATTCGAGCGTGATTAAAGGGGAATCTACTTTAACGTGATCACCTGCTTTAACCAATATTTCAATCACGACGACATCGGTTGCGCCGCCAATATCAGGCACTGCAATATTTTTTGTTGTCAAAGGACATCCTCCTTTAGTTTCTGTCATGCCAGCATGCTTTTAGCTGGCATCCAGTGTCTTTAGTCGCTGGATGCCAGCTAAAAGCATGCTGGCATGGCAGGTGTTTAAACTGTCACTGGGTTCGGTTTTTTCGGGTCTATTTTATATTTCTTCATCGCATCCGTCACTTTACTTGTGGGAATAGCACCCTCTTGCGCAAGCGCATACAGTGCCGCGACCACAATATAGTAACGATTCACTTCAAAGAAATGTCTTAATTTTTCACGCGTATCGCTGCGCCCATACCCATCTGTCCCTAACACAGTATACGAACGTGAAATGAATGGACGAATTAAATCGGCGTAAGCACGCACATAATCGGTTGCTGCAATCACAGGTCCTTCTTGTTTTTCTAAACACGTTTCAACATAACTGACTTTGGGTTTTTTCTCTGGCGAAAACATATTAGCACGCTGCACATCTAAACCATCGCGACGCAATTCACCAAAACTGGTGACACTCCACACGTCTGCCGCAATATCAAAATCTTTTTCTAATAATTCAGCTGCTGCAATCACTTCACGCAAAATCGCACCACTGCCCATGAGCTGAACTTTTTGCTTCGCGCCATGTTGGCTTTGTTTAAGTAAATACATTCCCTTGATGATGCCTTCTTCCACATTTTCAGGCATTTCAGGTTGAACGTATTTTTCATTCATCGCCATGATGTAGTAAATGACATCTTGTTCGTGTTGATACATGTCACGCAAACCATGCTGAATGATGACTGCCATTTCATAACCAAATGTCGGATCATACGCACGACAGGTCGGAACGGCTGAAGCAGCCAATAAACTTTGTCCATCTTGATGTTGCAATCCTTCGCCTTCCAATGTGGTTCGACCTGCGGTTGCGCCAATCAAAAATCCGCGCGCGCGCATATCGCTCGCTGCCCAAATTAAATCGCCCACACGTTGAAAACCAAACATCGAGTAATACGTGAAAAAAGGAATCATCGGAACATAATGCGTGGAATACGATGTCGCCGCTGCAATCCAGGACGCCATACATCCCGCTTCGGTAATCCCTTCTTCCAATAACTGGCCGTCTTGTGTTTCACGATAAAAAAGTAATTGTTCTTTATCTTCGGGCGTATATAGCTGGCCGACATGTGAATAAATCCCGATTTGCCTAAATAAAGCTTCTAAACCAAATGTGCGCACTTCATCTGAAAAAATCGGCACGATGCGTGAACCGATATTCGGATCCTTCACTAACACATTTAAAATACGGCCCAGCGACATCGTCGTCGACATGGTACGATCACCTGTTCCTTTCAAAATCGCATCGAATGCTGATAAATCAGGCACTTTGAGGGGTTGCTTCGGTGCAAATCGCGCAGGTAAATAGCCGGATAATTTTTTGCGTTGCGCATGCAAATATTGCATCGCCGGATCTTTTTCATCGAGCTTTAAAAAACTCAAATCCGTTAATTGTTTGTCACTCAAGGGTAAGTTAAATCGTTCGCGAAGGGCTTTTAATTCCGCTTCATTCATCTCTAATTGATTGTGTGCAACATTCCGGCCTTCTGCATGAAGCTTACCCAACCCATATCCCTTCACACTTTGAAATAAAATCGCTGTGGGCTGATCTTTGTGTTTGACTGCAGCGGCATAGGCCGCATAAATTTTCACGGGATCGTGACCACCGCGATTGAGTTGCGCTAATTCTTCATCGGAAAATGCGGATAATAATGTTTTCAATTCTTCGTTGGAATTCGCTAAAAATTCGCGTAAAAATTCTACGCCTTGCAGATACGCATGTTGCAATTCACCATCGACGACTTCGCCTAATCGTTGGATCAGCAATCCTTGCGGATCTTTTTCAAATACTTTATCCCACTGACTGTCCCACAATACTTTAATGACATTCCAACCCGCACCACGAAAAACACCTTCGAGCTCTTGCACGATTTTTCCATTGCCACGCACTAAACCATCTAGACGCTGCAAATTACAATTCACGACATAAATAATATTATCTAGCGCTTCACGCACCGCAACAGTCAATGCCCCGACGGAATCAACTTCATCCATTTCGCCATCACCGCAAAATACCCATACTTTGCGATCATTGGCTTCGATGAATTTGCGATTTTCCAGATATTTTAAAAAACGCGCTTGATAAATCGCTTGTAACGGCCCGAGACCCAACGAAACCGTCGCGAATTGCCAAAAGTCTGGCATGAGCCACGGATGCGGATATGAGGACACACCTTTACCGCCAATTTCTTGACGAAAATTTTTCAGATGGGTTTCGCTTAAACGGCCTTCTAAAAAAGCACGTGCATAATTGCCTTCTGAAGAATGCCCTTGAAAATAAATTAAATCGCCGGTGGTTTTTTCAGTTGCCCCGCGAAAAAAATGATTCATGCCGACTTCATACAAACTGGCAATAGAGGCATAGGAAGATAAATGACCGCCCACACCGCCTGCTTCTTTTTTGGCGCGGAGGACCATCATGATCGCATTCCAGCGAATAACGGCATCGATTTGTTGCTCGAGGGTCAAATCGCCTGGATAAGCGGGTTGTTGTTCAACGGAAATCGTATTGCAATAAGGCGTGGAAAGGGTCCCGCCTGTCGTTAAGCCTGCTTTTCCTGCGGAGTTAAGTAATTGATTGATGATAAAATCCGCACGCTCTCTGCCTTCTTCTTTCACTAACGAAGCAAATGCGTCTAACCACTCTCGTGTTTCAATTGGGTCAATATCGTCCCACTTTTTTTTCATGTTATTGTTTCCTATTGATTTTTACGAAAAATAGCGATACACCAAATTGGTATTTTACCAAAAAGAAGGAGGCGATTTTACAGAATCAGGACAATAACCGCCAGCGCAACCAGCGCGATGATAAAAGCACGATCCAACAATGAGATGGCTTCTTTTTCAGCTGAACCATTTTCAGGCACAGTGCCCCCGTTTATCACACCGAGTGCAGCGATCCCGCAATCGGTCAACAACGTTTCATTCATTTCGGGCGATTTAAAAACCGAGCGTTTCCAACTCGTAAACACTTGGGTGAAATGTCCGCCCAACGCAAAAATAAAGGTAATGATTCGAACAGGAATCCAGTCAAGCCATTGCTGAACCGTTTTCGCAGATTGCATCAGTCCCAAGGGAGATTCGACACGCATCAGTGCAATCGATCGATACAATACCGCGCCGATGGGTCCCAACAATACAAACCAAAAAACCACTGCAAATACGCGTTGATACACTCCAATAAAAATAGCGCGTGTGAATGCGTCGTGGAAAGAGGATGAGTTATCCGTTGGATTGATACCAAATTCCGTCTGCACGTATTCAATTCCCATTTTGGGATCTTCTTCTTTGTGCAGTTGATTAATGCAACGATAAGCTTGTACCCACACATTCGTCGGGCCAAAACAATAAAGCAAAACCAATACGCCAAACGCTAATTTTAAAATCCCAAATAAAAAATCATCTAAGAAATAATTGATGAGACCGATTAATAAAACAGGAGGCAGTACACTTAAAATCACTAAAGTCGAGGAAGGGAGTTGATTGATCCGCGAGCGACCTAACCAACGCTGATAGGTGTTGAACCATCGCCAGTGACGCAAGTGGCCCCAGTGGAAAAATCGCTCGATGGCTAGTGAAATTAAGGTAATGATAAAAATCATAACAACTATCCCTTTTTGGATTTAACGAGAATTTTGTACATGACAAAATTGCTTAGCACGCCTTCCCACACAGGGGGAAGGTGGCCGAAGGCCGGATGGGGGGAATCAAAAATGCTTTTTGAAAACATGAGAAAATAAACAAATTACCCCCCCATCCGACGCTTCGCGCCACCTTCCCCCTGCGTGGGAAGGCGTGCTAAGCAATTTTGTCATGTACAAAAGAGAATTCTATAACAAACTGTCCAAACGACGCCAGTCAAACGAAAGGCCCGGATCAGTTTTGCGTCCTGGCGCAATATCCGAATGCCCAACTATTCTGTCGCGCGTAATGGCGGGATACGTTTTTTGTAATGTGTTAATTATTTCAGCCAATTTTTCATATTGAATATTTTCATACGGCAATGTATCTGTTCCTTCCAACTCAATACCAATCGAAAAATCATTGCATCGCTCACGTCCTTGAAAAGACGATTGACCTGCGTGCCATGCACGTTCCGCGAAAGGAACAAATTGGATGATTTCACCGGTGCGCTTAACCAATAGATGCGAAGAAACGCGAAGTGACCGAATGGTTTGAAAATAAGGATGCGCTGAATAATCTAACTGACCGCAAAAAAACTGTTCGATAAAGTCGTTGCCAAACTGGGCAGGTGGAAGGCTAATACCATGCACAACGATCATGTCGATTGTCGTGTTTTCCGGACGAGCATCCTGATGCGGCGATGCCACATAGCGTGCAGTCGACAATAACCCCTCGGGAAGCTGTATTTTCATTTGACGACTATCTGCCCATACGTTACGCTTTGCAAGCTATTTTAGACCTACTTGAGAACACATGGACAAATTAATTATTCGCGGCAATATTCCGTTAAACGGCGAAATTCGCATCTCTGGTGCGAAGAATGCAGCCCTACCTATTTTGAGCGCTGCACTTTTAACAGCTGCGCCCGTCCGTATTTGCAATATTCCGCACTTGCATGATGTCACCACGACGATGAGTTTATTAGGGCAGATGGGCGTACACCTCACGCTTGATGAACACTCGAACGTCGAAGTCGATGCGAGCAGTGTCCATTCTTATCACGCACCGTACGAACTCGTTCGCACCATGCGGGCTTCTATTTTAGTACTGGGTCCCCTGTTGGGACGATTTGGTGAAGCGAATGTCTCACTGCCAGGCGGTTGTGCAATCGGTACCCGTCCAGTCGATCAGCATCTAAAAGGGATGCGAGCGATGGGAGCAGATATTACCGTTGAAAATGGTTACATCAAAGCAAAAACGAAGAAACGTTTGCAAGGCGCGATCCTTCACATGGATCTTATCACTGTGACAGGAACTGAAAATTTGATGATGGCAGCCGTACTGGCCGAAGGACAAACCGTCATTATCAATGCAGCGCGCGAGCCAGAAGTAGAAGACTTGGCGAATTTTTTAAATACGCTCGGCGCGAAAATTACAGGAGCTGGCACTTCTACCATTATCATTGATGGTATCGATGAATTATCGGGTGGAAGTTATCAAGTCATGCCAGACCGCATTGAGACGGGAACTTATCTCGCCGCAGCGGCGATCACGCGTGGCAGAATTAAGTTAAAAAATACGCGACCGGATTTGCTGGAATCCATTTTGACAAAATTATCGGAAGCGGGTGCGTATATTGAAACAGGACCCGACTGGATCAGTCTCGACATGAAAGGCAATCGCCCACAAGCGGTGAATGTGAGCACTGCGCCCTACCCCGCGTTTCCGACGGATATGCAAGCTCAATTCATGGCAGTGAATACGGTTGCAGAAGGAATAGGCATTATCACGGAAACGGTTTTTGAAAATCGTTTTATGCACGTGCAAGAATTATTGCGCATGGGCGCGCAAATTTCGTTGAAGGGTAATTCGGCGATTTGCACAGGCGTGGGAAGTTTGCAAGGTGCGCCCACGATGGCAACGGATTTACGCGCTTCGGCCAGTTTGGTTCTCGCAGGGCTCGCTGCTGTCGGCGAAACAGTCATCGATCGGATTTATCATATTGATCGGGGATACGAGCGCATCGAAGAAAAATTATCTCAGTTGGGCGCGCGGATTCAGCGCGTGCCGGATTGATTGTCACGATGTCTTGCTTGTTGAAAGTTCGAGGGGTGGCAGAGACCCCATCCGGCCCTGCGGCTCATCTTGCTTGTTGAAAGTTCGAGGGGTGGCAGAGACCCCATCCGGCCCTTCGGGCTCATCTTGCTTGTTGAAAGTTCGAGGGGTGGCAGAGACCCCATCCGGCCCTGCGGCTCATCTTGCTTGTTGAAAGTTCGAGGGGTGGCAGAGACCCCATCCGGCCCTTCGGCTCATCTTGCTTGTTGAAAGTTCGAGGGGTAGCAGAGACCCCATCCGGCCCTTCGGCTCATCTTGCTTGTTGAAAGTTCGAGGGGTAGCAGAGACCCCATCCGGCCCTTCGGGCCACCTTCCCCACTTCGTGGAGAAGGGATCTTCTTGTAGAGGGTTTTTGTGACGTTTGACTTTTGCACGGCGTTGAACTGTGCGTCCCCTTCCTTCCATTTGCTTTTTAAATGGAGGGAAGGGAAAGGGTTGGGAGGTTAGGCCAAATAAAAATCCAACGTCTTTCTCAAACCCGTATCAAAATCCACTGTCGGTTTCCAACCCAATTTTTCTTCCACACGTTCAATCGACGGAACACGCAACGAAACATCCTGATAGCCTGCCCCATAATATTGTTGCGCATCCACATCCATTAATTTTGTCTTGCCTGCGATTTCAGTATATTTCGGATATTCACCAATATATTTCACCAACATTTCTGCCAATTCCCGAATAGAAATATTTTCCAACGGATTCCCAACATTAAAAATTTGATGATGCGCAGCTGTATCTTTATTTTCAATCATGGAAATTAATGCACGTATCCCATCATCAATATACATAAAACAGCGTTGCTGCGCCCCGCCATTCACCAACATAATATTTTCACCCCGCAAAATATTTCCGATAAATTGCGTCATCACACGTGAACCGCCCGGCTTGGGATTAAATACATTATCGAGTTTCGGCCCATACCAGTTAAATGGACGAAACAAGGTATACGATAATCCATGATGTTTCCCATAGGCGTAAATCACCCGATCAAGTAACTGTTTCGACGTCGAATAAATCCAGCGCTCTTTGTGAATCGGTCCTGTCACTAAATGACTCGTCTCTTCATCAAATATCGGATCCGTGCACATCCCATATACTTCTGACGTCGACGGAAACACAATGTGTTTTTTAAATTCCACACATTGACGAATCACATTTAAATTCGCTTCAAAATCCAATTCAAATACACGCAACGGTTCTTGCACGTACACAGCCGGTGTTGCAATCGCAACCAGTGGCAAAACGACATCGCATTTTTTGATGTGTTCCGTCACCCACTCTTTTTTGACTGTCATATCTCCGAGAGTGAAGTGAAAACGCGCATGCCCCAAGCAATTTTCTAATTTATCTTGCATCATATCCAAGGCAAACACTTGCCAGTCGGTATTTTTCAAAATGGCTTCACTTAAGTGACTACCAATAAAACCATTCGCGCCTAAAATTAAAACGTTCATTCTGCTACCTCGTGAAAAACGCTATACATCACATCAATAACGCGATCATGATCTGCATCTGTCATGCCCGCAAATAACGGCAAGCTCACAATCCGTGAACACACATTTTCCGCTTCTGGAAAATCGCCGGGTTTAAAACCAAATGTGTCACGATAGTAAGGGTATAAATGCACTGCGCGATAATGTAATCCTGTTCCAACATTTTTTTCTTTCATTCGCCGCATAAATTCATCGCGATCCATACGAGCAGCGATTTCATTAATCAGTGGTGTGTAAAGATGCCACGCATGTCGATGCGAAAAAGCGGGTTCTTGCGGCAAAGTCCATTCTGACCAATCCGCTAACACTTCCTGATATCGATTCACTAATTCCGTTCGTCGTTCGATAAATGCGTCGAGCTCTTTCAATTGATGCAATCCGATGGCCGCTTGAATATCCATCATATTGTATTTAAATCCCGGCAATACAATTTCATAATCTTGCGATCCGCTTTTTCCAAATCGATTCCACGCTTCCCGATCCATTCCATGAAAACGCAATAAACTCACTTTTCTTGCTAAATCTTCATCGCGTGTACTAATGCAACCGCCCTCACCTGTCGTAATATTTTTATTCGGATGAAAACTGAAAACTTGCGTATCGCCAAAACTCCCTATTTTTTTGCCCTTGTATTCCGTACCAATCGCATGAGCTGCGTCTTCCAATACGCGCAAATGATGTGTCTCAGCGATTTGATAGAGCACATCCAAATCGATCGGTAATCCAGCGAAATGAACCGGCATGATCACACGTGTTTTGGGTGTGATGGCATTTTCCAACAAATTAAGGTCCATATTCAGGGTATGCGGATCGATATCAACAAGCACTGGCTTGGCGCCCGAGAGAACAATGACATTCAAGGTCGCAGCAAAAGTCAGGGGCGTCGTAATCACTTCATCACCCGGCTGTAAGTCCATCCCCAATAAGGCAAGATGCAAGCCTGCCGTCGCTGATGTGAGAGGGAGAACAAACGGTGCGCCGAGATAATTCTTCAAACTTTCAGTGAATTGCGCAACCCGAGGCCCGGTGGTGATCCAACCAGATTCTAAACAAGAGACGACCTCATCAATCGCCGCACGGCTAATGGAGGGTCGTGAAAAGGGCAAAAATTCTTCGCTCATAAGTACACCGAAAAATGCGAATCATATCCTAACGGCTATTTTCTGTATATAATTACAGCCCGTTTAAGTTGTTATTAGGAGATCCACAGAAATGAGTACGCTCGTTGGTAATAAAGCGCCCAATTTTATAGCACCTGCCGTATTAGGCAATGGTAAAATCGTTGATCAATTTGATTTCGCCCAAGAGACAAAAAATAAATATGCTCTTCTTTTTTTCTATCCGCTCGACTTCACTTTTGTTTGTCCTTCCGAATTAATTGCGTTAAACAATCGCATTGAAGAATTTGAACAACGCGGTGTGATCGTGATGGGTATTTCGATCGATTCGCAATTTACACACAATGCATGGCGCAACACGCCTGTGAGTGCGGGTGGAATTGGTCCGGTGCGTTATCCATTGATTGCCGACGTCAATCACAAAATTTGTCAAACCTATGCTGTTGAACATCCTACCGCATCGATTGCACTACGTGGAGCATTCCTGATCGATAAAACAGGCAATGTGCGTTCGCAAATTGTGAATGATTTACCATTAGGTCGAAACATTGACGAGTTATTACGTTTAGTCGACGCGTTACAATTTCATGAAAAGCACGGCGAAGTCTGCCCTGCAGGTTGGATGAAAGGTAAAAATGGAATTAAACCGACAGCAGAAGGCATTGCGAATTTTTTAACAGATGAAGCAACTGAGTTATAAAAACTGAGTTATAAAAAATGTAGGGTGGATTAGGTGCGCTTTTTGCACCGTAATCCACCAAAATATAATTCGGTGGATTACGGTGCAAAAAGCGCACCTAATCCACCCTACATCCGCAAGCATCAAAAATAAATTAAATTTTTTTTACTTCCCTACTTTAAATTCTCAAATTCTTTATTTAGAATTGCGCTGCGAAATAAATGAAGCTTTAAAACCTATTCAAATTTTTTAAGAGGTGTGGTTAAAAATTGCAAACATTATAACTAAACTGAACACTTTACTCTTGTTCAGTTTAGATTTTGCTTGCAATGTTAAATTTTTATATGTAGTTTTGAGCGTCCGGATCAAATCAATGTATCAAGGAGATATGTAAGCATGAAACTTAAACTCGTTGTTGCATCCATGAGCGTTTTAGGGTTAGTTGCTATTAACCCAGCTTTTGCTGCAACTCATCATAAACACAAACACCACGTTAAACACGAAGCAGTAGCTACCGAAGCAAATTACAAAGGTGCTATGCCAGTGGAAATTTGTCCATTGTCTGATCCATATATTTCAATCATGGATGCAATGGGACAAAACTTGGGCCGTGCTAAACCAACCCAAGATTGCAACAAACTTCTTTCATTAGCCGGTGGCGCTAACTTTGATGCGAAATGGGGCAATCGTTCCATGGGTTATCAAGGTGAAAACGTACAAAGAATGGCTCTGAACGATATTTACCTGAACTTGTTTGGTAACGTAAATGATTGGACCAAAGCATTCGCAAGCTTGAGCTACAACAATGCAAGCGATGTTTCTGTTTTCGAAACGAAAGCGGGCCAATACAGTAACGTTTATGAAGTTAATCGGTTGACGGTAGAACAAGGCTACGCTCAAATTTCTAATTTTGATCGTTCCCCACTGTTCTTGAAACTCGGTAAGTTCTATCAAGATTTCGGCCGTTACACCATTCACCCAATTACACGTTCATTGACACAAGTATTGAGTGAATCACTCCAAACAGCTGCTCAAGCTGGTTTCGTAACCAAAATGGGTTTCCACGGTGACATCTATGCATTTGATACACCGTTAAATCAACGTCGTACTTATGCGTTGGGCATCCCACAAGGTCACAAAACAACCGATTACGGTGTAGCGCTGGGCTTTGATCAAATGAATGATCAATTGGGCTTTGGTGTTAACCTCGGTTACTTGTACGACATGATTGGTGTGAATGATATTGCTCAAGTTATTTCTCAATATCAATTGGGCACCTTCTTCACCAGCGGCGGTACTTACCGAAATCGTGTAGGTGCAGGTACGATTGATGCGTACATCACCAGCGGTCCATTCTCATTGATCGGTGATTACGTTTCTGCAATCCAAAACTTCAGCAACAATGACTTGAATGCGAAGGGTGCATCTGTTGTAACACCTGGAACAGGCAGTGGTGCTAAGCCATGGGCTGGTAACCTTCAAGCAGGTTATGGATTCAATGGTTGGAACAAAAACCAAAACGTTTATTTAGGTTATCAAGTTTCTGGGGACGCAGTGAATGTGTTCTTACCTAAAGATCGTTGGGTTCTTGGTTACAACGTTGACATGTGGAAAAATACAAACCTCGGTTTGGAACTTGACCACGATACCGACTACAGCACAAGCCAAGGTGGTACTGGAAATTCCAGCAACCTCGTCAGCTTCCGTGCAGGTGTTAAGTTCGGTTAATCTGTAATCGCACTGTTGAAAATGAAAAGCCCGCTGATGCGGGCTTTTTTTTATCCTCTCTACAAGAAAAGCAGAGCCGCGACCGTCAGGGAGCGTCACTCTTCTAGATAATCATCTAAAACTCTAATCCTGTGACGCTCCCTCACGGTCGCGGCTCTGCTTTTTTTCTCATAATTTTTTTAAAACCGATTCACAATATAACAAAACAACGCAATGCGAATGAAAAGCCCGCTGATGCGGGCTTTTTTTATCCTCATCTACAAGAAAAGCAGAGCCGCGACCGTCAGGGAGCGTCACTGTTCTAGATAATCATCTAAAACTCTAATCCTGTGACGCTCCCTCACGGTCGCGGCTCTGCTTTTTTTCTCATAATTTTTTTAAAACCGATTCACAATATAACAAAACAACGCAATGCGAATGAAAAGCCCGCTGATGCGGGCTTTTTTTATCCTCATCTACAAGAAAAGCAGAGCCGCGACCGTCAGGGAGCGTCACTCTTCTAGATAATCATCTAAAACTCTAATCCTGTGACGCTCCCTCACGGTCGCGGCTCTGCTTTTTTTCTCATAATTTTTTTAAAACCGATTCACAATATAACAAAACAACGCAATGCGAATGAAAAGCCCGCTGATGCGGGCTTTTTTTATCCTCATCTACAAGAAAAGCAGAGCCGCGACCGTCAGGGAGCGTCACTGTTCTAGATAATCATCTAAAACTCTAATCCTGTGACGCTCCCTCACGGTCGCGGCTCTGCTTTTTTTTCTCATAATTTTTTTAAAACCGATTCACAATATAACAAAACAACTCCGCTGTTTTCTGCGCATCATACGCCGCGCAATGCGCTTGATTAATATCAAACGAAATTTTTGCGGCTTTCACTGCCCTCGCCAACACTGTCTCACCCAATGCTACCGCAGACAAAGTCGCTGTATCTAACGTCGTAAACGAATGAAATGGCGCCGACTGAAAACCCGAACGCTTAATCGCCGCCTGCAAAAACGCTAGGTCAAACCAGGCATTATGTCCCACCAGCACCGCTCGATGGCATCCTGTTTCAGTCAACAAAGACCGGATGCGCGAAAAAATGCGATGCAATGCCTGCTGCTCGGGAATCGCAAAACGTAATGGATTATGCGGATCAATGCCGGTAATGGCCAGCGCTTCAGGATCTAGGCGCGCCCCTTCAAACGGTTCGACATGATAAAAATAATTTTCACTCGGCTGTAATTTGTTTTCTGAATCAAACAGTAACGTGACCACACCGATTTCCAATAACCCATCCGTTGCTGGATTGAGCCCAGACGTTTCCACATCCACCACAACCGGCAATAACCCGCGAAAACGAGTCGCTATATTCAACTTTTTTTGTTTCATCGACAAACGTATAATTCCTCTTTTAATAAGATTGGGATGATCTCCCCTGCTTAGCACGCCTTCCCCGCGCAGGGGGAAGGTGGCCGAAGGCCGGATGGGGGGATCAATAACAATCACAAGAGTGCGATTATACCGGAAAACACAACCATGATCTTTGCAAATGCACTACCCGCGCGATCCGCATTACAAAATGCTATGACAAAAGCCTATCGCCGAGATGAAACCACGTGCTTAGAGGCACTCTTGCCCGAAGCTGCTTTTTCACAAGAAACGTTATTACGAATCGATGCTACAGCGGCTCAACTGGTAGAAGGCACGCGCGCGAATCGAAAAAAACAAGGCATTTTAGACACTCTTCTGTATCGGTATGATCTGTCCAGTCAAAAAGGTATTGCATTAATGTGCCTGGCAGAAGCTCTATTACGCATTCCTGATAAAGCTACCCAACAAAAATTAATTCGCGACAAAATGTTAACCGCTCAGTGGGCACGACATCTCAGTCAAATCGGTAGCGTACTCATTCGTCCCATGGTTATACAAGGAATCAAAATAATCAGTAAACAATTCATCATGGGCACCACAATCGAAAAAGCCATCAAACGCGCTCGATCTTCTGAAGAAATGGGCTATCGTTATTCGTACGACATGCTCGGCGAATCCGCCAAAACACGCGAAGATGCCCGTCATTATTTTGAGAGTTACCACCGTGCAATTGAAGCGATTGGAAAAGCATGTCGCAACGCTTCTCCCATCACCAATCCAGGCATTTCCGTAAAATTATCTGCATTATATCCGCGTTATGAATTCGCTAAATATGAGCAGGTGATGAATGAACTTGCACCGCTTTTATTAACACTCGCAAAAACCGCCAAACAATATCAAATCGGTCTCACAGTGGATGCAGAAGAATGCGATCGTTTAGAACTCTCACTCGACATCATTGAAAAAGTATTCAGTGATCCTGCACTCGACGGTTGGGAAGGATTCGGTCTGGCTGTGCAAGCGTATCAAAAACGCGCGCCGTTTGTGCTTGATTGGTTAGCAGATCTCGCAAAACGCTATCAACGACGATTGATGGTCCGTTTAGTGAAAGGTGCTTATTGGGATTCAGAAATTAAATGGAGCCAAGTGCCCGGTCTGGAAGGTTATCCCGTTTTCACTCGAAAAAATTCGACCGATGTTTCATTTATCGCATGCGCAAAAAAAATGTTTGAATATTCGGATTATTTTTATCCGCAATTTGCGACGCATAACGCTTATTCTGTTGCTGCGATTTTAGAAATGGCCGGTACGGAACGCCAATTTGAATTCCAATGTTTACATGGTATGGGACAAACCTTATATGACCAACTCGTCGGAGAAAAAAATCGAAATATTCCCTGCCGTATTTATGCACCCGTCGGTACACATAAAGATTTATTAGGTTATCTCGTTCGACGTTTATTGGAAAATGGAGCGAATTCTTCTTTCATCAATCACATTGCGAATGATCAAATTCCTCTGGAAAAAATTATTCAAAATCCCGTTGCGCGAATTGCTGCACTCGCCCATAAACCACATCCTTATATTTCACTGCCCAAAAATCTTTTTGGTCCAGAACGTTTAAATTCATCAGGAGTTGATTTTTCAAATATGCACACACTCGAACAATTGAAAACAAAAATGGATGCGCTCAGCAAACAACAATGGACAGCAGGCCCGCTCATTGATGGAAAAATGTTAACGGATTCACCAGAACATACGATCGTATCACCCAGCAACTCTGAGCATATTGTCGGTGTCACGCATGATGCCACTTCTCAACAGGTTAAAAATGCGATCGAGCAAGCAGATCGAGCGACTTCTCATTGGGGAAAAACAACGGTTGAAGAACGTGCAGTTTTTCTTGAACGCGCTGCGGATTTATTTGAACAACATCAACCTGAATTAATAACACTCCTTTGTAAAGAAGCTGGCAAACAACTCGTCGATTGTGTCTCTGAAATTCGCGAAGCCGTGGATTTTTGTCGTTATTATGCAGCGCGTGCGCGCGAAGATTTATTGCCGAAAACATTAAACGGCCCGACCGGTGAATTCAATCAACTATCATTACATCCACGCGGTGTGATCGCTTGCATCAGTCCCTGGAATTTTCCGTTAGCCATTTTCACAGGACAAATCGTTGCAGCGCTCGCAGCTGGAAATACTGTGATTGCAAAACCGGCTGAACAAACACCTTTAATTGCTGCAAAAGCCATTCGATTATTGCATCAAGCGGGCATTCCAACTGCTGCATTACAACTATTGCCTGGTCGTGGCGAAATCGTCGGCGCAGAATTGGTTGCAGACACACGCATTGCGGGCGTAATGTTTACAGGCTCAACGGAAACCGCTCAACTCATTAATCAATCGTTGGCAAAACGTCAGGGAGCGATCGTGCCTTTCATTGCAGAAACCGGTGGTCAAAATGCAATGATTGTCGATTCATCCGCATTACCTGAACAAGTGGTGACGGATGTGATAAGCTCTGCATTCAATAGCGCAGGACAACGCTGCTCTGCTCTACGCGTTTTATTTTTGCAGGAAGACATTGCGCCACGCATCATCGATATGTTGAAAGGCGCGATGCGTGAAATCACAGTCGGCGATCCCGCCCTACTCTCTACCGACGTGGGGCCCGTCATTGATAAAGACGCGTTAACGATGCTCAATAACCACTTTGCTGAAATGCAAAAAAAAGCGACGCTCATTTATCAAGTGGAAAATAAATCCCATCCGAATGGTTATTTTTTCGCGCCGTGTGCATTTGAGTTAAGCGATTTAACATTATTAAAACGCGAAGTATTTGGGCCGATTTTGCATGTGATTCGATATGCAGAAAAAAATCTGGATCAAGTGTTAGATCAAATTATTAATACGGGTTATGGATTAACATTGGGTGTGCACAGCCGTATCGACGCGACGGTAAAATATATTCAAGATCGCATGCCCGTTGGAAATATGTATGTGAATCGTAATATCATTGGCGCGGTCGTCGGTGTTCAACCCTTTGGTGGCGAACGATTATCGGGAACGGGTCCCAAGGCAGGCGGTCCACATTATTTACCGCGGTTGTGTGTTGAGCGAGCGATTTCGGTGAACACAACGGCGTGTGGTGGGAATGCGACGTTGGTATCATTAAAAGAAGAATAAAACCGTGAGGTTGAGAGATCGACACAATCTTCTCCGGACTTTGTTACAAAAAAACTTAGCACGCCTTCCTCCGCGGGGGGAAGGCGTGCTAAGCTTTTTTTGTAAATAAAAAATTAAAATTTTAGGTATTTATATGCATAATCACAACGATCACAGTGGCCACCACCATCCCACTCCACAATCTTTTAATAAATCATTTGGCATTGCGGTTTTATTAAATTTTTCATTTGTTGTTTTACAAGCCATTTACGCTATTCTAGCAAGCTCCATGAGTTTGCTAGCCGATGCAGTCCATAATTTTGGAGATGTCTTTGGTTTGGTATTAGCATGGGGCGCAACTTGGCTGCTCACACTGCCCGCAAGAAAACGTTACAGTTATGGCTTCAAACGCACGACCATTATTGCCGCCTTATCGAATGCATTGATTTTAGTGGCGACATCCGCGCTCATTATTTATGAATCCATTTATAAATTATGGCACTTAACCCACGTCAATGAAAAAATGGTCATCATTGTTGCGTTAATTGGCATTGTCATTAATGGCAGTACAGCCATGTTATTTATGAAAGGCGCTCATGATGATTTAAACATCAAAGGTGCATTTCTTCATTTGTTAGGCGACGCGTTGATTTCAATCGGCGTTGTTGTGGCTGCTATTTTGATTTTATTCACACAAAAAATGTGGATCGATCCTCTCGTCGGTTTATTCATTGTCGTGATTATTTTATGGGGAACATGGGGATTATTACGCGACTCGACGGGATTGATTTTAGACGCGATTCCACGGCATATCGATGAACAAAAAGTGGAAATATATTTGCAAAAAATACCGGGGGTCGCGGCAGTGCATGATTTACATATTTGGGGATTGAGCACCAAGGAAGTGGCGTTGACGGTACATCTCACGATGCCAGAACAATCGCTCACAGACGAAGATTTTATAAAAATTAACAAAGAGTTAAAAAAGCAATTTCGTATTGATCATGCGACGATTCAAGTCGAAAAAGGGAATAGTGAGTTTCTCTGTCAGAAAATTGAATCATGCTAGACGTCTCACCCCCGCGCACATGTCATCCCCGCGAAGGCGGGGATCCATTAAGATAGATTCCCGCCTTCGCGGGAATGACACAGGGCACATTTAAGATAATATCTTGTATAATGCTCAAAAAATTGAAATAGAGCTAATATGCAAACTAGGAAAAGTCGTATAACCGAATGGTATAAAGAAGGTTTATATACCACTTATTACACAGCAAGAGAAAAAGATCCTGCCAAGCAATCTTTGGGTGGTTTTCAACAACTTCGGATGAATTTAATACTTCCATTCATCATTAGCTATTTAGGTACACTTCGCGGTATTTTAACAAAACCTCTCTTACTCTTTCACCACCGCCATAGCATTATTCCAGAACAAAAAGATGCTTTTTGGACTATGAATCAAATCAGTGCATGGTTAGACAAAACCCCTGCACTCTCATGGATCCCCTGGTTATTTCGACAGGCCAAAATAGGTTTAGATACAATCACAAAAGCTTTGCCATTCCTGCTCAAAATTACACCTTATCTTCCCTTTGTCGGTTTAGGGATGAGTGTATTGCATTCGATGTATCAGCTCTATCACGAAAAAAACAAAAGCCTATTCACTCTCTCTAAATGTTTGAGTGATGTATCCAGTGCCGTATTACTCGGTGTGGGGTTAGGATTGGTCAAATGGGGCACTGCTGCTCTGGCCATTTATACTGGCCCCTTATTGATTGCGATTGCAGCTGGAATTGTCACGACAGTAGGACTGATTCGATCCTGCCATCATCTCTACAAAGCCTGGAAAGATCCCGAAAACCGCAAACAACATTTTTTCAATGCAGGCAATGAATTTTTATTCACTTTCATTAATGCAGCAAGCATGGTGTTGACCATTTTTGGCATACAGTCAGCACGACAATTGCAGGATTTTAATATTCATCACATTCGTCATCTTCACCCTCAAGCATTGGTGAATGCGGGTGAATGGTATAAAAAAACGGTTTTACTCTCCAATTTGACGCTGGGTGCGGTGGGATTGCTGGGTGTGGGAATGGTAGGTAAGAAAATATTGAGTCGTGTGTGCTCTAAAAAACAAAAACATCTACCGAAACAAACAGACGATGATGCGCGCTTGCTACTCGCTGATATAGGAGACCATATTATAACATTACGTTTAAAGATAGAATCCAACCCGTCCAACACGAATTTCATTAGAAAAAAACTCGACGCGAGACGTAAAGCTAAAAAAGAATTATTAGCAGAATCTTGTAAAAATTTGCGGCAACTTCTAGATTGGAATGAGAAGTTGCAGCCGAATGAGGATTCGGATTCGGATTCGGATTTAGATTCGGAACGCAAGACATTATGCGAGATAGAAAGAGAGCACATCCATCGGGGAGTCTATCAATCATTCTGGAATACCGGCACAACAGAAGCATTAATGAAGCGCGCCTTTAAATTGGAACAAACGCGATCGTCAAATTCGAATAGTCTTTGAAAATTCTTTCGCCATATGTCGGGAGTGCTTCAATCACTCTATAATTCGTCAAAATATTTTTTAACTGTTTTTCATATTGTCGCCGACTGATAAAAATATTATTTTTTTTACGATTAGCTTCACGCAAAAATGGCCACGCAGTTAATAAACTTTTTGTAGTTTGTTGAGCACGTTGATCACCATCAATACTATAATTTTTGACATCGGGCGATACATTCAAATAAAAACGAATCTTACTTTCGGGATCCAACATCACGACATCCCATTCCGACCACGGTTTAATGGTTTGCGTTTGTTCTCGCAAGGTTCGCGCGAAAACATCCATCCCACCGCCGGAATAATAAATCCACTGCCCAAGATCGAACGAAATAAAAAATAAAACAAAAAAAGTCATCGCCATTCGACCCGCCCAGCGATTTCGTTTTAACGTTTCAGCACCGGCTAAAATCCAATCGGCTGTGAATAAAATAGCAAATGGAACAATCGGCAATACATAATAATTACGACGCGAACCGCTCAATGTGAAAAATAAAAATAATAACGCGACTGACCAAACCATCCATTTCGAATTCGAAGACATCGTTTTCCAGCGCGATTTCAAGGTAATCAATGCAGGAATAAAAAATAACGTCCATGGCAACAAATAAACCGGTAGAAAAATAAAATACGTGTAGAGCGGTCCTTTGTGATCGAAAGGTTGAAAATAACGTACAATATTTTCGCGATACACCAACACTAAACCATTTTCACCGTATTGGTTTCCATCCACATGCGCAGAGGCTAAAAAAGGAAGCATATACACAATTGCCGCAGGAATCAGCGCGAAAAAAATACGTAATTTTAAATGTTGTTTCCACGAACGATTCATCAATACATCAAGAAAGATCACAAGACCCGCTACCACAGGCCCGACCAATCCTTTACACAGTGCTGTGACAGCTAAAATCAGAAAAAAAATCACATAATCCAAAAAAGATGTTTGTGATTTTTTTGCAAAGTACCATGCGACTGCAAACAGCGTGCCAGCCAAATTCAACATATCAGCACTGCTGATACGCGCCCAGAAAATAAAATAAAATGTCGTAATCAACATCCAGCCGGAAAGCAATCCCAGATGCCGATTTTTTAAGTGAGTCCCCAAGTGATAAATCGATCCAATCGCTAACAATCCTGCGAGAGCAGAAGGCAAACGCATGACCCACGTCGTGAGTCCTCCGACTAATTTTGCGAGTCCTGCAATCAACCAATAAGACAGTAGCGGTTTGTCGTAATAATCCACGCCATTCAATCGCGGATGTAAATAATCGTGGTGATATAACATCGCGTAAACAATATCCGTCCAACGATGTTCTTGCGTCCAAATTTCACGACTACCTAGAAAAGCAAATAACATCACTGCACTTGCGATGAGCAAATAGCTGAATTTGGCGGATTTTCCCCATAACCATTCTGAACAAGTGCGGCGCATGGTTGTCCTTAAAAATTTGGCTTAGCACGCCTTCCCACGCAGGGGGAAGCCGTACTAAGCGGTTTTTTTGTGCGTGAAAAAATATAAAAATGCGCACGATTATACAAAAAATACAGGCAAGTATGCTACCATTCGAAACACTCCTCACTACGTCGTCCCGCGCTTTATGCGCGGGATCCAGAGAAGCCTCCACTGGATCCCGCGGACAAGCCGCGGGACGACGGCGGTAGGTAGTAGATAAGTACTGCTCATTACTAAGAGGAACAACCCATGATAAAAGGCAGCCTAGTCGCACTCGTCACCCCCATGCAACCCGATGGAACCATCGATCAAAAATCGTTGCATGAATTAGTTGAGTGGCACTTGGCCCAAAAAACACAGGGATTTATCATCAGTGGGTCCACAGGCGAAGGATCAGCGCTAACAGAAGAAGAGCAATATGCAGTGATTTCTGATGTCGTCGCACAAGTCGCTGGTCGTGTTCCCGTCATCGCAGGGACAGGCACTTTATCCACACAACATACGGTTCACTTAACTCGCAATGCAAAAAAAGCGGGCGCAGATGCCGCATTGATCGTCACGCCCTATTACAACAAACCCACTCAAAAAGGCCTGTTCGCGCATTACAGAGAAATTGCCGATGCCGTACATTTACCGATTATTTTGTATAACGTCCCAGGCCGCACTGCTTGCGATATCTTGCCCGAAACAGTTGAACAATTAGCCGCCCTCCCCTCTATTATTGGAATTAAAGAAGCGACAGGAAAAGTAGAGCGGACAACGGATATTTTTAAACGCTGCGGAAAAAAATTCGCGATTTACAGTGGCGACGATGCCACTGCACTGGATTCCATGCGTCAGGGCGCCGTGGGTGTGATTTCTGTCACCGCCAATGCAGCCCCTCAAAAAATGCATGCCATGTGCGAAGCTGCCTTAAATGGCGATATGGCCCTAGCAGAAAAAATCAATCAAGAACTCATGCCCTTGCATAAAAAACTTTTTATAGAGTCGAATCCCATCCCCCTCAAATGGGTTTTACATCAAATGGGCTTGATTCCCGCAGGAATCCGGTTACCATTGCTGTCTTTGGATCCCCAGTTTCATACTGATCTAAAAGAAGCGATGCATTCGGCTGGGATAGTACCTCGTCAAAAAAGTTTTTCCGAATGCTGACGAGGGGCGTTGTGACCAGGACGCAAGGAAGCATCGAAGGCAGGGATGCCCGTTCCCGAGTTGCATTCGGAAAAACTTTTTTGACGAGGTAATAGAAGGTTAGTTATGCAGCACATCACAAAAGCGTTTTTAATTGTATTATCGTTATTACTTTCCAGCTGCTCTTCGCTGTATGGTGATAAAGGCATTATTCAAAACCGCAGTACGGATTATTTAAAAGCGCACAGCGTGCCGCCTTTACAAATTCCACCGGGTTTGTCTTCATCAACCATTCATGAGACATATCCCGTCTCAAATAAAGATCCAAGCGGTCAAAAAAATATAAGCCTGGTCCCGCCAGGATTATATTAAAAAAGTAGGAGAGGTACCGAAGTGGCCATAACGGCACCGACTCGAAATCGGATGGGGGGCGTGAGCCTCCACGTGGGTTCGAATCCCACCCTCTCCGCCATATTTACTGCCCATTAACTAATCTCACGGCCTTGAAATTACATCCGCATCTCAAAAAGCTAATCTCCACGTAAATCATTCGTTTTGACATTAAATCCCATAAATACTATTAAAACTAGTATTTATGAGTTAATTAGTCAAAATTAAAGCGTTCTATTTTGACATATAATCCTGAATGGGAAGAACCCAATAATGATTCTATCTAAACAACAACTCCAACGAGAATCTACATTTTAAAGACAGACTGGGCCGAGACCAAATGAAGCAAATTTATCAATGTGTTATGCATGGGCTCAACCTGAGCAAATTAGTTCCTCATATCTAAATCCATTGAAATTAAAATAAAATGACTTATAATTTAAGTTGTAACCTGCTCTGCTTTCGAGCATCAGGCATTCGAGACTGTACAAAGGTCCGCCCAGTACAGCCAGCCTAGCGATGAGATGACAATCCCGCTGGTGCTGAGTTCAGGCCTCTTCGGAGGCCTTTGTCATTTTATAGGGATATGCATTTCATTTTCGTGGTAGAGCCTATAAATAAAATTGTGTAACTGCCGTTTTCATTCGTTGCTCGTGGATAGAAAAATCAACCCTCAGCAACCACTTTAATTTGACATAATTCCTGAAATCCATGTCTGCCATGTTCACGTCCCATTCCTGAAGCCTTATATCCGCCGAAGGGAGTACCGGGTTGCCAATGGCTTCCATTATTAATATCAATACAGCCCGCATCGATTTCACTAGCAATCTTCCGCGCTCTGATAATATCTTTTGAAAAAATCGCTGCTCCCAAACCATACTCAGTATCATTTGCTAATTGAATAGCTTCTCCATCATTTTCAAATGCAACAATAGATAACACAGGCCCAAAAACTTCTTCCTGCCAGACACGCATATTCTTTTTGATATGGGTTAGAATCGTTGGCGCGTAATAAGCACCCGACAATTCTTGCAACCATTTTCCACCCGTGACAAGCGTCGCGCCCTTTTCAAGTGCGTCGTTAACTTGTGATTCAAGTATTTTGAGTTGTTGCATTGAGACTAATGGCCCCAGTTCTATATCTCTATTGGTGGGATCACCGATTTTTATTTTTTCGATTCGATGAGAAAGTTTTTCTACAACTTCCTCAAGGAGTGAATGATGAACAAGCACACGTTTGATGGCATCACACACTTGGCCGCAATTCGTGAATCGACCCTTATATAATTTTTCAATCATATTATGATTGATCTCTTCGCCCTCCAAAATAATCGCTGGATTGGAACCGCCCATTTCGAGAACGGTTTTTATTTGCTTATTTCCAGCCACTGCCGCTATTTTGCGCCCTGTTGAAGAACTTCCTGTAAACCAAATCATATTGACTGGCTGCATCGTTAATAACTTTCCCTCTTCCGCATCGCCATAAATCATCGAAAAAACGCCTAGCGGTAAATTCAATTTTTGAAAAATTTCGTCGAGCATTTTAGCAGTCAAAATGCACTCTTCTGAATGTTTGAATACGACTGTATTTCCCACAATAAGGTTCGGAATAACACTCCAAATAAAATTACCAAATGGATAATTCCATGGCGCAATACAAGCAACGACACCGATAGGTTCATATACAACACGATGAATTTCTTTTTCATCGTGAAAAACAATTTCATCTTCAATATATTTTTCACCATAAATGTTTTTGTTCGGTGCGTCCTTTTGGCAAGCTTATTCAATCTGTCGTCTATCTCATTCGGCAATCTAATCGTAATCGTACGCATATTTTCCCCGATTGGATATTTAAAGCCATTCTATTTATTCAACCCCGACTTTGCTCTTGCAATCATCTGCTTTACTTCCGGACTCGCATGAACCGACCCAAGCTCAATACCAGGATGCTGAATTGCAAACACTCTGAAAATCTCATCTGCAAATGCCTGTCCAATAGACTCCACATCTGTAAAATCAAATATAACTACTTCAAATAACTCAACTCGCCCTAAAAGACGTTTTGCCTGAGATCGAGAAATTAATTCGTCACTGCCGTACCTCGCAAGCTTGACTGGCACAACTGTTTTATTAAATCCGTAATCATCTCCATATGCGTATTGGTCAAATATTTTTTTAGTTGAACGTGCAGTATAGTTATCTAATTTCATCCACACCGCTGTTCCATTTTCAAGTCTCTCATTTTCCAATATCCAATCTTCCGGATGACCAAATTTATGAGAAAAATAAACTCCGCCTGACAAAATATCGTATGAATCAAACATTCTCGACGTGAAAAATATTCCCTCACCGCTATGATGTTTGGAATCAGTAGTGAGCTTTCCTTTTGAAAGCTCAAGAAGAGCATGGCGCTCATCTAATAAATCTAAAGTGGCCTGAATTTTTTTAAAAATACCCACACCATTATCATGAATAAGCATTTCCGTGCTTGCTCCGGTCCTTCGCATATGTATCGCAACCTCAGAACCACCAGAATGATCTATTACATTATTAAACATTTCAGTAAACCCGTAATGCCAAATATGAAGAACATTGTCCGGCATATTACCTAACACTCCTCGTATATCGTTTCTCCATACCAAATCTTCAGCCAACCCAGGCACGACCTTATACACTTGCCTCCATTCCAAGATTGCAGCAAGTTTATAGGCTTTATTTCTGGTATGCCCATTTTCTGATAATGCATTCTCAACAACCAGTTTTTGCAGATGTTTATTGATTGCCTGACGAGTAATGCCAAAATGATCAGCGGTTATCTTCCCAACATCAGCAGGATGCTCTTCAACATGAGTCAAAATGAATTTACGGATATCTTCCCCTCTTGCATGCACTTTCGTCATTTTTACCCCTCTTTTGTCAACCTTATCTATGCCTATTGTCAACCTTTACAGAAACATTGTCAACCTTACCCGCGCTTATTGACAACCTTTACGAAAATATTGTCAACCTGATCATGACTCAATAAAAATTAACCCCTTCCCTCTCACCCCATTGACCTCTAATATAAGCGCCACTATTGCAACAGGAGCCCCATCATGGAACCCGTCGATAAAATCATTCATGCGAAATGGATCATTACAGGCGAATCACACGAACCTCTAGAAAATCACGCACTCGTCATCAAAGCCGATAAAATCGCAGCGATTCTTCCCGAGCAAGACGCTGCAAAAAAATATTCTGCTGCAGAGACAGAACATTTCCCAGCCCATGCGATTATTCCTGGTTTCATTAATGCCCACACGCATATTGCAATGAATTATTTTCGTGGGATCGCTGACGATTTAGCCTTAATGAATTGGTTAAACAATCACATTTGGCCTGCGGAAAAAAAATGGGTCAATCACGAATTTGTTTACGATGCATCACTACTTGCGATGGCAGAAATGATTCGTTGTGGCACGACGTGTTTTAATGATATGTATTTCTTTTTACCTGCGACAGCAGAAGCAGCAGAAAAAGCAGGAATACGCGCAAACATTGGAATTACTGTGCTCGATTTTCCAACGCAATGGGCACAAAATGCTGACGAATATTTAAAACGCGGTATGGATTTTTATACGCAATATAAAAATCATTCTCTCATCACACCCACGATGGCACCTGGGCATCCTTTCACCGTTTCTGATCCTACTTTTATTCGTATTCAGGAATTAGCAGAAACACATGACATGAAAATCAATTTACATTTGCATGAAACAGCAGATGAAGTGAATGAATCAATCAAGCAATATAAAAAACGTCCCATCAAACGATTAAATGACATTGGTTTAATTTCTCCGCGTTTAATTGCCATTCACATGACACAATTAAATGACGAAGATTTCGATATTTTAAAAGAAAAAAAACCGAGTGTGGTGCATTGTCCAGAATCGAATATGAAATTAGCGAGTGGAGATTGTGCTGTCGAAAAACTTAAATCGTATGGGATTCATGTTGCGCTTGGAACAGACGGTGCGGCGAGCAACAATGATTTAGACATGATCGGTGAAATGCGTTCTGCTGCATTGCTGGCGAAATTATCCAATCGTCATCCGGAAAGTTTACCCGCTGCAAAAACCCTGGAATTGGCCACCATCAATGGAGCAAAAGTCTTGGGATTGGATCATTTAATCGGTTCGCTCAAAGCAGGCAAAGCTGCGGATTTTGCTGCTATTCATTTAGACGAAATTGAAACGCAGCCGCTCTATCATCCCATTTCGCAAATTGTTTATGCTGCTTCACGCCAACAGGTGACGGATACGTGGGTGGCTGGGAAGCGATTAATGAAAAATCGTCAATTATTGACGTTGGATGAAAAAGAAATTCTCCAAAAAGCAAAAGAATGGGGAGGGAAAATTAAAGCTTAAATCACCCCAACCTGAGACGAGTCGGTAAAAAAATCTGCGCTAATTTTCGCAAAATATTCTTTGGCATTGCGGGGCTTTTTAAATGCAGAAATAGGCAAATGAAACTCTTGATCTATACGCTATATTCTGCATTCGTCCATATGGTTCTTATATAATAAATTTTCGTTTCATTAAGAATTCCTTAATCTTTTATCTGTATCCTGCCTCATCAGCAATTTAAATAATGATCGAGGAGCAGCATCATGCAAAGAAAACCCGGCATCGAACCACAGAGAATAGAGCCTAAAATCAACTACGACACTTACAATTCGGATATGCTAGCAGCCATCGTTGCCAGCCTGGCTTCCAACCCTCAATTACCAGAGTATCTCGATGCCAAGCAATGTCTAGACAAACGATCTACAGCCAATGCAGCGAGAAAAAGGTCTTTATCCTCTCATTGCCAATCCGCTCAAGAATTAGAAAAAAATGAGCAACAAAACCCAGAGGAACAAGCTCGTATTTTTTATTCCATTTTTCAGACCCCTGTATTAATTGAACTGATTCAGTTGGCAGAAGAAAAATATACTGCGCTTAGCAAGGAAACGCCTGCTGATGTAAAACCCATACAAGTAACTCTTGATATTCTTGCAAACTGCAAAAAAGCATTGGAAGAAAAAAATAAAAAAGCAGAAGAAAAACAAAGAGGCATGGAACCACTAGAAAATCAAATCGAGCAATTAAAAAAAATGAGAATAGACGCAGAATTAAATTTTCAAAAAAATCCAAACGATATGGCAACAAGAAAATATCTTTTGGATGTTTCCGAAATTCTTCAAGCAACAGTCGAATATATGGAACTGATTCCGAAGAAAATAAAAGAAATGGAAGCGGCTAGCAGAGAGGGAATTCAGTTAGCAGACAGACTAGCGCCTGATCAAAGTGAGAGTGAGAGTGAAAATGATAAAATCCAGGATGAACTTCTACGTGAGCAAGCTTTCATTGAGTTAGAAGACATCGAGACAGCCTATCAACATGCTAAAAAAAACTTCCAAAAAGCGGGGCTAGATATTTTCAATTTATTTGTTAGCATACAAAATCTACGTAGTTTCGCACAAAAAAAATATATGTCCAAAATGACGCTGTTGCTCCGAAAACTTGCCGATCTGGAGCCGAATAGTGAGCAATATAAAAAGACTTCTTTTAATATCAACAGACAAGCGAATGACATAATTAAAAAAATAAAAGAAATTAATAATTACGATGAATATGATTTTAAAAAACAAAAAGAAGCCAGAGAAATAAGCAATCAGGCATTCAAGGATTTTGATGGGCTATTGGATAATTTAAAAAGTGCTGTTGCAACATTTCAATCACCCGGCCCCAGCTCTGCAGGACAGTTTTTCCCCAAACGAAAACAACCAGATGAAGAAGGGACCGTTGTTATCCATACAGAACCAGCTGTCAGACCACCTTCACCTAAACGAAGAACGCACGGCGAATAATGAAACCATCCAGGAAGCAAAGGAATAGGGGAAAAAAGATTAAAACGTAAAAATTTATTTTTGCTTTTAAGAATTCCTTAATCTTGCCTCTGTATCCTTTAACATTTTATTTTACGGCATAAACGAGGTGTCCAATGCAAAGAAAGTTGACGAGAGAAAGCCTATTAAAAATAACCCCAGAAGAAATTGAACAGCTCACCAAAAAAGAATTAGAAAATATTATCCCGGAATTAGCACTAGCAGCTGCAACAAGTAACAATGAAAATCTCGAAACTGTCTTTAGTAAACATCAACAAGCCCAGGCAGCTTTAGAAAAAATCAAGCAACAAGAACAACAACAAAAAGAAGCAGAGCTCACTCATATCGATTATTCCATTTTTCCACTTCCTGATTTAATTGGGTTGATTGCTTTGATGGAGGAAGAAGAAAAGGCTCTGAATCAAACAGAACTTCCTGATTCGAAACGCTTGCAAATAACACGCGACATTCTTACAGCGTGCAAAAAGGCATTGGGGGAGAAAAGCCCCGTGCAAGAAGAAAAACAACCAAACGTGCAACCTCTGGATGTCGCACAATTAAAAGAAATGAAGAAAAAAATGGAAGAGTCTATTGGGGATAAGCCACTCGATGTAACAACAAGAAATTTTTTTCCTGCTCTTTGTGCAACACTTGAGGAAATAACAGATCGTCTGGAGGCTGAGGGCGCCAAAAGGAAAGCTGAATACGATCAACATGACCTAGAATTGCTAAAAGCCATTCTTCAAAGCTTGGCTCTTCAATCAGGTGAAGGTGAATCGGAAGAATATATATGGACCAAACAATATTTAAAAAACCGAGTAGCGGCCCAACACCCTGCTGGACAGAAGGGCCTTCCTGAAAAAGAATTAACGTCAGAAAAAACAGCAATAACGCTTGCCTTCGAGGAAGGAGCTTTTTTATTAAAAAAGTTGGTCAATTACAATGAACGTGGACAAGAAGTGCCCACTCCAGAAGCTTTGGCCAGAATTGAGCCGCTCAATCGAGCATTTGCATCAGCACAAAGCTCAGGTCAGATTGATCCTCTGTTTACCACCGTAAAAAGTCTACGTCGAGCTGCACTAAAACATCGTGAGTCACTTGCGGTTTCCTTTCTTCACAAATATACACAGTTGGAAAGAGACACCCCAAAATACAACACGACCGCTAACAAAATAAACGCCCAATTAGACTTCATAGACACAAAAATAAAAGAGTTCGACCAAAGTGATACAAAAAATCTGGAACTGCAAAAAAAAGCAGGAGAAGAAGTCACTCAAGCATTCAATACGTTTGAAGTTACGTTTAAACAATTAAGACAATCTGTTGCTTCTCTTACTCTACCCGACCCTTCTGTTTCCACGTCACTTCCTAGCAATCTCAACCTACAAAGTAAGTATGAAACATATGACTTGGATATATTGGAAGGCATAGTTGCCAGTCTGGAAAACTCATCTGAATATACGGAAGCCAAGCAATGTTTAGACAGACGATTAGCAAAAAAAACCAGCGATATTCCTAACGTCGAACACCCTGACGAGTTCGTAGAGAACATACAGTATCAATTTGTTCTTGCTCACCAGGAAGGCGTTTTTTTACTAGAGAAACTAACTGATTGTGATGAACGAGGAAAACCAATGCCTTCTGAGACGACTAAAGGAAAAAGGAAGGAGCTCAACAAAGCATTTAATCTCGCTACTGAGAGTTTCTCTAAAAAGCATCTGGAATATGCTCCTCTATTTTCTACTATAAAAAACCTGCGCAAACTAGCGCAAGAAGAATGTAAGGCAAAAACAGATAGCTTGCTTGAAAAATATAAGAAGGTCGAAAAGGATATTAAAAAATATGAAACCGTTGCCAGAGAAATAAACCTAAAATTAAATGCCATAGACAATCAAAGAAAACAATTGGACAAGTGCGAGACAATAACAAACTGGGGACTGCTCGCAGAAGCGAGACAAACGAGCTACGATCTATTTAATGAATTTGAAATTGAATTTAATAAATTAAAAGCTGTGATACAGCCTCAATCTAAAAGAGTTCCTCTTTCAATGTTATTCACTGCACCACCAGAATCTCAAAACACCGTAACTTTACGCTTGCCAGAAGTTCCTGTCAGTCGGTCGACGACACCGACACAACCAATGAGTCACAACAAACCTGGCTAAAATCTAAATCAATTGTCAACAGACCCTAATGAACGAGGCACTCTATGCAAAGAAAAAACCCACCTGCGGAAAAATGGAACTACATGACTTGTGACTTAGGTCTGCTCCAAAGCTTTGTTGACAGATTATCCGGTGATCTTTCCAAAAAAAGTAACGTGCTGAAAGATCCTCTGGCATTTAATCAGCAATGGGGGCAGTACGTAAAAGCTCAAGGATGTCTTAAAAAAAGATTAATGGAAAACAGAGAAGCAGCAAAACTTTCGTTTCAGGAAAAAGCTGAAGACAACGAAGAAAAAGAACCAACCCAAAATAATGTTGATCCCGATAGCACCTCTGAGGAAGAAGCGATCAAAGTGCGGGAAAAAATAAAAAATACCCTGAGGCGTTCTTTATGTGAACGTGTAGAAAAACCCCATCGAATCCTTAGAAAATACCTCAAGGGAGAACCCGATATGAAAAAATATCAAGCAGTTTTAGGGGAGGTAGATGAGAAGTTAAAAAGGCTAGGTCAAAAAATAAAAGCCATTGACCCCTATCATCCAAAAGCAATAGAAACAGGAATTTCCATACTCAAACAATTTGATAAAGAAATGAGAAGTATTTTAAGAGTGCTCTTCCCTTCCGCTCCCGAGTTAGAAGGATCTAGGACACTGGTTTCACTGTTTTTTACTAACCCGAACAAGCGGGAACGAGAGCCCGCGCCTGTTGATTCGCCGCCTGCTCTTAAACGAACAGCAAGTAGGATAAAAATATAGATCAATGAATAAATGTAGGGTGGGCAAAGCGCAGCGTGCCCACCATTTCATTTTGTCACCCTACATAACTGGAGTGTTTTGATATATAATTCGCCTCTAAAAAATTTTGGAGAAACCCATGTCTGTTGAAAAAACCTTATCAATCATCAAGCCCGATGCCGTGGCTAAATGCTGCATTGGCGAAATTAATCGTCGTTTCGAAAAAGCCGGATTACGCATTGTTGCGGCCAAAATGATGCATCTCACTCAAAAACAAGCCCAAGCATTTTATGGGGTTCACAGCGAACGTCCTTTTTTCAATGGATTAGTGAATTTCATGAGCTCAGGCCCTGTCATGGTTCAAGTGTTAGAAGGTGACAATGCAATCGCTTTGAATCGCGAAATCATGGGCGCGACCAATCCCAAAGAAGCAGCCGCTGGCACGATTCGCGCTGATTTTGCGGAATCCATCGATCACAATGCAGTGCATGGTTCAGATGCTGCTGATACAGCCAAACAAGAAATTGCTTTTTTCTTCCAACCAGAAGAATTAGTAAATTACGTGAAAACTACTGAGTTAGCCTAATGTCAGCACTCACCCAGACCACTCCCATCAATTTACTCGGCTTGGATCGCAAAGCGATGGAAACGTTTTGCGTCTCTTTGGGTGAGAAAGCGTACCGCGCGACACAAATTTTAAAATGGATTCATTTTCAAGGTGCGCGCGACATTCACGCGATCAGCAATATCAGCAAAACACTCCGCCAACAATTATCTGACATCGCAGAAATTCGCGCGCCCGAAGTGGCGTATGAAAATACATCTGCCGATGGCACACACAAATGGGTTTTACGTTTGGCCGATGGGAATTGCATTGAAACAGTATTTATTCCCGAAAAAACACGTGGGACTTTATGTGTTTCTTCTCAAGTGGGATGCACATTGAATTGCGATTTTTGTTCGACGGGCAAGCAAGGATTTAGTCGTAATCTCACTGCTGCTGAAATCATTGGACAAGTTTGGGTGGCGGTACGAAGTTTATCAAAAAATACGGGCATTCATGATCACGCTGTGACAAATGTTGTGATGATGGGCATGGGCGAACCGTTGTTGAATTTTGAAAATGTCGTCAGCGCGATGAATATCATGCTGGATGATTTTGGTTATGGGCTTTCGAAACGACGTGTGACGTTGAGCACAGCGGGAGTGGTTCCTGCGATGGTTGAATTGCGTAAAGTCAGTGATGTTGCGCTCGCAGTTTCACTGCATGCACCCAATGATGAGTTACGGAATACACTTGTTCCGCTTAATAAAAAATATCCTCTCAAAGAATTGATGCAAGTCTGCAAAACGTATTTTGAAAATGATAAAAGACGTTATGTGACGATGGAATATGTCATGTTGGCGGGCGTGAATGATTCGCCTGAGCACGCGCAACAACTTATTCGTTTGTTAAATGGCATCAAGGCAAAAGTGAATTTAATTCCATTCAATCCCTTTCCTCATACGATTTATAAACGATCTGATGCGGCGACGATTGATCGTTTTCGTGAAATGTTAATGAATGCAGGAATTAATGCGATTACACGCAAAACACGTGGCGATGGGATTGATGCGGCTTGCGGGCAATTGGTGGGGGAAGTGAAAGATCGGACGCGTCGGAGTGAGCGGCACCGTGCTCGTGTGCTCTCAACTGAATCCCTTTCCTCCATTTAAAAAAAGCAGAGCCGCGACCGTGAGGGAGCGTCACAGGCCTAAGAAAAATAACAAAATAGCTAAAAAACAACGTGGCTTGTTAAAATTAAACGCTTGTGACGCTCCCTCACGGTCGCGGCTCTGTATTACGATCCCCTACCTCCGCGCCCCCCAGGCTGCGGACCTTGTGCGCGGCTGATTGCTTGTTCGTGCCCACTCTGTTCGGTGTCTGGGGCAGAAACTGCATCCGCCGCTCTCTCTGCTTCGAGTTCTTTAGCCGTTTTTGGTTGATCCTGACCAGCCGCTATTCGCTTCTCGAGCTCTTTGCGAAGATGATCCTCATCAGTAGCGTTGATTGATACCCTATCCAAACGAGGAGGTGATGGTTTTCCCAAAAAGCGTGATAACTTACCGCGGGTGCCTGCAAAAACCCCTCTTTTGTTCTCCGGAGCTCGTTCCAAAGGCGCATCTTCTTTCGATGGAGCTGGCGGTTGCATCTGATTTTTAGCAGATTGACCGAACCTCCGTTGTACCGCTTCCTTACCGAACCGAACAGCAGCACCGCCTGACACTCCCATTACACTCATGGCAAACACGGCAGCAGCTGCCATCAGTACAAGAGCTGCCACTTTTCCTGCGAGCCCTGCACCACCGATTGCAACAGCAGCGGCGGCTAATCCCGCTGGCAATGCCAAGCCACCTGTCGCAATGCTAACCGCTGCGATCATTCCCCCTACAACCAAGGCACCCATTAAACCCACCCAGGCACCGCGTTTGGCGTCTCTTTTCAACAAAGGATGTTCTGCAACGAATTGTTTAACCTTCGAAAAAATGGTGGGTTCTTTTTGCAATCTCACAAATTGCTGTAAATCTTGGACAACAAGAATTTGTTCCTCTAACTTCGTGACTCGATTTTCATCTGACTGCTCTATCCTTTTTTCCAGAAATTCTTTTTTAGCTCTTGCCTTTTTTAATTGTGATTTAACATCCCCTCTTTCTCGTTTTATGTGCTCTTCTACGATAATAGAATCCGCTCGTGCTTGGCGTATTTGTTTTGCATCTTCATCTTCCTTTTGATCCATCTCCCATTCATCA
>Ga0207055_1019_pt1 | contig 50480 bp, 38 predicted proteins | sample Alteio_BWMinCont_57_FD_153293 | JGI IMG/M metagenome (GOLD analysis project Ga0207055, IMG submission 153293) | Enriched cells from forest soil in Barre Woods Harvard Forest LTER site, Petersham, Massachusetts, United States -... | ecosystem: Environmental > Terrestrial > Soil > Temperate forest >...
TACTGAGCCGACATTTACGCCATTGTATTCAACCGTTGCGTCTTTACTTAATCCTGTGACGGCTTCTTCCATATTCACTTGATAAATGGAATATTCATGGATATTTAATCCAGAGGATAGCCAAATAACACTGAGAACAATGGCTGCAATGAGAGCAATAACAAAAGTACCCACCACTGCATAATTGACTTTTGTGTCCATTGTCATTGTTCCCGTTGACCGTTAAAAAATTCTTGGATGAGAGGGTGTTTGTTTTGCATTAATTGGGCGGGCGGCTCTACCGCTAACACTTTTCCCTCGCCTAAAAATGCGACGCGATTGGCAACGCGTTTTAAACTGTCAATGTCATGGGTTACCATTACGATAGTCAAACCCATCGTGCTCTGCAAGTTTAATATTAACTCATCAAAGGCAATCACTTTGTTAGGATCGAGTCCTGCGGTGGGTTCATCTAAAAATAATAACTCTGGATCGAGCGCGATGGCGCGTGCCAGGGCCGCTCGTTTTTGCATGCCGCCGCTTAATTCAGCAGGATATTTGACAGCTGCTTCGATCGGTAATCCTGCGAGCACAATTTTCAATAAAGCGAGTTCTTGAATCGTTTTTTCGTCGAGCTCGGTATGTTCAATCAAGGGAAAAGAAACATTTTCTAAAACAGAGAGGGAACTGAATAAAGCATTTTGTTGAAATAAAACACCCCAGCGACGTTGAATAGCTAACAGTGTTTCAGCATTGGCTTTTGTTAATTCATGCCCAAAGATTCGAATCGATCCCGAAGTGGGCGGTTGTAAGGCAAGCATTTCATGCAGCAATACTGTTTTTCCACTACCGCTTCCGCCAACGATCACGAGAATTTCGCCTGTTTTGACTTCTAAATTAAGATCTTTATGAACCCACGCATCTCCCAGATACGTTTTCAAATGTTGTATGTGAATAATCGGGTGAGTAGTCGTCATAATTGTAATTTACTGAAGAGGATGGAGAAAATAGCATCTGCAACGATAATAAAAAATATCGCATAGACAACGCTTTTTGTCGTATTTTTACCGATGCTGTCCGCTGTTTCTTTGACAGACATTCCTTGAAAACAGCCAATACTTGAAATAATCAGTGCAAAAACAGGTGCTTTCCCGAGTCCAATCAAAAGTGCTTTAACGGGAATTTGATGTTGAAAACGACCGAGAAAATCATACCACGTAATATTGAGCATATTGTTTGACATGACCATCCCGCCCAAAATACCAAATATATCGGCCCAAATGGTTAAGAGAGGCAATGCAATGAATAAACCAAAAATTTTAGGCAAGAGTAATAATTCACTGGGCGTCACGCCAATCGTATCGAGTGCATCAATTTCCTGATTGGTTTTCATGAGTCCTAATTCTGCTGTAAAAGAAGAGCCCGTACGACCCGCAATCATAATCGCCGTGAGCAAGGGCCCAAATTCGCGCAATACAGCGAGTCCCAATAAATCCACAATAAAAATATTGGCGCCATAAGTACGTAATTGCACGCCCATTTGATAAGTGAGCACCACACCGATCATGAATGACAATAAACCAATAATCGGTAGAGCCTGATACCCCGTTTTATAAACGCTGCTGAGCAATGCTTTCCAGCGAATATGGCTTGGGTTTTTCAAGATGCGCAATAATTCAATCGATAGTCGACCGACAAAAGAAAGGTAAAGATAAAATTCTTCCCATTGTTCGATTGCCATTTTTCCGATACGAGCCAGCCAATCCAGTTTTTCGACTGGTGGAAGATTTTCAGAATGAGGCTCGCGCTTTTGGATAAAATGAATGAGCTTTTGTGTCGGCTCAGGAAAATTAATAAAAGAAGAGATGATTTTTTTATTAGAGAGTTGACGAGTCCACTCAAGAAGTAACCACGCACCAGCTGTATCCATTTGTGTAACCTGACTGCCATCGATGGTGATTTCACCTCCCGATGGCAGCGGTATTTTTACGAATGATTGTTTTAAGCTGGGAATATGGGAAAGATTCCATTCGCCCTGGCAGATAAGTTGTCGATCCTTAAAGTGAACGTTCGCAATAGTCTGCACGATTAGGTCCTATTTGTTGTCCTCTCCAGCAATTTCTTTTTCAAGATAAGTAATCCACTCTTCCGTTTCTTTTGATTGATCATCTAAGGATAAAGCATGTTTGAAACTCTTCAAAGCTGCTTCTTGATGATTAAGATGATGCTGGCAAAGCGCCAAGTTGTAGTACAGCCCGAATTGTTCGCCTACGTACGGCTGTGCTAATTGATAATATTTTTCAGCCTGATCGTATTGTTTGATCGCATGAAAAAATACGCCAATCTCAAACAAAATACATTCTGTTTTTGGCATATGGTAATAATTTTCAGCCATTTTAGGCATATTAGCTGCCATAAACTGGATGCTTTCCATGTCGGATTCTTTCACAAGCGATGTGACACGGCTCGCTAATTTCAAATAAATATGCGGATCCCAACCGGCCAATTGCATGTGGGAAGCAATCGTTTCTAACGCACATTCTTGGAATGAATCACTCATGCGACGATGCAGTGTAAAATAATCACTGGGACTGAATCCTTCCACATAATCCTGAATCGCCATCGTAGTTTGCGGCATATCTGCGAAATTCATTCCACTGGCAAAGACAGAGGTTTTAATTCCGCGTCGTGATGTTTGTAGAAAAGCATCGCCACCGCTATTTTTAAAATATTCCGAAATCGCATGGAAATTCACCATCATTGAGAAACTACCATGGAACGAAATAGACGGATGACCCAAGTTATCTAATGATTCAACGGTGCTATATCCTTTGTCCGTTGAAACAATAAATAATTTATTATTGGATAATTTTTTCAAAAATTTAATGGCATGAAAAGATCCAATCGGAAAAAGAAAACTGGATTCTTTCAGGGATTTTTTATAAATCTCTAAAATATTATCTAAGTGAGGGTCACCGTAGTACGCATTTTTAATTTCATGCACACTGTAATCCACGGCGATTTTTTCCATTGAAACAGGGCGGTTGTTTTCCATGTTTGCTTCATCGGTGGATAACGTAAGCAAGAGTTCGTAAAGTTTCCCTTCATGCACAGCAAAAGAATCATGAGAGATCGTGTCGAAAATATAATTAGCAAACACAGTCAACGGATTGACTAATACTTCGGGGGCCAGTCGAATATTTTTTTTGACTAAAGTGATAGGACGTTCTGCTTCCATATCATACATGGCAAAATCAATTAACCCACTTTCAACAAACGGTTTCAGGGTTGAATGAGATTCCCAATATTGCATATTATGTTTTGTGAAATCACTCATCACATAACAGAATGTCACATCGGACATTCCAGCACTTTCCAAACATTTTTTTAATGTTTTTACAAAATAATAACTGAATCGACCCGAGCCTGTGCCCAATTCCATAATATAAAAAGGATGGTTTTTAGAGTCAGGATATTGTCGTGTCCAGTCACGAATAAAACCTAAGACTAACCGTGCATAACTATTTGCAATAAATGGATTGCTGGTAATGTAAAAAGGAACTTGATTGACCCATGCATTGATACCTTCTTTGTCAAAATATTCCCGCTGTAAACGCCATAGGGCGGATTGGGAAAATCGTTTGTTTTGCTCAATGACTATTTTTCTATCAGACTTCACGGATATATCCTCACGAGAGTTAAATCTTTAGCGACAGATTATACCCATTAGAGTTCAAAATGCGAACTGATATGCTAAGATGAGGCTATATGGATGAAATCAAAAGGGACATGAAATGGATAAAGAAGTGCCGTTCAGAATAGTACAAATCAGTGATATTCACTTGTTCGCAGAACGAGAAAAAGCGCTTTTGGGGATTAAAACCCATGACAGTTTTGAAGCGGCATTGGATCTTTTAAAGACTGATAAAAAGCCCGATTTAATATTGCTGAGCGGTGACCTTTCTCAAGACGGATCTAAGGCGTCTTATGTTCACATTGCAGATCGAATGAAGACATTCGACGTTCCTATTTATTATGTTGCAGGTAATCACGATGATCCCAACATGCTTAATACCGTTTATCCGCTCGAAAATATCACGCATCATCGACATATTGTTTTAAAGAACTGGCACCTCATTTTGCTTAACTCCCAAAAACCAGGGGCTGTTGAAGGATTTTTGGATAATGCGCAGCTTCAGTTTTTGCAGCATTGTTTACAAATGTATCCTGAACATTATGGGATTGTCGTTTTTCATCATCAACCGATTCCAGTGGGATCGGCATGGTTAGATAATCTGGGATTAATCAACGCAAATGATTTATGGTCGATACTGAAATATTTTTCCAAGATGCACACCATTTTGTTCGGACACGTTCATCAAGAGCATCAGGGCAAAAAAAATGGAATTCAGTATTTTTCTGCTCCTTCAACCTGTATTCAATTCAAGCCAGAGAGTAAAGATTTTGCATTAGATAAATTGCCACCTGGGTATCGTTGGGTCGATTTGTATTCGGATGGTCGACTGGAAACAGGTGTGCGTCGAGCTGCAGAATATGTGGGTGATTTTGAGGTGAATGCGAAAGGATATTGAACAGGTTCTAAGGGAGAAAATAAAATGAAAAAAATTGGTGTGATTGTGGGTAGCCTCAGAAAAGAATCTTGGAACCGTAAACTGGCTTTGTCGCTTATCAAACTCGCGCCATCTTCTCTCAAAATGGAAATCATCGAAATTGGCCAGCTTCCATTGTATAACCAAGATCCAGATGATGAAGGACATCCACCGGCCGAATGGACAGCGTTTAGAGAAAAAATGAAAAATATGGACGGCGTTTTATTTGTGACGCCTGAATACAATCGTTCTGTGCCGGCACCGCTTAAAAATGCGATCGATGTCGGGTCGCGGCCTTACGGTAAAAGTGTTTGGGGCGGAAAACCAGGCGCTGTCATCAGTGGTTCTCCGGGCGCGATCGGTGGATTTGGAGCGAATCAACATCTGCGTCAATCTTTCGTGTTTTTAGATATTCTCTGTATGCAAATGCCAGAAGCTTACATCGGTGACATCGCTAATTTATTCGATGCCAATCAAAATATTGCAAAAGAAGAGACTCGAAAATTTCTGCAGAAATATATCGAAAGTTATGCGAACTGGGTCGAGAAAATCCTTAAGTGAACAACACTTCCTCAAGATCATTTCCTTTGTAGAGAGATAAAATGGCTTAGCACGCCTTCCTCCGCAGGCTAGGGTATGCACAGATCGTGGTTTTTAAATTGACTTTAATTCGTGCGTCATCCCGCGACGCTTTTTAAGCGGGACCCAGCGACTTTCTTAAATTTTATTCCAAAAATAATTCAAAAAAGTCGCTGGGTCCCGCTTAAAAAGCGTCGCGGGATGACGTACAGATAAAGGTTGATGAACGGTTATCAAAGATGTATGCATACCCTAGCCTGCGGAGGAAGACGTTCTAAGTTGAACAAATTGATGAAAATATGCTACATTCATGATCGATTTATTTTCATTATTGAGGATTCTATGAATAAACTGCTCAATTTCGTTCTGGCTACCGCCTTATTCACAACAGCAGCTCAAGCTGACCAATTAACAGGGGTGGGTATGGAATCGGAGGTTGCCACGGGTTATGGATTATACGCAGTGACCATGCGTGTTTCAGAGAGCCCGGGCGCTATTAGCAGTTTTTATCTCTACGGTCAAAGTGGCTCTTGGCAAGGACGTTGGCACGAAGTTGATATTGAATTTTCTCCAGGTTTTACGGGCGTGGGTAAAATGCTCGATCCAGATCAGACGCACTCTTTGGCCCAAGGTCAATGTTATAGCAACCAAACAAAGAATGCTCTTCCTACACCCGACAAGTGTACCGTACAGGCTTTTTTAGAAGGCAAAGCAGGCGCTGCTCTGTCATTCAACACGTATAACCACCGATCGATTGATGGTGGTAATGATGGTACGACGTATCTACACAGCAATGATCAAGTATTTATGCCGGCCACTCATGGCAATGATATATTCGATCACTATTACACCTATTATTTCTATTATTTGCCCACCGGTATTTACTGGACGTTGGATTTGCCTCCGGTTAATTTAACCGTAGACCCTCCTACATCATTGCCAACGCCTTCTTTTGTAAAAAAAGATTTTAATGTGGTTCAACAAGATGCAACGTGGAACCCTGCAAAAAATTCCGCGTTCAAGGCATTTTGGTATGACCTTTTACCGCTCGCACCCAAACTGGCCAGTGGAGAACTCAGCAAGTCAGGCGCGCTCATGAAAATGAGCATGAATCTCTGGGATGGAACAAATACAGATCCGGCACACCACGTACAAGATTGGGGTGGAGAAGTTCCGCCGAAAGTAGGCGCTAGCAGTGCATACAAATTTGTGGCGTATTATCCGCTCGAAACAGCTGTTGAAGATGTTGGAAATGATCCGACTCAGTTGACGTATGGTAAAGCGGAAATTTACAGTGATTTCACGACACCTCACGGCAAATTTTTAATTAATCACAGAATCACCACATTTGAAACATTGTGGCACGTGAGTAACGGTGAAAATGTGGATCCATTGGGAAGATTGGATGAACGAAATCTGACTTGTGGTGATGGGCAGTTGACGATGACTCTTTCAACGTCTTATGGACCCGATAGACGGAATAATGAACCATTAAAAAATTGTGATTGGTTAAACGCTAATTAGTCGCTGGCGCGAAATTAAAATGTAGGGTGGATTAGCCCCGCAACAAGTGCGGGGCTAATCCACCCTACAAAAAAGCAATTTTTAATTTCGCGCCAGCGACAGTATCCCGTCATTGCGAGCGTAGCGAAGCAATCCAGGGGAGTTTTGCAATATCTTTCTGGATTGCTTCGTCGCAAAAAGCGCTCCTCGCAATGACGGATACTGTCTAATTCGTTACGCTCGCAATGACGATTTTAAAAATATTGCTTTCGCAATACTCTCCGCATAATTTTATTCGAAGTGGTTTTAGGCAATTCACGCACTAAAACCACATCGTGAATTTTGAAAAGCGGATTGAGTTGTTTGTTGAGTTTTGATTGCATGATTTTTTTAATCACATCTTTATCAAGATCATGCTCTGTCGCTGCAAAAATAACGAGACAACTCGGTCCGCCCTGTTTAGGTGCCACTGCAATGGCAGCCATTTCAATAATGTGTTCAATACCAACCAATGCGCGTTCAATCTCTGCAGAACTCACTTTAATCCCACCCAAATTCATCGTGTCATCCGTTCGTCCCAAAATACAATAACGCTCTGGCGCTACTTCCTGTATTTGATCCCCATGGCGACGCACTATTTTCCCATCGGATGTCTGCGGCATATCAGCAAAATAGATTTTATGATGATCTGCATTTAATACAGTTAAAGATAATCCAAGGGAAGGTGGAATGAGAGCGACTTCACCTTGTTTTGCGAGTTGACCCGATTCGTCCAGCAATACAAAATCCGATCCAAATGCTTTCGTCGTAAAAATGGAAGGATAATTATTTTCGAGCAGTGTGCTGGTGATATAAGCACCGCCTATCTCTGTCCCACCACAATATTCAATGATCGGTTTATAGCCGGCGAGAGACATCAAATACAACATATCTTCCGGATTAGAACATTCACCGGTTGAGCTAAAACATTTTATTCGATGCCAATCGAGCCCTTGCATACAACCCGATTGGCGCCAAGCTGCAACCAATGTGGGCACAACGCCCAGCACAGTGATTTCGGCATCTTGAACAAATTCACCAAAACAACGATCACGCGGAATATCTTCATAAAGTGCGATGGTCGCTTGATTAATCAATCCTGCCAAAACCAACCAAGGCCCCATCATCCAACCTAAACTCGTTGGCCACGCTAACACATCATTTGCATGAATATCATGATGCAAATACGCATCACTGGCTGCTTTGATAGCCGTTGCGTGCGTCCAGGGAATGGCTTTGGGCTCTCCTGTGGTTCCTGAAGAAAATAAAATATTACACGGTGTTGATGCGTCACACATTTCAGCATCGAATTGATTTTCGTTTACTAAAAAATCTTGCCACGCCATATCGTTTTTACGAAGAGAAATATGTAATCGCTCATTTTCTGGAAGAACGATTGCAATAGGCGTATCGGCCGTGATTATTTTTTCATACAGAGGAATTGTTTTATCATTTCGAACAATACAATCTTGCGTGAAAATGCCTTTTGTATTGGCAATCCGCAAACGTAGAGCGGTTTCTTCCTGAGAAAAACTGTCTGCAATGGAAACCACTATCCCGCCCATTTTAATGATCCCTAAATAAATCGCGACAGCATAAAAATGCATGGGCATATCAATCGCAATCGCATCGCCTTTTGTAAATCCATTTTTTATTAAACTGTTTGCGACGCGATTCGAGAGTTGATTTAATTCCGCATAACTAAAACGCTGAATAGGCCCTTGTTTTTTTTGTTGGATCACGGCAATGTGATCGGGATTTGCGTTGAAGCAACTGTCGACAATATTAAATCGAGCGCCTACCAACCAATTGGGATGTTCAACACCTCGACTTAAATCACAAATAGCAGTTGGTTTTATAGAAAATACGATATCTAATTTCGTGATCATATATTTCCAAAAATCAGCGAATTGATTCACACTCCACGCGTGAAATTCTTTGACAGATAAATGATTTTTCTCTCGCATACATTCTGATAAATGTAATGACGGTATCACAGCAGGATCTGGCATCCATGCAGCAGCGGTGTGAGGCGATTCACGCCAGTTGGGATAACAATGTGAGAATAAAGATAAATGAAATTCAAAGGGCATGGCGGGTGTTAAAACCTCTTTAGAGATTTTTTGCCAGGTTTGTTGGGCCGTATTCAAATCCATTGTGTTATCCCCAATAAGCGATATCTATTTATAAACAAAAAAGATTCCATTATAATGAAAGTGAGCAGGAAAGAATCGAAGCCCAACGTTAAATAACTAGGAAGTCAGCGGTATGATGCGGTGTGCAAGCCTACTGCGTTAGGAAGCCTAAAGCATCACTAAGACCTCCACTTTGAGCAAAAATGGCTCTTCGATTACTCCTGCTCCCTTTCTTGTGTTATCCTTAGCCACTGCAATTTCGAATATAATCACTGTGTTAAGTTGAGTATAAATTTCCTATGAAATCAACTATTTCTTTATCCAACCTGGCAACAGGCCTGATTGTGATGCTCGTCGGTGTGACAAGCTCAATCGCCGTTATTTTTCAAGCGGCAGCAGCGGCAGGTGCTACGCCAGCAGAAATGAGCTCATGGATCCTCGCGCTAGGCATTGGGATGGGAGTCACTTGCATCGGATTTTCCCTGTATTACCGCGTTCCCATTTTAACGGCTTGGTCGACTCCTGGCGCTGCTTTACTGATCACCAGTTTATCTGGGGTATCGATGCCAGAAGCGACAGGCGCATTTATTTTTTCAGCCCTATTGATTTTTTTATCAGGTGTGACTGGATTTTTTGAGAAAACCATCGTTCACATACCGCGTTCACTGGCTGCTGCCATGCTAACCGGAATTCTTTTTCATTTTGGCATGGGGATTTTCACGGCGATGCAGCATCAGTTTATTTTAGTATTTGCCATGTTTATCGTTTTTCTAATTGGAAAAAATATCTTTCCCCGTTTTTCTATTCTCATCGTTTTATTGGTGGGAATGATGATCAGTTATTTTCAGGGATTATTGCATTTGGAGAATTTTCATATCGCATTTTCTTCTCCTGTTTGGACGGCGCCTGTTTTTTCATTTTCAGCTCTCGTTAGTGTTGGTATCCCACTTTTTATTGTGACGATGACATCACAAAATATTCCTGGTGCAGCGATTATTCATGCGGCGGGATATCATCCACCTATTTCAAAAATCATGAGTTGGATTGGTCTCACGAATCTTTTGATTGCGCCATTTGGCGGATTTGCCTTGAATTTGGCAGCCATTACCGCTGCGATTTGTCTCGGAAAAGAAGCTGATGCTGATCCTGCAGAACGTTACAAAGCAGCGATTTGTTCGGGTATTTTTTATCTGATACTCGGTTTATTTGGAGCCACTGTTGTCATGTTGTTTAATGCATTGCCGAATGAATTAGTTTTTGCAGTGGCGGGATTAGCCTTGTTCAGTGTGATCAGTAGCAGTTTGCAGACAGCCATGGAAGATGAAGGTGAACGGGAAGCGGCTTTAATCACGCTGTTGGTTTCTGCTTCTGGCATTTCATTTTTTGATATTGGTTCAGCGTGTTGGGGTCTTGTTGCAGGGATCATTTCCCTCGTATTACTGAAATCGTATAATAAAATCCGCTCTACAGAAAAATCTTATGCAGATATTATGGTGAAAGAAGATAGTTATGAAAAACATTGAACAACATTCTCAACTCGGTAAAGAAGTCCAATACGATAGCCAGTATAATGCAAATATTCTTTTTCCTATTCCCAGAAAAAATAAAAGAGATGAAATAGGTATTTCAGGTCCATTGCCATTTTATGGAATGGATATTTGGAACCATTATGAAGTGTCATGGCTGAATCCAAAAGGAAAGCCCGTCGTAGCGCTGGCTGAGATCAGTTACGATTGTGCTTCGCCCTGTATTATCGAATCAAAGTCGATGAAACTGTATTTCAATTCATTCAATCAAACTCAATTCGATGGTTTTGAAGATATTCAAGCGATTATCCAAAAAGATATCGAAGCCAAAGTGGGTTCATCTGTTTTCGTGCGTGTTTTTTCTCTGGATTCAGTTCCCAATGAAAAATTACTCACACATATCGAAGGAATTTGTCTGGATGAATTGGATGTGAAATGCACATCCTATCTAGTTGACTCCTCTTTTTTGAGAACAAAAAATAAAACTGTCTCTGAAACACTCTATTCCAATCTATTGAAATCGAATTGTTCGGTGACGAATCAACCCGATTGGGGAACGGTATTGATTGATTACAAAGGCAATCAAATCGACCATGAAGGATTATTGAAATATCTTGTTTCATTCAGAAATCATAATGAGTTTCACGAGCAATGCATTGAAAGAATTTTTATCGATATTTTACGTTATTGTCAGCCAGATGAATTAACCGTGTATGGTCGCTATACGAGAAGGGGAGGGTTAGATATTAATCCTTACCGAACGACATGCAAACAATACTCTCGTATTGATAATGCTCGATTGTTGCGGCAATGATTTAGGGTCTGTCAACAGACCCTAGGCTTTGATAACGGATAACACTTTGGTTTTTCCAAAGTCTAAAATAGCTGAATCACGTGTTACTAGGGTCATGCCATGTGTGCGCGCAGTGCTAATAATCAAACGATCAGCAGGATCACCATGAAAATTTCCAGGTAAATTACAGCTTTCTGTCGCAATCGTTGGTGTGATGGGTAATATTTGCAAACGCAATTCGTGACTTGCTCGATTCATCCATTCCAAACAAGGCATAGATAAAATAATGCGTTGTTTTACTGCTAACATGCTGACTTCCCAAAGAGATATCGCTGCTAAATAAATACAGTTAGTTTGAATTGCGGAGTCGATGATTTTTCGTGTCCGTTTGTTTATCTCATCGCCATTGACGTACCAAATAAAGACATGGGTATCCAATAAGATTTCATTCACTTGGCTGCGCTCCATTCTTCATCGATCGGAGCGATGATATCGTCCTGAATGCTTACCGTATTTTTTAAGCATCCAAAAGAACTTTTTGTAGTTGTATCTACAGGTATTAGTCTTGCTACCGGTTTTCCATGTTTGGTGATGGTGAAAGAAATGTGTTTTTCATCGACCTCATCCATAATTTGGAGACATTTCGCTTTAAATTCGCCTGCTGGTATGATTTTCATAAGATTTGCCTATAGTCATATTACCTTGGTCATTTTGAGTATAGCACAAAGAAGAAAGATCATGACGGGGTTGATTTATGCAACGCCAATTAACACGCATATAACCTATTGATTAATCAGTGTTATGGCTAATCGTATGTAATTTGGTAAGTGATTTACCGAATTACATGGAAATCAGGGAAGTTGCTTGCCAAATTACATGAAAGCTTATCGCGTGCGGCGTATTTCTATATTTTTTACGATAGAACCCATTCTCCGTGCTTTTTTATTTCCTGATACATTGCGTCAGGAGCGAGATCAATTTCATTCGGCCAAACAACAGCTCCGCTCTCTATATGGACCTTCGAAAAAAACTCTGGATCTTGTAACGGTTTAAAAACACCAGTCAAGTGCTGTAATGTAAATCGTACGTGACCGGTTGTTCCGTCCGCAAAGCGAACATTAAGAAGCAAGTTCCCCTCAACTTTTACGTCAACAACATCCCAGTACATTTTGAACCTCCGCCATTATTTCTGCGCTCTATACTGCTCAAAAGAAGCCTTGTCCCATTTACCATACGTAATACGCCCATCCGCCGATTGATTTTGAATATAACGGGCATCTTGCGTCAAAACAGAGCGAGGTTGGATTTCAACATCGTTTGCTGTCACATAAAACAAGGCGAATGTAAAACGTTCGATTTCTCCCATGGATTTTTGCACTTTATGTCTCGTTGCTTTGATCCGATCGTTTGAAACTAGCTGACCAAATTCCCCGGTTTGAAACAGTAAAATCGATTTATCGGGCGCACCAATCTTTTCAAATGATGTACTGCCGTCGGATTGAATGAACAGTCCTGCTTCATCGGGTTCATCCACTTCGACTCCATTACGAAAATAATAAGCAGGGACTAATCCAGTAAATACACTGTGGTCGACATGGGCGCCGCACCAGTCTGGATTCGCATGGGTTGTATCGGTTTCTTTGTGGTAATGCAGCATTCTCCCATATCCGGTGAGTAGCTCATGCTTCAATCCTGCAGATTCATTCAGGCCCATTGCGTTTAATAATAATTTTCCCGTTTCAAAAATTAAACGTCCCAATGCGAGATACGGTGTTTTTAAATCGACTTCTCGCGGCCACTTGTTATTGAGATGATCTGACACGTGAGCATAAAAAGACGCTTTCTTGCCATCAATTTGCCATTCGCCTTTTTGATTTTTAAACCACTCTGCACCTAACTCATACCCTTCGGTATCTCCCGTGTCTCGATCGGGAGCATATTGTTGTTTGATTGCGTCTTCTAACATCGAAAATTTTCGTGCTGCATCAATATAGGCTCGAGTGATCTGTTCAAATTCAGGGACGTCAGAAATACCCACAATGCCTTTGTATAATAAAGCCGTTTCTAAATTTTTTTTCGCTGTGGGATTTTCAGCCAACAAGCTTTTATAAGAAATAATATCTAATTGCATTGCTCTAACTCCTTTTCTACCTTTAGAATACCCGCAAGATTATACCGAGAAATCGTATGAAACCATTGTTAACCGAGACATTTAAAACAGCTATTCAAGAAGCGTTTGGTCATTCTGCCGCAGACTGCGATCCTACCATTCAAATTTCCTCGAGAAAAGAGTTTGGCGATTATCAGGCGAATTTTGCAATGCGCTTGGCAAAACAGTTAAATAAAAAGCCTATTGATATTGCAACGGCTGTGATCGAAAAATTAAATAATAATCCATTATTTACCTCTCTTGAGCCATCAGGCCCTGGATTTATTAATATTTTTCTCAATAATGCGTTTCTGGTAGAACAGCTTCAATCGGTTGCCCATGATGCGCGATTAGGCATAGAGCGGGCTCTCATACCACAAAATATTGTAGTGGATTATGCCAATGCCAATGTCGCTAAAGAAATGCATGTCGGTCATATTCGCTCGATTGTCATTGGCGATGCGATTGTTCGCATATTGAATTTTTTAGGGCACCATATCATTCGTCAAAGTCATTTGGGCGATTGGGGCACACAGTTTGGCATGTTGATTGAATATCTTTTTGATATGAATGAACAAACCTCGCCGCATTCTCTCAGTCAATTGGATTCTCTCTATAAAAAATCCAAAGAAAAATTTGATGCCGATCCTGATTTTGCAGATAGAGCACGCAAAAGAGTTGTTTCTCTGCAACAAGGCGATGCAGAAACGCTGGCTATCTGGAACACCTTGGTGAAAGAGAGCCTCAGTTATTTTCAAAAAATTTATGAAAAATTGGGCGTGCTACTGACAGAAGACGATGTGCGAGGTGAAAGTTTTTATAATCCGATGCTTTCTGAAACAGTGAACGAACTCATTCAACTGGGATTGGCACAGGATAGCGACGATGCAACCGTCGTGCCTCTGGAAGAATTTTCTATTCCTTATTTGATTCGTAAAAAAGATGGTGGTTATTTGTATGCAACCACGGATTTGGCTGCTGTAAAATTTCGTGTTGAAACCTTGGGTGCGAAACGCATTATTTATTTAACGGATGCTCGACAAAAACAACATTTTGCCATGTTATTTGCAACCATACGCAAAGCAAAATGGGCGGCAAATGATATTCGTCTGGAACATATTCCTTTTGGTACGATTTTAGGAAAAGACAATAAACCCTTTAAAACGCGCAGCGGTGAACCCATCAAATTAATTGCTGTGCTAGAAGAAGCAGAAAATAGAGCCGAAGAAATTGCTCGTCAAAAAAATCCAACACTCTCTCAAGAACAAATAAAAGAAATTGCGCACGATGTGGGAATGGGCGCATTAAAATATGCAGACCTTCGCTCAGACAAAGTAAAAGATTATGTATTTGATTGGGAAAAATTACTCTCTTTCGAAGGAAATACCGCACCGTATTTACAAAATGCATATGTGCGGATTTGTTCTATTTTTCGAAAAGCATCTATCGCGTCTAAAGATATTCAAGATGCAAAAATTATTTTATCCACGGAAGTCGAGCGCACTCTTGCAGTAAAAATTTTACATTTTTCAGATGTCATTTACTCTGTGAGTGATAATTTGTCGCTGCATATTCTATGTGATTATTTATATGATTTAGCATCAACCTATCATCAGTTTTATGAGCAGTGTCCTATCCTATCCCAGGATGACAAAACCATTTGCCACAGTCGATTATTGTTATCTGATCTTGTTGCCAGAACATTACAACTCGGACTGCATTTATTAGGCATCAAAACAGTAGAAAAAATGTAATTTACTGATTACACAAAACAAATTTTTTTTCTAAAAACCACACAAATCCAAATCCTTTACTACACTTAATTTATAACAACAAACCTTACTAAATGGTTATAAACGAGGAGTGGTAACGTGATCATTTCAACAGCTAGATTCAAGCAATTGATTGTTTTTATCAGCACTCTTGCTGCAATACAGTTGACGTTTGCTAACCCACAAGGCGGCGTTGTTGCGGCGGGTTCTGCAAGCATCTCACAATCAGGCAACGTTGAAGTCATTCAACAATCTTCTAATAAAGCCATCATCAATTGGCAAAGTTTTAATATTGCCGCAGGTGAAAAAACACATTTCCAACAACCTGTAAACGGTATTGCATTAAATCGTATTAGTCCGACGATGGGCGCATCTCAAATTTATGGTCAACTCACTGCAACGGGAAAAATTATTTTAGTCAATCAATCGGGCATTTACTTTGGTCCCACAGCACACGTTGATGTCGGTGGAATTATTGCATCAACGAGTGATATTTCTGACGCCCACTTTTTAGCAGGCAAATACACTTTTGATAAAGCATCTCCTTATGCAGGTTCTGTCATCAATGAAGGAATGATTCGCGCAGCGGATCAGGGGTTGGTGGCATTAGTCGGAACCGGTGTACGCAACGATGGAACGATTGAAGCTCATTTGGGAAATATTGTTTTAGCGTCTGGCGATAAATTTACGGTTGATTTATATGGTGATCAATTGGTGAATTTTACTGTCGATCAAGCAACTTCATCAGCCGGTGTGGATCCTCAGGGAAAAAAATTAAATGATGGTGTTGCAAACTCGGGCGCACTTCTTGCTGATGGCGGAAGAATTATTATAACAGCACGTTCAGCACGCTCTGTGGTAGACAATGCAATCAATATGAAAGGTGTTGCACAAGCGAGAAGTGTTCATCAACAAGGCGGCGAAATTATTTTAGACGGTGGTGATGGTGTTGTCAGAGTGGCTGGAAAAATAAATGTATCAGGAAAAAAACATGGGCAACACGGCGGGACAGTTAAAATTTTAGCGAAGAACGTTCACATTGAATCACCTGCTGTGATTGATGCAAGTGGAAATGCAGGTGGCGGCGAAATTTTGATTGGCGGAAATGAACACGGACAAGGCCCAGAATCCAATGCCTATTCAACGCAAGTCGATAAAGGCGTTCAGATTAATGCTGATGCAATTCAAAATGGCAATGGCGGAAAAGTAATTGTATGGGCGGACAATGATACGCAATTTTATGGAAATATTTCAGCACGTGGCGGACTTCAAGGTGGTGACGGCGGTTTTGTTGAAACGTCAGGAAAAAAATATTTAAGTGTTGCTGATGCGACGATTGATTTAAGTGCTCCACTCGGTAAAACCGGTACGTGGTTGCTCGATCCTGAAAATGTCACTATCGCCTCGAATGGGGGTTCCAATGTAAATGAATCGCTTTCCGGTGGAACTTTCTCCCCCACGGGCAACAATGCAATCGTTGACGTTAGCAATTTGGTCACTGCATTGGGAACAGCCAATATTATCGTGACGACAGGTTCGACTGGTTCACAAGCGGGTGATATCACTGTTGCAAATTCCATTAACTGGTCGAGTGCAAATTCATTAACGTTAAGTGCTTATCGAAATATCATCATTAGTCCTGCAACGACTATTTCCAATACTGTAGGCGCTAGTTTGACGTTACAAGCGAATAATACAGGCGCTTTCGCAGTGGGTTCTGGCAGTGGGATCGTGACGAACAATGGCACAATTCAGATGAGTGGTGGAGGTCAAGTTAATGTTTACTACAATCCATCTTCTTATACATCACCGACCAGTTATACCAATACAGGCAATGATCCACTCACGGCGTATATGCTTGTGAATAATGTGACTGATTTGCAAAACATGAATACAAATTTAAGTGGTAACTATGCGCTCTCAAAAGATATTGATGCTTCTGCAACAAGTGGTTGGAACAGTGGCACAGGATTTTTACCGGTGGGTGATTTGGTAACTGACTTCACCGGCAATTTTGATGGACAAAACCATACGATCGATAGTTTGTATATCAATAATCCTAGTTTAGATTATGTCGGACTTTTTGGAGCTATTTCATCTGACACTATCAGTAACGTAGGGATAACGAATGTTTATATTCGCGGTGGTGAAGTGGGCACCGATACGGGTGTAGGAGGCCTTGCCGCACTTTCGAATCACAGCACGGTTAACAATGTGTATGTCACTGGCTCTGTTAATCAGCTTGCCCTGTTGAATAATTGCGATAGCTGCGGTGTCGGCGGTCTCGTAGGCATTGCTTCTAGCACCACTATTCAAAACTCATATAATGCTGCTTCTGTCACGGCCGCTGCAGCGGGAGGCGGTCTTGTAGGAAGTATTACCGAGGGCACTATTGCAGACTCCTACAACAGTGGGACCATTACCGCCCTCTTTGGCAGTGTTGGGGGACTTACTCGCTCCACGACTGACACAGTATCAATCATTAATTCATACAATGTTGGTACGCTTAACGGATCTGCAGGGGGGCTCGTTTTAATTGTATCGAGTGGGAATACTACCATCACTGACTCCTATTCATCAGGTCAGATGTCTGGAAGTACTTCACGCGGCTTAGTCTCTTCTATCAGACCAGGTGCAACTTTAACGGTTAATAATAGTTTCTGGGATACTGAAACGACAGGTCAAACCGGCAGCGCGGGCAGCACGGGAGCAGCGGGTTATATGGGAATGACTACCCAGCAAATGATGACCCAAGATAATTTTACCCAAGTAGCTAATGGTTTTGTGACAACACCCAATGCATGGGATTTTACTAACACTTGGTACACTCCGAATTATGGGGTGACATCAAGTGCTTCCACACGTCCTATTCTTCAATCTGAATACAGCACAACGATCAGCAATGGACATCAACTTCAATTAGTTCAGATGCATCCGACTGCAAATTACACGTTAGCCAGTAATATTGATTTAACAGGTACCTCGAATCCATCTGAAATTTGGGGAAGCAGTACGACCAGTGGAAATGGATTTGTACCATTGGGCGATGGTTCATCACCTTTCCACGGTGTGTTTAATGGAGCAGGACATATCATTAATGGGTTATATATAAATCGCTCATCTGATGCTGCTTTGTTTATTAATGCGAATGCGGGTTCTACCATTGAAAACGTAGGCCTAACAGGCGTGAACATTAACTATACGTTTAGTAACGCCAATGCAGCAGCGCTCGTTGCCGTGTTGAGTGGTAGTGTTTTGAATTCATTTAGCACAGGGACTATTCAAGGTACGGGTACTGCAAATCAAATCACTGCAGGCGGGTTGGTTGGAACCAATAACGGAGGTTTAATCTCTAATTCTTACAGCACAGTCGGTGTGGGTTCCACTGGAACAGATCCCTCCCTCGTATTTGATCTCGGTGGTTTAGTGGGAAAATCCGTTGGCGGCACCATTACTGATTCTTATAGCACCGGAAATGTTGCTGTCGGAGCAGGGAGCTCAGGCGTTACAAATGTCGGCGGACTCCTTGGATTAGATGCAGGTAGCTCGACTTTTACCCATAATTATTGGGATGCAGGCACTTCAGGTCAAACAAACAGTGAAGGGGCCGGTAGTACTACAGCAGCAAACCCTGGTTGTTATGGTAATACTTCATGCGCAGCTGGCGCAGTTGATTTAACGCATGCAGCTAGTTTTACAGGTTGGGATTTTACGAACACTTGGGGAATCATTGAAGGCACTTCTTATCCTTATCTCAAAGTATTTTATCCCACGAGTACGCCACGTGTTATTGCAGGTACAACATCTGCCAGCAGTGGCACTCCTATTGGTTTGGCAAATAATGGCAGCAAGGTCGATGCTGTTGACACAGGCAATAATGGTTTCTTCTATTTTCTCGAAGGTGGTATAGCCGATAATTCGCCCTATCTTGTTTATATTAACAACGCGAGTACGGTGAGCAACCTGCTTGATGTAGCACCTGCTAGTGGTGGATCGATTACCTCGCTTAACTTATCGGCGCCCAATATGATTAAGGTCAATACCGGAACCACAGGATTTTCAACCGATGACATGGTAGCAGCAATCGGTTCTATCTCTGATACAGGCATCTTGTATTCGTATTCGGCTTCAACAGGAAATCTTGCTTTATTAGGTGATGGAACGATCTTGCAAACGACGGGTACGGGTGCATTTACGATAGATCACACAATCAGCTCAAGTGGTGCGAATGATGATCTGGATTTCCATACCCCAGTGACTATCAATACAACCAGTATTTCAACGTCAGGTACACAAACCTATAACAATCCAGTCACGCTCACTGCTAGCCCTATTTTAGGAGCTAACGGCGATATCAATTTTGTCTCAACGTTAGATGGCGCGTTTGACTTGTTTGTCAGTACAGGAGGGACTACCTCATTCAATGGCATCGTGGGTGGAACAATACCGCTGAATAGTTTAACGACCGATTCAAGCGGTGCAACGAATATTGGAGCTGATATCGCAACAGTCGGTGTACAAACCTATAACAATCCAGTGACACTCACCGCCAACTCTCTTTTGAAATCTACCGGCAGCGGGGATATCGATTTTACCTCGACGTTAGATGGTGGATTTGACTTAAGTGTCAGCACAGGAGGTCTCACCTCATTTAACAGCACAGTGGGTGGAATAACACCATTGAATAGTTTAGCGACGGATGTAATCGGTGCAACCAACATCGGAGCCAGTATCACAACAGTCAATGCTCAAACCTATAACAATCCAGTAACACTCACCACCAGCCCCGTTTTGGCATCTAACAGCGATATCAATTTTGTCTCGACGTTAGATGGTGGGTTTGACTTGTTTGTCAGTGCAGCAGGGACGACTTCCTTCAGCGGCGCAGTGGGTAAAATAACGCCGCTCAATACTCTCATCACCGATAGCATTGGCTCAACGAATATTGGAGCCGATATCACGACAGTTGGAGTGCAAACCTATAATAATCCAGTCACGCTAACTGGTAACTCTTCTCTGACATCGACTATTAAAGACGATATTGATTTTGTTTCAACGTTAGATGGTGCATTTGATTTGACTGTCAATACGGGAGGAGTCACTTCATTTGATGGGACAGTAGGTGGAATAATACCACTGAATAGTTTAACGACGGATGCTGATGGTTCAACGAGTATTGGAGCCAATATTACAACAGTCGGCGCACAAACTTATAACGATCCTGTTGCTCTGGGTGCCGACGTCACATCGACTGGAGTGGGGAGCATTACATTTGAAGGCGCTGTTACATTGGCGGTCGCATCACCTACTGTGAGGGTGGAAAATGGCGATATCACTTTCAACAGCAGCATTACAGGACAAGATTTAAATCTGACAGGTGGAGCGGGTAATAATATTTTTACTTTACCTGATGGATTAGCACTGAATAACATAACAATCGATGGCGGCGCAGGGAATAACACGCTTAATTTGCAAAACAATACTGCAGCACAAGCATGGACTATCAATGCAGCAGACAGCGGAACACTGGGAGTATCGGGATTAAGTGGCACATTAAGTTTTTCTAATGTAGGTAATCTGGTCGGTGGAACAAATGCTAACACATTTAGTTTTGTAGGGAATGCGAGTGTGAGTGGATCAATTGACGGTGGTAATACGACTAATGTTAACACGATTGATTTCACCGGATATGCTCAACCGGTTATATTGACTTTAGACATTCCTCTTTCAGGCCATGAATTAAATTCCGGCAGCATCACGAGTAATTCGTTGGGCATTGGTTCATTCACACAAATACAACAAGTTAATAATTCTGTGTCAGGAGGAGGCATTATTGTTTTACCGAATAAACCACTCACGATCACTTATACGAATTCCCCTGCAAACACAGCGGGATTTATCAGTGATCCTTTCTACTTCAATAACTTCGTACTGCAAAGTGCGCCTGTACCACCACCTACACCACCAGCAGAATCTTCTACATCGACTTCAAGTGCGCCATCATCCGCAGCAGTTAACAACACCGTTATTTCTGCTACAACAGCGGATATAGTGAATCAAAATAATATGGATATTACGACAACAGGCTTGAATAATTTTGTCGACTCTTTTTCAGAAGCATTCGTTGTTAATGTCAATATTGATCAACTCCTCAAGAAACAAAAAGATTTAGTGATTGAAGAAACGAAGAACACAACATTTGGATGTTTGTAAACTAATAACAATTCAATGAGTTAGAGAGCTCCCGTTTTGAAGCCTTTTTTCAGAGTAAAATAGATAGAGATGGAAATAATATGATAAATGAGGAGCAACTATGGTAATCAAAATGCTCTTTGTTTTCCCGTTAGCATGCTCGTTTTTTTCGGGCTCTCTTTTTGCTTGGGAATATGCAAATACCTCTTCTTCTAATGATATTGAATATGCTCCTGCTGAGTTTGTTGAACCTGTAAACGATCCTGTTTTTTATGAGCCCGACACACGGAGTGTCGAACATGAATTATATCGAGCACCACGCACCGTATCAGGGCGTGCGAATTATAAATCACGTCTTCCTAAACAGATTTCATCTTCCGGCGAGCGAGTCATCATTGTCAATCCGCGATCTCATGTGTGGGGCGCCTATACTCCTTCAGGAAAATTAATTCGTGCTGGGCTTGCAACGGCAGGAGGAAAATGGTGCAGCGATATCGGACGTTCTTGCCGCACCAAAACTGGCGTGTTTCGCATTCATTCACTGGGTAACAGTGATTGCATATCGAGTATTTATCCGGTGGGAGAAGGTGGTGCGCCAATGCCTTACTGCATGTTCTTTAATGGCAGTCAGGGATTGCACGGTTCAGATCATTTAGCCGAAGCTAATATTAGCCATGGTTGCGTGCGAGTCAGTGTCAATGATGCCGAATGGATTCGTTATCATTTTGCTCAAATCGGAACAAAAGTCATTATTGAATCTTATTAATGGGATAATGTATGAAAAAATATAATCCATTAAATTACAGACATCTTCGTCAACAATTAGATATCACTCAACTGGGTTTTAAAACCACTAAAAAAATAAAACCCTTGAGTGAATTTATCGGCCAAGAGCGCGCGCTGAGCGCACTCAATTTCGGAATTAATATTAATAAAAAAGGCTACAATTTATATGCGATGGGGCCTGCGGGTATCGGAAAACATTCTTTAGTTGTCACTCTTCTCAAAAATCGTGTGGCTGAACTTCCTGTTCCGCCCGATTGGTGCTACATCTACAATTTTGATCTTCCAGAAAAACCCCTCGCGTTGCAATTACCCGCAGGGAAGGGCGCGGTTCTGCAACAAGATATGAAGTCATTGGTTGAAGAATTGGGTCAAACCATCGTGACTGTTTTTGAAAGTGATGAATATCGCATTGGTATCAAAAAAATTAATGATTATTTTAAAATGAAACGCGCCAAAAAAAGAAAAACTGTAAAAAAATCCAAAGAAAATAAAATCCCTTATTTATACAAAGAAAGGCATGAAAAAGAAAAAGATCTCAAATTTAAATTATTAAAAATAATGATCGATCCTATTTTTAATAAAATTAAAAAAAAATATACAAAATTTAATAATGTGGTTGATTATCTCAATAAAGTAGAGACCCATTTTATTGATAACGCCAGTGAATATATTATAGAAGATAGCAAAACAGAATTATTGCATTTTCAAACAGATAGTGCCGACCTGGTTAAATATAAAATCAATTTAATTGTCGATAACAGTCAATTAAAAGGCGCCCCATTGGTGTTTGAAGAAAATCCTTATTACTCAAATTTAATTTCACGTATCGAGCATACAACGCGACAAGGGGTGTTGGTAACCAATTTTAATTTAATTCGAGCAGGATCTTTGCATCGAGCCAACGGCGGATTTTTAATTATTGAATCACGCAAATTGATCAAAAATCGCGACGCATGGGAAGCCTTAAAAAGTGCGATTTACTCCCAACAAATAAAAATCGAGGCCACTCAGCAAATGGCCAACTCGATTAAAACGATTTCACTTGATCCAGAGCCTATTCCACTGGATGTAAAAATCATTTTGATTGGCGAACGAAGCACATATTATTTTTTATGTCAGCATGACCACGATTTTTCAAAATTGTTTAAAGTGCCAATTGATTTTGACGAACAAATATCACGAAATGCTAAAAATATTTTGTTGTATGCCAGATTAATTGCATCCATTGCAAATGAAGAAAAATTACGTCCCTTTCATGTTTCTGCAATAGGCGCAGTCATTGATCAAAGCACTCGTTTGACAGAAGATATCGATAAATTATCAACTTATTTTCGTTTTATTAAAGATCTAGTGATAGAAGCAGATTATTGGGCAAGCATAAAAAATAAAAAAACAGTAGACGCATCCGATGTTCAAAAAGCCATTCAAACACAGATCCATCGAATGGATAGAACAAAAGAATTGTATTATGAAGACATTCAAAGAAACTTCATTGTTATTGATACCAGCGATAAAAAAGTCGGCCAAGTCAATTGTCTTTCGGTCAGGAAAGTCGGCAATTTTTCGTATGGGCATCCTACACGAGTGACCGCGCGTGTACGTGCGGGCAAAGGAAAATTAATGGATATTCAAAGGGACATCAATTTAGCAGGACCGATGCATTCCAAAGCGGGGCTGATCATTTCAAATTTCCTTGCCAGTCGATTTAGTACAGAAGAATTATTTTCATTATCTGCCAGCATATCTTTCGAGCAATTGTATTGCTGGACAGATGGAGACAGTGCTTCTGTCGGGGAATTGTGCGCATTATTATCTGCATTAGCAGAGGTCCCGATTAAACAATCGTTTTCTATTACAGGATCGATTGATCAACACGGTAAAGTGCAGGCAGTGGGAGGAGTGAATGAAAAGATCGAAGGATTTTTTGATATATGCCATGGAAGAGGTCTCACAGGAAAGCAGGGCGTTTTGATCCCCGAGATTAATATTAAAAATTTGATGTTGCGAGAAGATATTGTTGAAGCAGTGAAAAGAAAAGAATTTTTTATTTATCCGATTAAAACGCTTGATGAAGCGATGGAATTATTGACGGGTCGATCGGTCGGTAAACAAAATAAAAAAGGACATTATTTGCAAGATTCTATTTATGCAAAGGTCGAAAAACGGTTGAAGCAATTTGCGAAGTCGCGTGCGGGGGTCTATAAGTTGAAATAAATCGCAATTTTTGCAAACCCAAGCGGGGGAGGCGAGAAAATGAATTGCAGAGAGATCCTGAAGGTGAAGGTTGTAAATCAGGTTGTCGAGTTTTTCCAGCTAATCTCGGGCTCAATTGAGCATGTGTTCCCTTAGTAAATTCGAGAGGATCGGGTTTTAATACGGGTACATCTTGCTGTTTAAATCGTTCAAGATTTGCGAGAATCAATCCAACTTGTACCACCATCAATAAAGCGCCAATTCCAGGATTGACCACAAATCCCAATGCGACAAGTAAACCGCCGAATGCGGTCATCGAGAATAAATTATAAAGAATGCTGGCGATCAAGCTTTGTTTGATATTCGCTGCTGCCTGGTCAGCAATCATAAAAGCAATAATGATTCCCCACAGCGACGATTTATCAATGCTGGCTCCTGCTGTTTCTTGAATGATTTTATCGCTTGTTGTGGATTGGACAGCAATGCTGAAATGACTGGCAAGCATGGCAGGTGAATCATTTGCGCCATCGCCAATCATCACCACTTTGTGTCCCGCTTGCGATAAACTTTCAACAAATTCTTTTTTGTCATGACTCGAACAATTTGTTTGAATGTTATTGAGAGGAATCCCAAAATCATCAGCAAATTTAGCTTTATCGATATTTGTCCCTGTGCGTACAAAAATCTTTTCTCCGAAGCGTTTTTTTAATTCTCGCACAGTTTGTTTTGCATCATCTCGTAATGGGTCTTTTAATAAAATAGTCCCTACAATTGTTTGATCGCTAACAAAATAAATAACATGTTCAGCATGTTTTGATTTGACATCATTTTCATATTCGCTGACATCTATCCCGAGACGATCCATCATTTTAGCGTTACCCACCGCAAAATCTTTATCGTCAATCGTAGCAGTAACACCTGCATGAAATGATTTATTACAATTAACGCTTTTGAATTCTGTATTATTTTTTTTGCTATTGGCATAATCAAGAATGGCTTTTGCAACGGGATGGTCTATGTCTTTTTCGATGGCAGCCAAATGCGCAAGCATCTCTTCCGGGATATTGGCTTCGATGATTTTTGGAATTCCTGTTGTGAGTGTGCCAGTGTAATCTAATACTGCTGCATTCGTTTCAGCAGCTGTTTGCACGCTGTTGCCGCTTTTGAAAATAATGCCATATCCCATCGCTTTGGCAATGGCAGCCTTAATCGCTAATGGAATAATTAAACCCAAAGTACAAGGACAGGCGGCTGCTAAAACAGACACTGCGCATTGTATCGCTGCGACGGGTGAAATAAAAAATCCGACAACCAGTGCAGAAATAATAGCAATAGCAAATACAGTACGAATAAAATATCGCAGCATATTATCTGTCGAAACTTCTATCGGTGGTTTTTCTAATTCTGCTTGCTCTGCATGGTGGTCTAATTTGGCAAGATGCGAATCAGATTCTTTTGCCGTGACTTTCATCCGAATAAAGGGAATATCTTTTGGCACGACAGATCCTGCATAAATCGGCTTACCTGGTTCAATGTGTTGAGGAACGGTTCTTCCTGATATTCGTGTAGTATAAAGCCGTACATTTTTACTCAAACAAATGGCATTTGTCGGGACTGTTTGTCCGCTACGAACGATAATAATATCTCCTGGTACTAACTCTGTGACCAATGCAGATTTTATTCGCCTCAAAATATTGTCATTATCCTCTTCAACAGATTCTTCAGATTCTTCCATATCGATCTCTTTTGGCGCGTACTTACGAAAAGACATTTTGGTAGCGCGACGTTTTGCAGATTCCTTGATTGCCGCACCCATATTTTTAAAACCCAAAATAAACAATGGAGCATCGAACATCATCGGTAACCAGGGAACAAAAAATCGTGCCCAAGAAACACCTAGCGCAATCAATGTGCTCACTGCAAAAAGAAAATCCATCGAAAGCGTTTTGGCTTTTACCAGTTGAATGGCCGCTTGTTGATAAGTCTCTTTACCTAAATATAACGTTAACAAACTGCTTACACCGGCAATGATATACATTGCAAGAAGAGGAATACCCATGCCCCAAATGCAAAGTGCCATCATTGCGGCACCTGATATCACGCCAACCAAACCTTTAATCCAGTAATTACGAATAATTTTTTTAGAAGAAACGCGTTTTTTGTGAGTTGTAGCTGGAAATCCGACATCCTCGAGTGCGCCGCATAAGATTTCTTGGATCTCAGTATCGGACGTGTTATCTGTTTCTAGAATAGTAACCGTTGCGGTTTTGCGCACCGTGTTGACAGTGACCGATTGGACTCCTTTACATCCACGTAATGCCTTTCCTACAGGTGCTGCACAAGCAGAGCAGACAATGTCTGGGACATCAAGCTTAAAAATTCGCATAGATTATTTTTTAACGGGCTCCGCAGGTGTGGTTTTAGTCGGTTGCGGAGTAGATGGCACCAAAACAACAGGCATCACAATGGGAATTTCCACTTCCGTTGAACCTGCTTTGTCAGCATTAGGAAATACACTTTGAATAATTTTTTGAATGCTTTTTTGAATAGCAGCTTGTTGCGCTTGAATTTGTTTGTACAATGCTTCAGTTTGTTCTTTCGAAAGCGATGCAGGTATAGCAAATTTAAAAACGTAAGATTTGGGTCCGTTACCGGTATTTTCAGTTTGTTGAGAAAAACTAAAACCGGTAGAAGTGCTACCTGCTTCTGTTAATTCAGCGGATTTTACCCAACCGACATTACCATTTTGAGGATTGCCCACTTTGATCCAGGTCCCTTCTTTAGATGTAAAGATAGGGACAATGCCCTTGGCGGGATCAACGCTTCCCACCACCTTTGCAGTATCTGCAGGCTGCTCGTAAAGGTTTATATTTTTGGCAAAACAGGTTGATGTGAGTAAAAGCGCAGATAGAGCGGAAAAAATAATGCATTGTTTGAATGACATGTTAAATTTATCTCCTAGTTATGATAAATATTCTGCTGAAATCTCGCATCTTGAAGTGCAATGGATGTAGTAATGTCCTTGATGCGGATACCTAATTTACCAAAGATTATGTATGATATTTCATTGTGGCGGTGGATGCCACTTCCCGCGAGTGAATAATCCTGCAGCTAAAGACCTATCGTTGTTAAGAAAATGACCCGCAATTTAAAGTAAAATCAAATGATTAAATGCGCAGAGATTAAATATTCTAAAATTAGCATATTTTAATTTTTTAGACTATAATATTTTTAAAAGAAATATTATAGAGGTACATTATGAGCACATTAAAAAGTAAAGATATTGATAGCACATTTGAACTAGGCTCAACGAATGTATTTGCTGACTTAGATATGCCAGATGCAGAAGAAAAACTAGCTAAAGCTAAATTGGCATATCAAATCAATAAAATTATCAAACACAAGAAGTTAAAACAAACAGAAGCGGCAAAATTATTAGAAGTTGATCAATCAAAAATATCACTTCTTAATCGCGGTCGTTTATCTGATTTTTCTATCGAACGCCTTGTTAAATATTTAACTTTACTTAACCAAGACGTAGAAATAGTGATTAAAAAATCTAAGAAAAGATGTCATCACGGAACATTAAGTGTGGTATACGCATAATCAAAGGGCTCATAAAGGACTCACCAATGGGCGTATGTAAAACCCATCTTGGCTGGATGCAATGAATAAATTCTATTGGGTTTACATATTGCTTTGTAAAAATGGTGCCTATTATGCGGGTTATACAACCGATCTTGAGCGCCGTTTTCAAGAGCATCTTGCGGGTACTGCCAAATGCAAATATACCCGAAGTTTCAAGCCCATTAAAATCGTGCAATCTTGGCAAGTCAATGATTCAGGAGCGGCTAAGCGATTGGAAAGGTATATTAAAAAATTAAATAAAAAAGAAAAAGAGCAATTAATTTTATCGCCGGAATTATTACTGATAGAAAAAGATCGTACGTGTTAAAGCGAATCTTGGCATCTATATCTCACAGAGTGTGTACTGGGCTGAACACCTTCCGCGAGGGCGGTAATAGCAAAACAGCCTCCACTCGGTAAATCATATTCAACCCATGAACCCCCAACTGCAAGCCCCAATGTTTCTTCATAAAAACTTCTGGCTCTTTTCATGTCTTGGACGGGATACATAGTAAAAGCGACTTTTTTTAACATGGGATTTCCTTAAAGCCAAACTGGAGTGGGTGTGTAGATAATGCAGTTGGCCAGAGAAAAGTCTGGCCAACCTGACCAACAGGTTATGCCTTTTTCTTTTTAGGTTTTGTTGTTTTACGCTTAGCAGCTGGTTTTTTAGCAACTTTTTTCTTTGCTTTTGTAGCGACTTTTCTTTTTTTCGTAGCAGGTTTTTTCTTTGCTTTCGAGGCCGTAGATTTCCTTTTTGCAACTGGCATAGCAATCTCCCTATAAATGAAATGAAGTATGAGTATACCAATGGATTTCCCACAATCAAAGCGATTATAATCGTTTTCGAGGTTACCAATGATTTTACAAAAAGTGATTGATACGATAGATGAGCTCGTGAAGAATATGAACCACAGTGGTTCTGTGCTTCTTTCTACGGATAAAGAAATTATTTACAATAAATGCTTTGGCTTCGCTGATATTACAAAAAAAATCCCTATCTTTTTTAAAACGCAGTTGCTTGCAGGTTCTGTTACTAAGCAATTCACAAGCGGGGCTGTTTTGAAAGCGATTTTCGATAAATATAAAACCGATATTAAATCAAAATTAGATAAATCAATCGAATATTATTTGCCTGAAGAACATGAAATATGGGATAGGGTAATGCCATCTTGGGCGCGCCAGATAACAATACATCAATTACTCGTTCATTCCTCGGGCATCGCAAACTATACGAGCCTACCTGAATATGAAAATCAGACATTTGAAAAAAAATCAGATTTAATTAATTTTTTTAAAGCAAAAGAATTAGAATTTACCCCGGGAGAAAAATTCTCATATAGTAATTCAGGCTACTATTTGTTGGGAATTATCATTGAAGAAATAGCCCAACAGAATTTGGATGTTTATTTAGAAAAAACTTTTTTTGAACCTCTTGGAATGCGATCAACTTTTTTGCCAATGCAAGGTACTGTTGATGAATTGATACGAACAGATTCTCGATTTACAAATCTTGCGCGTGGTTATCAATATGAAATAACTACACATAATGCAAATATTGAGGAAATTAAACGTTATGAACGAATGGAGCTCCCTGGTGCTGCCGGAAGTCTCATTACAACTGCTGAAGATTTGCTTAAGTGGAATAAAGCGTTATATAGTGAAAAAATAATTCCTCAATTTCTGTTAGAATTAATGTTATATCCTTATTTCGTTACAGAGCAAGCTGATACATATTATGGTTATGGTATTGAAATTATGAAATCAGAAGCACTAGGCACATATTATTCTCATCGAGGAGGTATTCCTGGATTTCGCTCAATATTAACCTATATTCCTTCATTGAAATTATCAATAATAACTTTACAAAATATAGTAGCAGATCAAGAAAAAATAATGCCTGAAGTAAAGCGCTTACTAGAAAAATTTCCTCCTCATTTATCAGAAGAAAGCGTGAAACAGCTTACTGATATCATTGAGACTAAATATCCAGGTATTGTTGAAAATAGGAAACGATTTGAATTTTCGCCTGTCTATGAAGCAGTTATTAATATATTAAAGGAGAATTGAATATGCCAAGAGGAAAAGGTCCACACGGGCCAAAAAAATTTAGAAAAAAGCACAAAAAATCATAAAAAATGGAACGTTGCAAACTGGCTGATAATCGATATTGCCCAGCGGAGGGTTTCGTTATTCAATATCAATTTCTTAATGCGATTAATTCACTTAACTACGCTATCTTTTTTGCATAAATAACAAAAATAGATCATACTCCAATAATGTCTGCCAAAAATGGAGTATGGTCTATATTGTCTCAAGATAAAGTTAGAAAAAAATTGGAAATGTGGAATGTATTCCCTGGCAGACAGGGATTAAAAGCATTTGACTAACAGATTATGCTTTTTTCTTTACCAGATAATATAACTAACGCTCCCAGTCCGTATGATCGGCTAAGCTGTTTCAATAAGTGAAGTAATTTTATTCGTATCAGGCGCAACACGATCAGTTATTTCATTGGGGTTCTTCTTATTAAATACAATCAGCAAGTCATCTAACACTTGTGATAGGGTATCCGTCATAATTAAAAAATCAGCATCGAATTGCTGATCTTGTGTTTCTGGTTCCATTTCCTTAACTTGTGCGGTAATTTCATCTTGAAATTTTAAGCTTTTTAATGAGAGATCATCTGATAATATGAAGTTAACTCGATCTTGCCAATTAATCGCGAGTTGCTTCACTTCACATCCATCTTTAATCAATGACCGAACGCCGATCGTAAATAAATCTTGTTGTTGACAGCGAATTATTCTGCCTTGTTGATTTGGATCTTGCAGGACACATGATTTTTCAATAGAAAACGAAGAAGGATAGTCCTGATCTTTTATCCAATGAGTAATAATAGGCGATAATTTATTAATGTCTACTGATGAAATATCTTCACTCACTGATTTTTTAAACATCATAATAAATTGTTCAGCTTTTTTTGCATTTGCTGTTCCAAGGATTACTCTACGGTTTTTAACATCGATATAAGCATATAGTTTTGTGAATTTACTAAAAGCACGCGGAAGCAATGTCAATTTAATTTCATCTTTTAAAGATAATTTTTCACTTTGACGCACTTTTCGATCTTCTTCCGATTCGATTTGCTTTATCTTCTTTGCAAGTTCATGACGAATCACGCTTGCGGGAAGAATTTTTTCTTCTATTTGTAAACACAACATAGTGTAACCATTAATAGACCTAATGAGCGGCGCATTTACGTCGTCGCTGTCTAATGGAGAAATCCATCCCATACTTTTTTCCATCGAAGGCAAGCAAGATCTAAATGCCAATGATTCAAGTTTATCAATCAGAGTATTTGAAGATAAATTTAATGAACTATGAAATTGAAATAATTGAAGTTGTTTAAACCACATGGTTAATTCCTAAGTTTATTTTTCGGCTATACTATAGTTTTTCAGATAAATAGCTTTGATTTTAGCACGCCATCTTACTACCATCTCAAAGCGTTTTTCAATCACAAAAGCTCGAAATAGCCCTGCTATTGCTGCGCTTTTGTTCAATTAAAACGCTTTGATAGGTATTTATTTTTTCTTGCCATTACATACCTTGACTACGTCATCCCGCTCCCGCGACTTGTTCGCGGGATCATCGGCGGGATCTAGGAGTAGCTGATGGTTTTGTCATCCGAACTTGTAAAATGCCTCCAATGCATATGATTGAGCATTATTACTGACTGTTACTCCATTTTTATTCGTGAAGGAATTCACATTTGAAAAATCGTGACGCGTTTCAGCGCGAATTTCTGTATTTTTAATTGGAATATAGCCTAGAGATAGAGTAGCTTCTTTCCAAGCTTGTCTTACACTAGTACGATAACCATCCTGGTCATTAAAATATTCTCCGCGTAAAGATATAAGCCACTTATCATTAAAAGTATAGTTAAGATATCCAGCGATACCTTGCCATACTGCTCTATTATTTGTGCCATTAGGTAAGGTTGCATTCGTCTGCCAACCACCATCATAATTAGCGATTAAACTTAATTTTTCTGTCAGGTTAAAAGTTGCAACTAGATCTATTAAAGTACGCCATCCTTCTGGACCATTATCAGTTTGTGGCATTGCTCTTTCTTGACCTGTGTAGATAGTGGGTGAGAAAGAAAAAAATGAATTCATCGTATAACTGGCATTTAACTCTATTGTTTTATCGCGACTCCAATCACGTATATTGTCCCAACCGTTATTAATTCCGGCAATGAAAGTCAGTTTATCATTTGCAACATATGTGCCACGTATCCCTGTTACCGTAAATGGTTCAGCATAACCATAAAGTATAGAGCGGGAAAAATTGGTATCTTGAATAGGAAAAAGCGCTTCCTCGCCGGCTAATTCAACGAATCTTCCCCCACTGAGGGTAAACGAATTTTTTGTGTACTGTAAGAATGCCTGTGGAACATCAACGCTAAAAGTTTGAGAATCAAATTCTGTTATTGGTTTAAAACCATAAGGTGCAAAAATATTAGTATCATAACCCATAATCGGATTTAATAATCCGCCAAAGCCCTGTGCTGGTTGATATGAAAAAGTAACTGCTGCTTGTTGTAATGTAAATCCATTTTGGGCATTATCAAAAACTCGATCAAATGTGCCGCTGGTAAAATAATTTCTTTGAAGATTATTGTAAGAACCATCAATATAGCCAGAAATTTTAAAATCAGTTTTTTCATTTTTAGTGGGGTTGTTATTATCTTGCGCTAAAATATTTTCTGCTAAAAACAATAAACTTATCATGAATAAAATTCTTTTTTTCATGACTTAACGTCCTTAGATTGGCAAAGTGAATTTAAAAGATGCGCCACCTTGAGGACGGTTTTCAGCCCAAATTTTTCCACCATGCGCATTGACTATGGCTCGACAGATAGCTAAACCTAACCCTAATCCTCTTTCGGATGTAATTTTTCGTCCTCGATAATATTTTTCAAACAATTGATTCACTTCATCAGGCACGATACCTGAACCTTCATCTTCGATACTGATAAGAATGTTGTTATTATCTTTCTTAGCGACAATATTAATTTGAGTATTATCTGGAGAAAATTTGATTGCATTATCAATCAAATTAATAAATATTTCTTGTACTAATGTGGAATCAATCGCTATTTTAGGGATAAGTTGATCGATATCGACATGAATTTCTCTATTATCAATTTTTTTGATTGATGTATGAATAACAAGATTTATTAGTTCATGTAAAGAGGTTAATCTTTTATCTAATTTGACTGAGCCCGATTCAATATAGGTCATTTGTAATAAGTTATTGATTAGGCGACTATGTTGCTCTACTTCATAAAAAATATCTTCACCTATTTTTTTGATTTCTTTATGCTTTAGTTCTTTATTCATTTCAATTAATGTGCTCGCCTCTCCCAAAACAGCAGCGAGCGGAGCATGCAAATCGTGTGATACATTTTGTAATAATTCGCTTCTAACACGATTAGTTTCCAATTTTAATTCTTTTTTTCTGTTCTTTTCTTGTATTTTATCAACTTCTAAAGCGAGTGCTATTTGGTTTGCACAGGCTTCTAAAATATAAATTTGACCTGGCGTAAACAACTGTTGTTTTTTTTGAATCATTCGCATCACACCTAAAGTATTTTGTGACGCAATTAAAGGAACATATAAAGCCTCAGAAAAAGATAATGTATCAGTACCTTTTCCAGCCATATTTCCCAACTCATAAACCCATTTAGCAACTTCCTGCTCTTTGTTGTTTAACACTATTTTTTTAGACTTTGAATGCGAAACGAGTTGATCATTTTTGGGTAATAAAATAATAACTTCAGAATCAAAAAGTTTTCCGACATATTGTTCGCCAATTTCAAGTATTTTATCAACCCCACGAGTACTCGCGAGTTGTCTGCTTAATGTATGTAAGGCAGCGGTTTGTCGCTCTGCAAAGCGAGCTGATTCGGCTTGTTTACGCACACGTAATGTTAAATGGCTTATGACAAATGATATCAATAACATAACGATGAGAGTAAAAAAATATTGAAAATCAGAAATTGCAAAACTGTAGTATGGTCTCACAAAGAAAAAACCATAAGCTAGAACACTTAAAACCGAGTTAAAAAAAGCGGGTCCATCTTCTCCTAATAAGGCAACAATAGTAACGCCCAATAAATACACTGTAATTAATGTGCTTGCGCTTAAAAATGGGAAGAGTAAAAAATTTAATCCTGTAGCTAAAGTCAGGACCAAAATACTTATAAAGTAATTTTTAAATGAATACTTCTGTATCGTGGGTTCTTTGTTTTCAGGGAAGACGATGCTTTCTCCTGTCATAATATAAATATCAATTTCTCCACTATGGCGTACAATTTCATCAGCTAAATCACGAAAAAATAAATTTCGTAGACGTGATCGAATATGCTTCCACACCATGATTTGCGTCACATTTTCTTCTCTAGCAAATGTCATAATCTCTTTAACAATATCAAACCCTGTTAGAATACGAGTCATAGCGCCTAATTTTTCTGCAAAATGCAAATTTTTGATAGCATTGTTTTTTTGTGATTCCGTGAATTTAATTTTAGGTGTATCGACAAATACAGCGACCCATTCACATTTCAGGTTACTGGCAGTACGTTTAGCGGCGCGAATTAATTTTTCAGATTCCAATCCAGGCCCAACGCACACCAAAATTTTTTCTTGAGTAGCCCAAATATGTTTTATACCTTGACCCTGACGATATAACAGCACCTGTGTACCGACTTGTTCTGCTACAGTGCGTAAAGCTAATTCTCGAAGCGCGATTAAATTTCCTATTTTAAAAAAATTCCGTGCCGCAAGATCAGCTTGTTCAGGAAAATAGACTTTTCCTTCTTCTAATCTTTTTAGTAATTCTTCTGGTGGAATATCAACAAGTTCTAACGTATCTGCGATTTCAATCATTGAATCTGGAACCGTTTCTCTTATTTGTGCGTGGATAATTTGAGATACATCATCACTCAGACTTTCGATATGTTGTACATTTAATGTGGTATACACATTAATGCCACGATCAAGCAGCTCTTTAATATCTTGCCACCGCTTTTTATGGGTCATACCTGGGGCATTGGTATGTGCCATTTCATCGATTAAGATTAATGCTGGTTTTCTTTTTAATGCCGCGTCCAGATCAAAATCTAATAATTCTTTCCCGTGGTATTGAATTGTTTTTTTTGGAATTATTTCAAAATAATGTAATATTTTGTCAATTTCTTTACGCCCATGTGATTCAACAACTCCTACTACCACATCATTTCCCTTGGTATTTTCTTGTAAGCCGTCATGTAACATTTCATGTGTTTTTCCAACGCCAGGGCCGGCCCCTAGATATATTTTTAATTTTCCGCTTCGGCGATTTTTCTCGGCTTCTTCTTGTTCAGCGCGTTTTAAGAAGTGTTCCGGATCAGGTCTATTTTCTGACATTATGTATCCTTATAAAGGAGGTCCAAAACGTTTTTCAAGTTCTATGTTTAACTCAAGAACATTCACAAATTTTTCTCCAGCTAATCCACCCAATGGAGCGCTTGCATTTGCTTTTATCATTTCTTCAATTTCATTACGAACATCTTTTGGATTACGTTTTAAATGGGTAGCCCATTTTGAGGCAACCCGATCAAGTTGATAGTTAGCATTTTCCAATGAAATATGTGGGTCAAGACCCGATGCTGAGGTTGTTACAAAATCACTTGGGATAGTTTGTAGTAACATATCGGGATTATCTTGTCGCCACATATCAAAGAAGAGTGATTGAATATCAGAGTCATTAATCGTTGGCTGAATAGTTGATTCTGTTTTTCCATTTACAGTTTGGTTGATAGAAGAGGGGAATTTTCCTGGGTTTTCCTTAGAAAAATTTTGGAAAAATACTACAGCCAAATCGACCGCTTTGGGTTGTGTAATACTAGGATTGTCCCGTATAAATTGTTTAACCATTTCAGGATGCGTTTTTGTCCACTGATCCACATAAGCGCCGTGACTTGGATCAGCATTAATCCAAGCTGTTGCTAAAGAGTTATGAAGTGTTGCCCATTGTGAAACGATATTCGATTTCCCTTGATATAAATTTTCTTTAAACCATTTTTCAATATCCGATGTGATCGATTGACCATTTTGATATTTTGCTACCGCCCCAATGGAGCTTGCTATGCGAGCACGTAACGCATAATTTGAAGGGGCTAAGGCAGATGAAGCAGAAGCTGATGCATCGTAAGATGCTGCAGAAGGCCTAGGTTGAAAAAATTCATCTTTTGTAAAAGGCTGCGCGATTAGTTTTGACCCAATGGGTTTGTTTTCAGAATTATAAAGCATACTACCGTTGGCTTGAAATGGAAAAAAGCCTTGCCCAATAATCCATAATATTCCGGGATAAATAATACAAGTAATAATAACGAGTGATATCAGTAGAAAAAGACTTTTTGAAACCGTTTTAACAAACATGTTTTATTCTCCAATATCAACTTACCAGATTTAAACTAACCATAATCATGTCAATGAGTTTGATTCCGATAAATGGTAAAATGATTCCTCCTAGTCCCCAAACCAATAAATTCCTGCGTAATAAAGCATCGGCACCCAGTGGTCGATATTTCAATCCAATGAGAGCGACAGGAATGAGGGCAGGGATGATAAGAGCATTAAAAATGACCGCAGATAAAATGGCTGAAGTCGGTGAATGTAGATGCATGATATCGATGATACCCAGCCAAGGTAATGTACTTGCAAAAAGCGCTGGAAGAATTGCGAAATATTTTGCAACGTCATTTGCAATTGAAAAGGTAGTTAATGCACCTCGAGTGATTAAAAGCTGTTTGCCGATTTCTACTACTTCGATTAATTTTGTAGGATCGCTATCAAGATCCACCATATTTGCTGCTTCTTTTGCGGCTTCTGTGCCTGCATTCATTGCCATTGCAACATCTGCTTGTGCAAGAGCCGGAGCATCATTAGTGCCATCACCCATCATCGCTACTAATTTGCCCTCTGCTTGTTGCTTGCGAATATAATCTAACTTCATAGAAGGGGTGGCTTCTGCAAGATAATCATCAACACCTGCTTGCGCAGCGATGGCAGCAGCAGTGCGAGGATTATCACCTGTAATCATAATCGTGCGTAAACCCATTCTTCGTAGGCGTGCAAATCGTTCATGAATATGTGGCTTCAAAATATCTTCCAGTACAACTAGACCTATTATCATGTTTCCATCTGCAATCAATAATGGAGTAGAACCTTTTGTAGCTGTACGATCAACCAACGAATTAAGTTCGTTCGGAATCGTGCCATTATTTTCTTTAACAAATTGTATAATGGCATCTGGAGCACCTTTTCTAATGCGTCTGCCATCGGGAAGATCCACTCCGCTCATGCGCGTTTGTGCTGAAAATGAAATAAATACTGAACCTTCAGGGACCTTAACATCCATTTTAGATTGGCGTGCATATAGTTTAAGAATGCTTTTTCCTTCTGGTGTTGCATCTGATGCTGATGCAAGAGCTGCCATCATTCCGACATCATCTGTTAAGTATTTCCCAATAGGAATAAACTCAGATGCACTTCGATTGCCTAAGGTAATAGTGCCAGTTTTATCTAATAAAATAACATCAATGTCTCCAGCCATTTCTACTGCTTTTCCACTATTAGCAAGAATATTGGCCTGTAATGCTCTATCCATCCCCGCTATACCAATCGCCGCAAGTAAAGCACCAATCGTTGTGGGAATAAGACAAACTAATAGCGCAATGAGTGTTGGAACATCTGTTCCTAAACTTTGCAGCGGCGTATTTAAACCAAGATAAGTTGTGATGTATTGCTCGACGTTATATGAGATTGGCCAGAGCGGTACAACTACAATTAAAAAAATCAAAGTAAATGCAGATAAGACCAATGTGAGTGCCATTTCATTCGGACTTCTTTGTCTTATCGCTCCTTCGACAAGAATAATCATTCGATCGAGAAAAGAATCCCCTTTATTCCCTGTAATTTGCACAGTGATTTGATCTGATAAAACGATTGTGCCTCCTGTTACCCCTGATCGATCACCTCCTGCTTCTCGAATCACAGGTGCTGATTCTCCAGTAATGGCTGATTCATCAATGTAGGCAATGCCTTCTATCACTTCGCCATCGCCAGGAATGGTTTGGCCCGCAGAAACAATCACTTTATCTCCGCGTTGTAATTTAGCAGAAGAAACTTGTTCAAGTTTATTTTCATTTTTTAAACGATATGCAATGGTATCTTTTCTTGTTTGACGCAAGGAATCCGCTTGCGCTTTACCACGAGCTTCTGCTAAAGCAGTAGCAAAATTGGCAAATAATATCGTCAAGAAGAGCCAAACATCTAAAGCAATAAAATATGTTATTGGAACTTGTGTTGTTTTTTGGCCCCAAAGCATTTGCAAAATGTAACAAAGTATTAAAAGCGCTCCGACTTCAACAACAAACATAACGGGATTTTTCCATTGAATGTCTGGTCTCAGCATGACAAAAGCTTGCTTTAAAGCAGGGAGTGTTGTTTCTTTTTCAAATAAATCACGTCTTTTTAAACGTCTCACAGACTGTACTGCTGGAACAAAATCAGTTGGTAATATTCCTTTATCCATAACTTTTTCCTTAGTCAAATAAATTTTTCCGAATACAACTCGGGAACGGGCCTCCTGCCCTTGATGCTTCCCTATATCCTGGTCGCAACGTCCCTCGTCAGCATTCGGAAAAACTTATTTGACGGGGTACTAGATTTTTTATCCCCCGAAAGGAATAGGTCCAAAATGTTCTGCTATAGGACCCAGCACCGCAACGGGTAAAAATAATAATGCGCCTACAATAATAATAGTTCCGAGCAAAAGAATTCCAAATGTAATGGTATCGGTACGCAATGTTCCCATGCCAAAAGGGCTTGTTTTCTTTTCGCCTAAATAAGCGGCCATTGCAACCATCGCGATGATAGGAAGAAAACGACTGAATATCATCACTAAGCCAGTTGCAATATCCCAATAGACTGCTTCAGGTGCTGGGTTAGGATTATTCCAAAATCCATAAGTCACTCCCAAACCATCAAATGCCGATCCATTATTGGCAGAAGCAGAAGAAAATTGATAAAGCATTTGGGAAAATCCATGTGCTCCTGGATTGCTAATGGCATTCATTCCCCAACTTGTTGCAGCAAAAAATCCGACAGGCAACAAAATCATGAGCGGATGAACTAATAAACCGATAATAGAAAGCTTGACTTCGCGACCTTCTATTTTTTTTCCGAGATATTCAGGTGAACGGCCCACCATCATTCCAGCAAGAAAAATGCCAATAATGATGAACATCAACATATTAATCATGCCAACGCCTTTACCACCAAATACGCAGTTTAACCACATGCCTACCATCGGGGCCAAAGCAGCTAAAGGATTCAAACTATCTGATTCAGCATTCACTGCGCCGCAGGTCACATCGGTTGTCAGTGCTGCAAAAGTGGCGCCTGCTGAGGTACCAAACCGAATTTCTTTGCCTTCCAAATTTCCAGTATGTTGATCAACTGGTAAAGAAGAGAGAGCAGGAATAGCAATATTTATTCTTCCATTAGGAAGATTTGGATTAGAAATTGAAAATATTTTTGCTGCATGTTGTGTTAAAGCGGGATTAGGTTTTAATGTATCGAAATAAACAGACCAAATAATTGTACATGCCATCAAGAACAACATGACAATATAAATGACAATACCATGTTTTATATTACCAACCATTTTTCCATACATTAGCACTAATGCAAATGGAAAAATCATCATGGCAAGCATATTGAAAAAATTAGAAACCGCGGTTGGATTTTCAAATGGATGTGCTGAATTCATTCCATAAAATCCACCACCATTCGTGCCTAACATTTTCATTGCTTCAAATGCAGCAACTGGCCCAACTACAATGGTTTGTGGTTTTGCTTCTCCTTTATCTGTTTTTCCCATTGAGCCTTGTTCAAGTGTGGTAACTTGATAAGAACTTTTGAAAGTCATTGGACTGCCTTGATGAATAAAGATTGTCGCGAATATCAAAGCAATCGGTACAAACATATAAACAACGACACGCCACATATCAACAAAGAAATTTCCCATGAATTTATCGCTACGTAATGCACGAATAATCGCTGTTAGAGCGCTCAAACCAATAGCAGCAGAAATAAATAAATTGCTAATTCCAAAAAAAATCTGACTAAAGTTTGAAAGATGCTGATCTCCAGAATAATGTTGTAGATCTGTATTTGTCATGAATGAGGCAATAGAGTTAAAAATAGCGCTTGGTGCAATCATAGTTTTGCCATCTGGATTTAATGGCATATAAGGCTGCAATGCTAAAACAAGAAAACCAAAGATAAAGAGCAAGGTATTAAAAATTAATAGAGAACCCATATATTGTTTCCAATTTTGTGGGCCGTTATTTAATTTTTTTTCGAACCATTCCATCACTGGCAATGGTTTATATTTTCCATCCATGATCCAAACTAAATAACTACTGAGTGGGATAGAAACAATCGCTGCGGTTGCAAGAAGTGCAAAAGGTAATAACCATACTTGAATAAACACTTATAGCTCCTTCTAAGTCGTTTTTTCTGGGATCTTCCTAAAACCATTCTGGCCGAACAAGTGTCAAAATTAAATAGATAAAAATGAGCGACACCACTGTGGCGGTTAAATAAATCATTGGCCTGATCCTTTAAATTTTTTTACATGCTTCCATGAATAAATAACATATCACCATCGCAAAGACTCCGAGAAAGAACATTGCGGGTAGCCAAATGTAGAGATTCATTAGGTTCACTTCCTATAATTTGCTGTTAAATCCATGTTGACTCAAATTACATTCAAACATAATCAAGCTGTCAGCTGAATATAAAGGCGAATAGATTAATGTTTAAGTAAGAAAGAAGTCATGCAGGCTTCCCGAAAGTTCACAAATTAGTTACTGCTCTTTCTAATCAGTGCTGCCCATTCGTCTGGATTTACAAACGTTGTTGTACGTGGACCCATACCATCAAGTTGAAAAACGGTGTCTTCTGATGTCCAGACATAATGATGCGTCATTGCTGGAACAATTTGGTAACCACCTGCTGATAAAGCTGTAGATGCTGATTTATCAACTTTATCGCCCGTCCCTACATTCACTGTTCCAGAAATAACAGTTAATTCTTCATCTTTATCATGCCAATGAGAAAGAATGGTGAATCTAGCTGGTAGTTTAAATCTTATTGTGTAGGGTTCTGGCTTACTCAGATCGCCTCTCAATAAAACAATTTGAGCTCCTTTAGGAAAACCTGGTGCAGGATGAAAAACAATATCAGAAGATTTGAACATGATGGGAGCCGCGGATGCGATAGTAGTAGCTAAACTTATCAAAAATAAAAATAAGCTCTTTTTAGTTGATAAATGCATAATGATCTCCTAAATAATATATATACTATCATGCAATTTGCAGCACACGACAATGCATAGATATAAACTGATTATAAATTAATTGGATTTGGAAAAGGAGTTTATTATCAATACATACCGTTTTATAAGTGATTGGCTTGTATGCATCAATAATCCATGCTACTAATTAGTCGCTGGCGCGAAATTAAAATGTAGGGTGGATTAGGAGTGTTTTTTACGACGTAATCCACCTTTTCGCAGTCGCTTTGGTGGATTACGATGCAAAAAACTCCCGCAACAAGTGCGGGGCTAATCCACCCTACAAAAAAATAATTTTTAATTTCGCGCCAGATTACGGAATTTCATACTGGTCGTTTGAAGACATCCAAAACAATTAGCAAAATATTTAAAAAATAATCTGGAATGTTTTTCTAATTTTGTGTAAGTAATCTGTCCCTTGAAGAAAGCTACTTTGAGCAGTTGGATGCAGAACATGTAAAATCATGTGGAGGCTCAGTCAATTGAATAGATATCTCTGGACAAATTTAAGAGCACGCTTACAGCTTATTCACTCAACAACTGGGGGAAATTATAATTGGTTGTTTCTCCCGGGTGGTCCAGGATTAGGATCTGAATCGCTGAGGACATTAACTAAAATTTTAAAATTACCGGGGACAATTTGGCATCTGGATCTTCCAGGAGATGGCTCTAATCAAACACCCGATGATGAAAAATACTTCTCCCGTTGGTCTGAAGCACTTCTCGAAGCTGTTAGTTCCTTAAATAATGTTATTTTAGTTGCGCATTCGACCGGTGGAATGTATGCATTAGCAAGCCCAAAAATCGAAAAAATACTAAAAGGTTTAGTATTAATGGATTCAGCGCCTGATTCATCATGGCAAAAAGAATTTATTCAGCACGTTCAGGCGCACCCAATAAAACAAACCGATAAATTACAAATCCAATATGCTAAAAAGCCAAGCAACACACTTTTAAGGAAAATAACAATTGCATCAGCAACCTATTCCTTTACAAAAAAAGGCCTGAATAAAGGGATGTCTCTTTTAAAAGGACTGCCATTTAATTATAAAACTTGTGAATGGTCTGGAAAGCATTTCGATAAAACATATAAATCAAAGTGGGTTCCCAGAAATATTCCAACGCTAATATTGGCTGGGGAAGAAGACCAAATTATTCCATTGGATTTATTCAGCTTATCTAAAAAATTTCAAAGAAAAAATATTATTATTCGCTCTATTAATAATGCCGGACATTTTCCATGGATTGAAAATCCGAGACAAGTTGTAAATGTCTTTAACGAATATTATGAGTTTCTATTAAAGAAAACTGGAGGGAAGAATCGTGTCCACAGAAAATAACACATTTATAATGGAAAAGCACGTTCAACTGGGAAAGTCTTTCGCTCTGCTAATATATTGGTTTTGACAGTTCGCAATGGTCACATCATCTCTGCCCGTGGTTATCTTAATCACATAGTCGCTGCAGCTGCACTCGGTACCTTCCCTGTCTTATATGCTTGCTTTAAAGTCAAGCACAGGATCAACAAGGTGTAGAGAATCTTCGTTTAAGTTTTCAAAAGCGTATAAGTTTAAAAATTGGCGACTAGCAAGAAGTTTTCTGTCAACAAGATGTACTTTACCTAATTCGCAAACAGTATTCCAATTTTCAACGATGGTTTTAATTTGATTTTTAACTAAACTCACCGCCTCTTTTCTCTGAATTAAAAAGTTCTCGCAGGCATCAAGGCACGATGCGATTTGACTTTTATTATTGTCTTTTGTAATAAGCATAGCTTGTGTGGCGATATTTCCAGAGCGACTCTGTGGACAGATATCGTAGGCGGGTGTCAGTGCTAACATATGCCCATCCCAAAATGCCGCATGATTACGTGCATGATCGTCTGTGTTGCCTACTAATATATTAAAAGTCATGCGTTGAAATAATTCTTTGAGTGCACCGGTTGCGTCTTTGAATCTGTAGCGGATGATTTCAGCAAGATTTTCATAACTTGCATAGCGAGCCATCATTTCATCTAGTTCAAAGAGCGTGAGTGCGGATAACATGCTTTTACGCTCCCAGCCTTTTTTAGTGTGCTCACGATCAAATCTTTCAATGAGCAATACATCCTTATGAGAAGCTTTTGTTAGGCTCACTGCAGCTACATTTATCCCCGCCATCTTTGCCAAGCGCATAGCTATAAATTCGGCTTTGATAACATTGTATACGTCAGAAGTAGAAGAGAATTTGGCAATATACTTTTTACCTTCTGTATCTATAAGCGCTTTTGGTCTAGCGCCGCCGATAGAGCTGCCATGATGTAATGCTAAATCTAATTCGGGCGTGAGTGGTACTCCCTTTTCAACACGTTCAGCTGATTCCATTAATTTTTCTAGTGAAACTTTTTTTGTGGAACGTGGTTGGTAATCCGTTGGTGAAAGTTGAAAATCAAGTGCACCTATGCGATCAGATCCTGATTCAAGGAGGTAAGTAAGTTCATCTAGTTGGATCTCATTCGTTATACCGCGAAGAGAAGCAAATTTTTTATTTATTAATACGCGTCGTCCCCATGCATCAGGAGAACTGTCACGAATGCAACCTGGCATAGTTAAGCCATCAAGAGGATTGATGATTCCAGATCGCAAAGGCAGTTCGTTATCATAAATAGCGATTTTATTGGGTCGTTCTAAATAGCTTTTACCGTAATTAAAAACAAGATTAACGCCTTCTAGCGTAAGTTTGCCAGCAACGACAGGCTCAGTTTCGCCTGGCAACCAAATCCATACATAAGCATGGTCGTATGTTTCGTTTTTAGAAGTCATCGTCAATTTCCTGTTTGCTTTTGCGTATGCTCTTGGGTAATAAGGCTAGCTTGTCATTCACGCCTTCGAGATTTGTAGCAAATTTACCGCGACTGGGGTCTACGTGGAAAAGTGGCACACCCGCTAAGGCGGCAGCTTCGAACACAATTCCAACCTCGCATTTTAAATCGCCTTTTTCAATTTTTTGTAAGGTAACGCGAGAGATGCCAACTCGTGCAGCAAAATCACTCGTTGTGAGTCGGCGCGCTTTGCGTGCGAGTTGTATACTTTTGCCTAGTAAGGCAGCAGCATCTCTCGTGTAGTGTGAATAAGTCCTCTTTTTCGTAACATTCATACATCCACCACATTAGTTATTTGATCATTATAATGATCAAATAAAGGTTATATGATCATTATATTGTACATTAGTGGGGTGGGCTAGGGTAGTATAAAATGAAATATAAAAAATACTGCTGCTGCAGCATCAATACCTAAAAACCGGATGTAATGAATAGAACCGAAATACATTACTGTCATGAGGCATGTGAGTAGATCAAACATAGACATTTCATCAATTTTTGCGTGATTCCCAACTTGCTATTGAACTTATGATCTCAACACTTTATCTTTAGCAGAAAATATCCATCTCATTTAAGGGACTCTAATTAATCTTTCATCAAAAAGCGGTAGAATCGGCTAAAATTTCCCACTTTTTAAAGTATATAAAAAGATCTTAAACAGGCTCTAAGGAACTAATGGACCAATTTACACTTTATCTTATATTATTTGCTATTATCGTTTTAGTAGGTCAGATGTTTCAAAAATCTTCTGTCCCTCTCGCATTAATTTTTGTTATTTCTGGAATGCTGTTAAGTTTTATCCCTCTTTTCCCTAAAATTAATCTAGACTCTAAACTTATTTTAAATTTTTTCCTGCCGTTGTTAGTTTACCAAATAAGCGCATTCAGTTCATGGCGTGATGTAAAAAAACAAATTCGACCGATCGCTTTATTATCAATTGGGCACGTTATATTTATCACTATTTTAGTCGCAATAGTCATTCATGCTCTAGTTCCACAACTGGTATGGCCTTTAGCATTTGTTTTAGGAGCAATTATTTCACCGCCTGACAATGTAGCCATTGTTGCAATTGCTGAAAAACTCCGAATACCTGAACGTATTTTCATCATACTTGAAGGTGAAGGTATGTTTAATGACGCAGCAGCTTTAACTTTGTTTCGATTTGCTTTAGCCGCTGCGCTGACTAATGAATTTTCTATAACGCATGCATTTTTCGGCTTTCTCGCTATACTTATTGGTGAAACATTGTATGGATTGTTTTTAGGTTATTTCCTAGGAAAATTACGAGAAAAAATTTCAAATACCTCATTACATGTTATTGCTTCATTTGTAACACCTTTTATCGCATATTTTCCCGCAGTAAAATTAGGTGGCACAGGAATCCTTGCAACAGCAGTTGTTGGATTTGTGATAGGAAATAAATTCACATTACGTTTTACTCCAGAATACAGATTAATTGCTTTATCCATATGGCCTACATTTGCATTTGCAATCCAGGGATTAATTTTTTTGTTGGTCGGCTTAGATATGCGGTCTACATTTATTCGAATTTCACCAGTTTCTCTAGAAACTTTGATCATCTACGTATCATCAATCACATTTGTTGTTATTGTAGGCCGTTTCATTTGGGTATATGGCGCTATGATTTTTTTACCTAGAATTTTATTACCTTATCTTAAGAAAAAAGATCCTTATCCACCGTGGCAATATCCATTTTTTATTTCATGTGCTGGCATTAGAGGTGGAATATCATTAGCAGCTGCTTTAGCTATTCCTACCTTAACATTGAAAATAAATGGAATTGATCCGCGAGACTTAGTAGTTTTTCTTGTGGTTTGGATTATTCTTGTAACTCTTGTATTACAGGGATTATCACTCCCTTTTATTCTTAAAAAATTGGGAATTGATAAAGTGGGACAATCTGATAGATATAAAGAGCATATGACAGAATTACAAGCTCGAGTGCAAATGCTCACTGCAGCACTGAATTGGCTTGAAAAACGCATAACAAAAATAAAAAATAATAAGAAATTATTGACTGAAATATCTCAGCATATTTATGAATATCAAATGTTAAAAAATCATCTAGAATCCCGAATTTTAGAACACGATGGAAACCATTTTCATGACGAAAAAACAGAAATGAAAGATGATGTATCTTTTTTACTAAAAATTATTGAAGTTGAGAGAGCGGAACTTTCAAAAATGTGGTCTGAGGAAAAAATAAATTTAAAAACACGAAATAAACTATTATCTACGCTTGACCATCAAATTCAACGGCATTTAATTTAAGGAGTTGTATCGTAATACAGCTAGAAATGTTAAGTGATACCTTAATTAAAACTTTACGAAAAGAGCAGGGTGAAAAATTTGCCCAAAACTATGGCAAGCACTCCTTAAATTAGTACACCGTATTGGAAAATAAAACATGACAATATTATTGATTGCTCTTCTTTTTATGATAACTGGCTATTTAATTGCATTTAAATATATAAAGGCGGCGCCAATAGCTTTTTTGATTACCTTCGGTTTTTTCTTAACTACTGGATTTGGTATAATTTCATCATTTTTACTTAAGAATTTAGAATCGACTTATCCCATATTGACCCAACCTAAGTGGAAAAAGAACAATGCTATTGTAATTTTAGGTGGAGGCACAGTAGCCTTGCCAATTACAGGCGTTGTGAAACCAGCTATCTTATCTTATGCAAGAATTTATGAAGCAACACGCCTTTATTTGTTATGTAAAAAAACCAATTCTATATGCAAAATTATTATCAGCGGTGGCGATGCGCTTGCTTTAGGAAAGTCAGAAGCAGAAGTTTATCAAGATGAATTTCTTGCTATAGGAGTAATAAATTCTGACGTCATTTTAGAATCACATAGCATGAATACCTATAAAAATGCTGAATTCACTAGTGCTATTTTAAAATCCAATAGATTTGATAATGTGTTTCTTGTAACGTCTGGAATACATATGAAACGCGCATTATTATATTTTTCTCATTTTGGAATTGATGCAGTACCAGCCACATCAGATTATATAGCGCCACAAATTTCTACTATTCCGTTAGGATATAATTTTGCAATTACTGATTTTGCTATCCATGAATACACTGGCATTATAAGATTTTATATTTACAATTATCTGGGCTGGAATACAAATGCTACATCATCAGGGTCACCGTAATGAGAGATTCAGTTATTTTCAGCGTCATTGATAATGAGTGGATTGAAGTAAAAAGAAATTTAACTAAAATAATTGGGCTAGTATGAAATTACAGAATAATACTTATTTTGAAGATATTGGACTAAGATATGCATTCTAATAATATATTTATATGCAAATAAAAAAACAAATCGTTATTTCTACCGCAATAGGCGGAGGGCTTGAGTTTTTTGATTTTGTTATTTATTTATTTCTCTCGCCTATTATTGCTTCGTTATTTTTTCCCAATCAAAAAAACGGATTAGCGCTTTTAGCTACGCTGGGAGGATTTGCTGCGGGATATTTTGCACGACCATTAGGAGGAATTTTGTATGGCCATTTTGGAGATCGTCTCGGTCGGGTACGTACTTTGGTTTTCTCGTTATTTCTGATGGCAATACCGACATTTTTTATAGGCTGCTTACCCACGTATTCTATGATTGGAGCCATTGCGCCCATTTTGCTTATTATTTTTCGTTTTGCCCAGGGACTTGCAATGGGCGGTGATGTTCCCGGGGCCATTTGTTTTATTGGCGAACATGTCGAACCCAAACAGCGAGGCTTTATGACATGCTGTCTCATATTTGGAATGAATATGGGCGCTGTGATTGCGAGCGTGTTGGTTGCAACACTTACTTCTTCGCTGACTACTTCTCATATGTTGGAGTGGGGTTGGAGAATTCCTTTTTTAGTCGGCGCTCTTCTTGCCATTGTTGGTTTTTATATTAGACAATGCACTTCTGAAACGCCCGAATTTAAAAAATATTTAGAAGGTGGGCGGCTTGAGCGCTGGCCAATCAAAACTTTACTGGATAATCATTTATACTCAATCGGTCTTGGATTTGCAGTTGCAGGTCTCGCCGGAGCACTCACATCTATTTTGTCTCTCTTTATGTCAACGTATATGTCGCATTACATCGGTATAAAACCCAATATAGCACTTTGGCTCAATTCAATTTCTATTTGCACTTACAGTTTTTGTTGTCTGCTAGCAGGCCTTCTCATTGATCGGTTTAATGCAATCCAAATTTTACGAATAGGGGCGAGCGCGATTTTTTTATTGGCTTTTCCAATATTTGAAATGGTATCGAGCCATCATCTTCTATTAGTTATGCTCGGTTTGCTTATATCTGCACCGCTTCTTGCATCTATTATGGGATCCATTCCCATGCTGTTAATACAGCTTTTTCCTACGCCTATACGATATAGCGGAATTGGAGTGACTTACAATTTTGGCTTTAGTCTGTTTGCAGGAACCTCTCCCATTTTGGTCGCATTTTTTATTTCTACAACAGGAATAAAAATCATACCCGCATTCTATATTATGTTTCTTGTCGTTATAGTGTTTCCTTTTATTTTGCTTTTGAATAAAAAAATAACTCGAATTAAGATGCAAAGGGTTCGGCGATTACCGGCTGTTTAATAGACTTGATGGGAGCGTAATTTTCATCAAAAAAACATTTTTATGGAACTAAGTATTTCGTTTGTGGAGATAAAATATTTATTGCGCGTGCCGCTAACATTAAAACAATGGTCAACGATATCATCGCTTGGATCATGCTCATACATTTTGCCCAGCGTGTCAGCACAGGCGTATCAGTTGGCGAAAAAGCCGCACTCGTATTGAAAGAAAGAAATAAGTAATCTACAAAGTTGGGTTCCCAATTTTTAATTGAATTAGGCGCATCTCTATCGGAAGATAATGTGATTTGCATCTGTGGAAATAAAAAAGCGGCTTGATTCAGCTCGTCTTTTAGAGCGCGCTTTGCTGGTCCGCCTCTATCGAGACTCCAATACCATAATGCAAATACTAAAACATTCGTTGCCCATAGCATGAGCGCTGATATTAATAAGTGTGTCGGCCCAATGTTCCCTTCAATCGCTGCCATGATGAGCCGACTGACTGAGATGATCATATAGGCCGTGATTAGGATATTAACGCTTAAGCTCAGTATTTGATGTATTCGGGAGCTCTTACTCCAATGCGTAATAATGAGCGGGATGATTAGCAGCGTCACCAAGCTGATCATTACACCACGCGGTCCCCAGTAGAAAACTTTCGGTAATGCCTCATATAGCAGTGCAATAATCACTAAAGCTATCCATGCAGGCCAACTTTGAAATTGACGCGTTGACGTTTGTTTAGTATCGCGGGACGAAGAAGTTTTCATAGGCAATCCATTCCTAATAAGATAGTTCACCATCCGTTATTGTTACATACAGTTTGAAATTAGCGAAATGCCAAAAGATGGGGGATGATAGTCGTTTATTTTGCTGTTGACAATAACCGTAGTTAACTTGATAATTACGGTTTAATTATGGCTGTAAAAAATCCAATTACACAGGCAATATCATGCAAATGGTAGAAAATTCATATCGGCCTTTCCTCATCGTATTTATCGCGTCTCTCATGTTTTTTTACGCGTTTGCTCTAGTAAGTATCTTTAATGTACTTCAGCCCCATTTGGCGAGTTCATTGAGTATATCAAGTACATTGGTAGGCCTGATTTCTAGTGTTTCTTTCTATATAGAAATCCTTTTTCTATTTCCAGCCGGACCGATATTAGATAGTTATTCTGTTAAACGTGTGCTCATAATTACATTATTTATTTCAATATCTGGTGTACTTCTTACCGCTTTTTCTAATTCTATATCAACACTTTTGATTGCACGTATGTTAATGGCTATCGCAGCTTCATTTGGATTTGCGGGCAGCGTCAAATTAGCTGTTAATTGGCTCCCAAAAAAATATTTTGGGCAAGGAATAACATTCATTGGAGCAATGGGATTTTTAGGCGGTCTTGTTGTGCAAATACCATTGACATACTCTATTTCTAAAATTGGCTGGAGACATTCCCTTTACGGGGTGAGCCTGATCGGCATTTTAATACTGGTTCTAATTGTATTAATTGTAAAGAATCATCCTGAAAAAGGATTTGCAGTATTAAAAGAAATGGATTCTGAGCCCAAAATTAGCTTATTTAAAAAATTTAAATTAGCTTTTTTTAATACGCAGAATTTATTATGTGGGTTATATGCTAGCTTAATGAATT
>Ga0207055_1020_pt1 | contig 50056 bp, 53 predicted proteins | sample Alteio_BWMinCont_57_FD_153293 | JGI IMG/M metagenome (GOLD analysis project Ga0207055, IMG submission 153293) | Enriched cells from forest soil in Barre Woods Harvard Forest LTER site, Petersham, Massachusetts, United States -... | ecosystem: Environmental > Terrestrial > Soil > Temperate forest >...
AGTTAGAGACGGCGGCCAGTGGCCGCCGTTTTTATTTGGGTGGTTTTGTCTTCTCTTTAAACCCGCATAAATCCCGCACAATACATTGTGGGCATAAAGGCGTTCGCGCCTTGCAGGTATAACGCCCATGCAGAATCAACCAATGGTGGGCGTGGGGCATATATTTTTTCGGCACCACTTTCATCAGTTTTAATTCAACTTCTTCGGGGGTCTTACCTTTGGCCATGCCGGTGCGATTGGCGACGCGGAATACATGCGTATCGACCGCCATTGTCGGTTCACCATAAGCGACATTTAGGATGACATTCGCGGTTTTACGGCCGACACCGGGCAGGCTTTGTAAATCCTCGCGCGTGCGCGGAATTTCGCCGCCGAATTTTTCCACGAGGATTTTTGACAGCGCAATAATGTTTTTCGCCTTGGCGTTATAAAGGCCGATTGTTTTAACATATTTTTTCAAGCTTGCTTCGCCCAACGCCAACATTTGCTTCGGCATTTGCACATGGGTGAAGAGGGCTTGAGTCGCTTTATTGACACCAAGATCGGTTGCCTGTGCCGAAAGCACCACAGCAATCAGCAGTGTGTAAGCATTAACATAGTTTAATTCTGTCTTCGGTTCGGGTTTTTCTTTTGCGAGCCGACGAAAAAATTCTTCGATGTCTTGTGGTTGCATGATGATGTTCAGATATAAAAAGAGATCGATATATTGTTGCTTTTTTATGAGCAGAGTGCAATTCGTAACGACAACAGCCTAGTTTTTTGATAATATGGAGTCATAAGTGATGGAAGCCCCTGTGGTCTTAGAACGCTCGAAGTTGAAAATATCCTTCAAGCAAAAGCCGCCGCGCCTGGTGCGGTGGGGCTTCCATCCTTCTCCTTTCAATCCGCTGATGATCGGCATCACGCCGGAAGGCGTTCTGTGTCGCATTGAATTTGCCAACCGCCGCAAAGCGGCGGCAATTTTAAGGGCCTGGCAAAAAGCGTGGCCAAAAACCGAGTTTGTTCAGGACAAGGTTATGACAGCCGCAATTCTCAAAAAGCTGATATCCAAAGGCGGTGTGGCAGAATTGCAAATGACTGGCACTAAGTTCCAGCAGGCAGTGTGGAAAACCATGCTGACGATCCCGGTGGGCAAGGTGTTAAGTTACGCCGAGGTCGCCAAACGGATTAGGCGACCGAAAGCTGTACGCGCCGTCGGTACCGCATGCGGCGCTAATCCTGTGCCCCTGCTGGTGCCTTGTCACCGCGTAGTTGGCAGCAACGGTCTGGGCGGTTTCGGCGGCGGTCTTGAGCTGAAGAGAAACTTGTTACGTGCCGAGGGCGCTTTTGATCTGGCGGCGTAACGCCGGCACGATTTCCTTATCAAACCACGGATTCTTTTTCAGCCACAGTCGGTTGCGTGGTGAGGGATGTACCAACGGAATAAAGCCCTGCTTTTTGTATTCCTTCCATGCTTGAACCGTTTCTGCGAGTGTGTTTTTGCGCTGATCCTTCAGATAATAAGCGTGCGCATATTGGCCGATCAGCAAAGTCAGTCTGATATCCGGCAGCTGCGTGCGGATCAGTTCGTGCCATTTTGGTGCGCATTCGGGTCGTGGCGGCATATCGCCGGATTTGCCTTTGCCTGGGTAACAAAAACCCATCGGCATAATGGCAATACGGCTTTCGTCGTAAAATTCTTCACGGCTGAGACCCATCCAGTTACGTAAATTGTCTCCCGATGGATCGTTCCATGGGACACCGGTTTTATGAACCTTAGTGCCTGGCGCCTGGCCGATGATCATGATTTTTGCGCTGGATCCTAAATGCACAACGGGATTGGGGCCGAGCGGTAAATGGGCTGTGCAATGGGTGCAAGAACGGACGCGTTTCAAAAGGGCGGCTAGTTTTTTGTCGCCACTCATTTCTTTCCAAGAACGTCTTTGACTTTATTGATGAAGCCTTCGCTTTCAGGGTGCGTTTTGTTTTTTGAGGCTTCTTCGTCGAATTCTTTCAGCAATTCTTTCTGGCGCTTGGTCAGGTGCACCGGTGTCTCTACCGCAAGCTCAACATACAAATCGCCGCGCGAGGTGCTACGCAACACCGACATACCTTTTTGCTTGATACGGGTGCGGTGGCCGGATTGCGTTGCGGCATCGATTTTGACTTCTGTCATCGTGCCATCGATAGTCGGTACCTCGATGGTGCCGCCGAGTGCTGCTGTTGTCATCGGGATCGGCACGCGGCAGAAAAGATTAGCGCCGTCACGTTGGAAAATCCCGTGTTGTTTTACTTCGAGAATAACGTACAGGTCGCCAGCATTGCCACCGCGCATCCCCGCCTCGCCTTCGCCGGAGAGACGAATGCGCGTACCGTCCTCGACACCCGCCGGAATGGCTACCAGCAATGTGCGTTCCTGTCGTGTGCGGCCTTGGCCGGAGCATTTCTTGCAAGGATTCTGGATTACACGGCCAACGCCTTGGCATGTAGGGCAGGTGCGCTCGATCGTGAAGAACCCTTGCTGCGCACGGACCCGGCCTGCGCCGCGGCACATGCCGCATTCGACCGGCTGCGTGCCGGGGGCAGCGCCCTGGCCCTTGCAATCGCTGCAGCTGACGGAATTGGAAATGGTGATGTTTTTATCGACGCCCAGGAAAGATTCTTCCAGCGTGACTTCAAGGTCGTAACGCAAATCAGCGCCGCGCGAAGCGCCTTGCGCTGTACGCTTGGCGCCACCACCGCCCAGAATCTCGCCGAACATTTCATCGAAGATATCGGCAAAGCCGGCGCCGAACTCAAAGCCGCCGAAACCACCACCACCTTGCTCGAAGGCCGCATGACCAAACCGGTCATAGGCGGCGCGGCGTTGGTCGTCGCACAGTACCTGATAGGCTTCGGAGATTTCCTTGAACTTATGCTCGGCCTCATGATTGCCCGGATTGCGATCCGGATGATGCTGCATGGCCATCTTGCGATAGGCTTTTTTCAGATCATCAGGCGAGACATTGCGGGCAACGCCAAGAAGTTCGTAGTAATCGGCTTTCATGACGGTCCTGCCACAAACTCAATTGCGTTTTAAGCCGCGCCGCTCTTCTTGTCGTCCTTAACTTCGCTGAATTCGGCATCGACCACGCCGGGTTCCGCTTGTGGTTGAGCCGAGGCGTCGCCGCCGGCAGCAGCGCCAGCTTCCTGCTGGTTCTTGTAAAGCTGCTCGCCAAGCTTCATCGATACTTGCGTCAGTGCTTCGGTCTTGGCACGGATTTCGGAAGCATCGTTGCTGTCGAGCACAGCGCGTAAATCGCTGATCGCGCTTTCGATGCTGGATTTATCGCCAGCTGCAACCTTGTCGCCCAGATCCTTCAGCGTCTTTTCCGTGGCGTGGATCATGCCGTCCGCTTGATTGCGGGCTTCGACCGCGTCGCGGCGTTTCTTGTCTTCGCCGGCATTGGCTTCGGCTTCCTTGACCATGCGTTGAATGTCGGCATCCGACAAACCACCTGAAGCCTGGATCTTGATCTGCTGTTCTTTGCCGGTGGCCTTATCCTTGGCTGTAACACTGACAATACCGTTGGCATCGATGTCGAAGGTGACCTCGATCTGCGGTACGCCGCGCGGGGCTGGAGGAATACCGACCAGATCGAACTGGCCAAGCATCTTGTTGTCGGCTGCCATTTCGCGTTCGCCCTGGAACACGCGGATTGTCACGGCATTCTGGCTGTCTTCGGCGGTCGAGAATACCTGGCTCTTCTTGGTGGGTATCGTCGTGTTGCGGTCGATCAGACGTGTGAACACGCCGCCCAGCGTTTCGATGCCGAGTGACAATGGTGTGACGTCGAGTAGGAGGACGTCCTTGACGTCGCCCTTCAGCACGCCGCCTTGAATGGCTGCGCCCACTGCTACGACTTCGTCTGGGTTCACACCGCGATGTGGTTCGCGCCCGAAGAATTGTTTCACAGTTTCGATGATCTTTGGCATGCGGGTCATGCCGCCGACCAGAATAACTTCGTCGATCTCAGAAGCTTTAAGGCCAGCATCTTTTAATGCCAATCTGCAGGGTTCGACCGTCTTTTGAATCAGATCGTCAACCAATGCTTCGAGCTTGGTGCGCGTCAGCTTGATGCTGAGATGCTTGGGGCCCGACTGGTCGGCGGTGATGAAGGGAAGGTTAACTTCCGTCTGCATCGCGGACGACAATTCGATCTTGGCTTTTTCAGCCGCTTCTTTCAGACGTTGTAGCGCTAGCCGATCCTTGCGTAGATCGATGGCTTGTTCCTTTTTGAATTCATCGCAGAGGAAATCCATAATGCGGGTATCAAAATCCTCACCGCCAAGGAAAGTATCGCCGTTGGTCGATTTAACTTCGAATACGCCGTCGCCGATTTCCAGCGCAGAAATATCAAATGTACCGCCGCCAAGGTCATAAATGACCACGGTGCCAGATTTCTTTTTTTCCATGCCGTAGGCGAGTGCCGCTGCTGTCGGCTCGTTGATGATACGCAAGACTTCAAGCCCCGCGATCTTGCCGGCATCCTTGGTGGCTTGACGTTGGCTGTCATTGAAATAAGCGGGAACTGTGATGACGGCTTGCGTGACTTTCTCGCCGAGATAAGCTTCGGCGGTTTCCTTCATCTTAGTCAGAATGAAAGCCGAGACTTCGGCGGGGCTGTAATTTTTCCCGCCAGCTTCGACCCATGCGTCGCCGTTAGAATTTTTCACGATTTTGTAGGGCATCAGACCGATGTCTTTTTGTACCATCGGATCATCGAACCTACGGCCGATCAGACGCTTCACGGCATAGATTGTGTTTTGGTAATTGGTCACGGCTTGACGCTTGGCGGCTTGCCCTACAAGGCGCTCACCAGAGTTGGTGATTGCTACGATCGACGGTGTCGTGTTGGCGCCTTCGGCGTTGGGGATAACTTTCGCCTGCTTGCCTTCCATGACGGCAACGCAAGAATTGGTGGTGCCAAGATCGATACCGATAACTTTCGCCATTTTTATTTCCTTTTCTAATCAAGGGGTTGACGCTCAGAGGCGCTAACCCGTACCTGTACAATATAGGGTGGATTTCAGAGGGTGCAATGGGCGAAAAGGAAAAGATTTTCGCCGCATTCACCCCATTAAATTAAGGATATGGTAAGCACAAAGCGCCGTTCAATTTTTAAAATGATAAGGAACCTGATTATCCATGCGTACTGGTGTTATCCAGCCTCTGCCCGGCATCGGCGATATGACATGGCTTTTGCCTGCATTAAGTTCCATTGCTGCGTCAGCGCCGGACGGCAAAATTACTCTCTTCACAAGGGCATCGGCGCAAGCCGACAAGCTTCTCGCCGCCGAACCGTGGTTAAGGGGGATTGTCCTTTTGCCGCGCGCGCGCGGCATTTTTGCAGGCGGCGTCAATCTTGCGAAGACATGGCAGGCGTTACGCAAGGCCCATATCGACCGGCTTTATATCTTACATAAAAGTACGCGTTATCAGATCGCGGCAAAGCTTGCGGGTATTCCTGAAATTATTTCCTATCCGCGCGATCTGGCGAAGACCAAGGAATATGGCTGGGCAAAAAGTCTGGTTTTTATGGATCAGCTACGTATCCCCGTTGCCGATCGCCATGCGCGCTTGAGAGTGCAACCGGAAAATATTGCTTTTGCACAGAAACATTTTGCCGCTTACCCGCAGCCCTGGTTTGTTGTCTCACCCGGTGCTTCGGAAGTTGTGCGTTGTTGGCCGCCGGACCGTTTTGCGGCTTGCGCCGATGCGCTAGCTGACATGCTTCGAGGGACCGTGTTTTTAACCGGTGCGCCGCGTGAGGCCGAACGCGTAAACGCCGTTCATCATTTATGCAAAAACGCCGCCCGGATTGTGCCGGTTACCACTCTTTCTTTTGATCAACTTATGGGATTATTGGCTTCCAGCCTTGGTATTCTAGGTAATGACAGCGGCCCCACCAATGTCGCGGCGGTATTGGGTCGCCCGGCTTTTGTTTTATATGGTGTCACGCCGCCTGTGCCGCATTCGCCGAACCTGCTGCATATCATGCCGGATATTTCAGAAAGCCATGCTGAAGGCATGGAACGTATCAGCGTTCAACACGTTCTAGATTTTATCCAAGAACGCTTGCCACAATTCGCGCGTTCGGCTTAAGCGGACGTATCAACCTGATGTGGCGTGGCTTGCTTGCCTTTAGCCACCGCGACCAAAGCTTCGCGCAACAGCCGGTCATGAATGACATAGCCAGCCTGCAATACTTGCACGACAGTTCCAGCCGGTTGATCTTCATCATCCACCTCCATCATCACGCGATGAAAGTTTGGATCGAAAGGCTGGCCTAGTGGCTCTAGTTTTTTAATGCCGAAACGGTCGAGTGTCGCTTGCATCTGGCGCCCTGTCGCTTCAAGACCGGTGATAAGGTTTTTTAATGCCGGGTCCTTGGTGTCTTGTGGCATGGCGTCGAGTGCGCGGTTGAAATTATCCGACACGTTCAGCATTTCCTTGGCGAAATTGGCGACCGCGTATTTGGCGGTATCGTCACGTTCTTTTTGCGCGCGGCGGCGGGTATTTTCCGCCTCGGCCAAAGCGCGTAACACCTGATCCTTCAGGCTGGCGATTTCAGCCAAAGATCCTGTTTCAGGGGATGTCGTTTTTTCCGTTTCCGTGGCGTCGGCCTCGGAAACCTCTTCATCCTGTGGATTAGCTTGCGGTTCGGTCATGTTAAATCAACTTTTAAAGCCAGCATTTAAAGGGTTAGCATTCGGAAGATGGTATAGCATAATATCTTTTTCAACCTCCAGCCCTTAAACCTCAGTCCCTTGCCCGCTTTTTCCCAATCATTCCGTACCATTGGCGTCATTGTGGGGCGCGATTTAATCGGTGACGCGCTGATCAAGCTGCCGTTTTTGCGCGCGTTGCGGAACGCATTCCCCACGGCTGAAATCCATTGGATCACCAGCCAAGGTCCTACTGCCTATGCGAGTGCCTTACGGAAAGCGACCAGCAGCCTGATTACGCAAGTACACGAGCAACCCGCTTGGCTGGCGACGGCCGAAAAACCGCAAACCGTTATGGCGGCGCCCTGGTTCGATCTTGTGATCGATACGCGCAACCGCTGGCGTGAGGCGATTTTCGCTCGTTACATTCCGCATGGATTGTTTCTGGCGATGGCGATGCGTTTTTTGTTTTCGGAAAAACATCCGAATTTCTTTGAACCTCGGCCCGTCCATATGGTCGATCGGTTGCTGCAGATGGTTGAACTTGTGGCGGGATATAAACCGCCTTTCACCGGCACGCTGGCAGTGCCAGACGACATCATGCAAAAGGCGCAACAGATTTTGCCGGATGGGCCAGTTTATATCGGTCTCGCCCCCGGCGCCGGTAATCGCGATAAAATATGGCCGCGTTATAAATTTGAAAAATTGGCCGAACTGCAGGCCGCCAAGAAATATATCCCGGTGTTTATTTTGGGGCCACAGGAACTCAGCTGGTATGACGAACTCTCCTCCAATATCCCCACCGCAAAATTCCCGTTGCAGGATTACGATATTTGGGGCACAGCGCAGTTGACCATCGACCATACGCTGGCAATTGCCGGCCGTTTAAATATTGCAGTGGCAAATGACAGTGGTGTGGGGCACATGCTGGCGGCAGCCGATTGCCGATTAATCAGCCTGTTTGGGCCGACCTCGCCGGAAAAATTGGCGCCACGCGTCAGTCGTGGCAAAATCATTCGCGCTTCGGATTTCGGCGAGACACATATGAAAGCGATCCCTTGGGAGGTCGTAGATAGGGCAGTGGATGAGATGTTAAAATGAATGTGAATCCTGCCCTTCTGCAAATTATGCAGACGATGATGATCAAAATCTTACCGCTTTATGCCGTTATGGGGTTGGGCTTTATCTTTGGGCGTGCCCGGCCTAAAGCGGCCGAGCCACTTTCTTTTCTGCAAATCTATTTCATTGTACCGGTTGTCGTAGTCAGCAGCATCGCTAATGTGGAATTTCAGGCGCGATATCTTCTATTACCCGTCCTGACTTTTTCAGGCTGTTGCCTTGTGGGTTTGGTAACCTTGGTGGTCGGGCGGCGATTATGGAAAGACAACACGCCAAATATTTTTGCTTATGCTTGTGGGTGCGCCAATACGGGCTATTACGGCATCCCTGTCGCTTTGATTATTTTTCCTCCCGAAATCCTCGGCCTCTTCATGATGGCGGTCATCGGCTATACGTTATTTGAAAGTTCTCTTGGTTATTACTGGATAGCGCGTGGCCATTTCACTATAAGCGACAGTCTGCGCAAGCTGTCGCGACTGCCAATCCTTTATGCATTTGCAGTGGGTTTAGGTTTCAGCGTTTTGGGGTGGCATGTTCCAGATATGGCCAAAGACATCGCCCGTGATTTTCGTGGTTGTTATGTTGTAATTGGCGCGCTGATGATCGGGCTTGGTTTGTCACGGCTTGAACATTTGAAATTCGAAGGCAAACTCATCACCTTTGTTTTTTCGTTTAAATTTCTTCTTTGGCCGCTTTTAGCTTTGGGGTTTGTTGTGGCCGATAATGCGGCGCTGCATCTTTTTAATGCAGAGATACATAAAATCCTTTTGCTTCTCGCCATCATGCCTTTGCCAGCCAATTCGATTGCTTTTGCGCTGCAACTCAATGTTCAGCCTGATAGGGCTAGTACATTAGTGTTTCTATCGACAGTCTTCGCCTTATTCTATGTGCCTTTCATTATGGCGCTCTGGGGGTAAGTTCTTGTTAACCGTCGTTTTGATACATTTTCCCTATCGGGGAGAGGAAGAATGACAGTTCCTGCAAATCTGCCTTGGGCAAAAAAATATCCAGCGTCGGTCGATTGGTCGGCGAAGCTTCCGTCGCGCCCGCTTTATGAAATTCTCGATGATGCGGTGATGCAATACCCCGATCACATCTTTGTCGATTTTATGAGCAAGTTTTATACCTACCGCGAGATCGGCGATCTGGTCGCGCGCGCCGCCAAAGGGTTGCAGGATCTGGGGGTAAAAAAAGGCGACCGCGTCGGGTTGTTTCTTCCCAACAGCCCTTATTATGTCGTGATGTATTTCGCGACGCTGAAAATCGGCGGCATCGTCGTCAACTTTAATCCGCTTTATGCCGACCGCGAGGTTGAACATCAGATTAATGATTCTGGCGCCACCATTATGGCGACAATCGATGTTCCGTCTTGCTACGACAAGCTTGCCAAAATGCTGGGTAGGACCTGTCTCAAGAAAATCATCGTCGGGCGCATGGCCGATATTCTGCCGACTGCGCTTTCGCTGCTTTACCGGGTGGTGAAGTTCCGCGAGATCGTGCCGATTCCACATGATGAGAATAACGTACCGTTCATGCGGTTGGTCGCGAATGACGGAAAATTCGCACCGGCCGCGATTGATCCGGTGCAAGATCTGGCCGTGCTGCAATATACTGGCGGCACCACAGGCACGCCAAAAGGCGCGATGCTGACGCATACTAATCTTGCGGCGAATGTCATGCAGTCACGACTGCTGTTTCCCGGCGCTGAAATGGGCAAAGAACGCATGTTGGGGGTCTTGCCCTTTTTCCATGTATTCGCCATGACAGCGATTATGAATTTCACCATTTTGCTCGGCGGCTGCATCATTATGTTGCCGCGGTTCGATCTGGTGCAGGTGATCAAGACCATCCACAAAAAACGCCCGACCCTATTTCCGGCGGTGCCCACTATTTATACCGCGATCAATCATTATTCGAAGCTTGATCGCTATAATTTACGTTCGATCAAATATTGCATTTCGGGCGGCGCGCCGCTGCCGGTTGAGGTCAAACGTGACTTCGAAAAACTCACCGGCTGCACACTAGTGGAAGGTTATGGTCTGTCAGAAACATCGCCGGTGACGAATTGCAATCCGGTCGAAGGCGAGAATAAAACCGGCTCGATCGGTTTGCCGGTACCTGGAACGTACATCGATATTATCAGCCTTGAGGACCGTAAAACGCCGATGCCACAAGGCGAAAACGGCGAAGTTTGCATTCGCGGACCGCAGGTCATGGCCGGCTATTGGCATCAGCGGCAGGAAACTGAAGCCGTAATGGACGAAACCCCCGAAGGGCGGCGTCTGCACACCGGCGATGTCGGCTATCTGGATGAAGATGGTTACACATTTATTGTCGATCGCATCAAGGACATGATTGCGGCAGGTGGTTTTAAAATTTATCCGCGCCATGTCGAGGAAGCAATTTATCTGCATCCTGCCGTGGAAGAATGTATCGTCGCCGGCGTTCCCGACGAATATCGCGGGCAAACGGTCAAGGCGTTCATCAAAGTGCGCGCTGGGCAGACAGTGACGAAGGACGAGCTGAAAGCATTTTTGAAAGACAAGCTTTCGCCGATTGAAATGCCGAAGCTGATCGAGTTCAGGGATACGTTACCGAAGACCCTGATCGGGAAATTATCGCGCAAGCTGGTGTTGGAAGAGACGGCAAAAAATTAAAGGGACGATGTAACCACGATTTTAAGTTACTGTTTCTGTACCCTTCAGGGAACGACCATAGGTTTCGGGTAATTGCCATATCGCAATAATTCCCAAACCGATAATAACCGTACCAAGCAAAAACGAGACGTTAATAACGCCGAAGGATGATTTGAAGGCGAGAAACGCCATATGTGTCAGAATGACAGTGCCGCGTGAGAAATTGAGACTGGCAGTTGATGCTGTTGCGCGCAAGGTGGTTGGGAATTGTTCCACGACAATCGTTCCGCTGATGGCCCAAAGATTGAACAGGCCAAAAACAGCGCATAGGACATAAAACTGGAGAGGACTAAGGCCGAGCTTCTGTATGAAGACGAGCGCCAGAACGGCATTGCCGAGAACGAAGAGTCCGGCAACCAGGCGTCGGCTTTTGAAGCGTTCGCTCAACCAGGCGCTGACAAAATCTCCCAGCACGGACACGGTGAAATAAACGGCAAGAGCAATGTTGGCCTTGATTGTACCTTGCACATCGGTAAATTTTGAAATTTCTGGTGAAAGTGCGAGCAGAAATCCCGTAAGATAATAATTTGGTGCTAACACCAGAACGCAGCAAGCGAAAGTCTTCAGGTTTCGAAGTGAACCGAACAAATCACGCAGAGATCCGCGCCGTGTACCGGTTTTTACGGTTTGCAGGAATATGGAAGATTCATACAAAAGGCTGCGTAACAGCAGCAGTAAAAGACCCAACCCACCCCCGATAAGGCAACTTGTCCGCCAGTCTACAAACTCCAGACTTATGGCGGCAATCGCGACGCCAAACACACCCATGGCGGCGAAAAACGTCAGGGCATAAGTTCGTTTTGATGAATGTACGGTTTCGGCGACCAATGTCGTGCCAAGGCCCAACTCGCCGGCTACACCGAAGCCGATAAAAAAACGAACAAATGCGTATGTAAGAGCATCGTGGACAAACGCGTTGGCCACCATGCCGAGTGAATAGATTAAAATGGAACCGAGCAGGGCTTTCTTACGTCCCACCTTATCGCCCAGAACACCCCAAAACAGGCTACCAATCATCGCGCCCAAAATGCTGCCGTCAAGTATAAGAAGCCCGGTTCGCGTTATTTGATCGGTCGTCAAACCGAGGTCAGTCAAACTCGGTACCCGCATACTCAGAAACAGAAAAAAATCAAACGTATCGACAAAGTAACCGAGGCCCGCAATGAGGACAGTTAGATTGAAGGCCGTTTTGTAAAAACCACTATCGGGGACTGGCTTTATATCCATCAAACTTCTTTCCCCAATTCAATGTAACCACAGGATATTTTAGGAGGGATTGTTGGCGTGTTTTGCCAGTTCGACTTGAGCTCGTAAATCAATTTCGTCCAGAATTTCGGCCAGACGCGGATCAGTTATCTGACCGCGACGGGCGCTAACGATACGCGTGAGTTGAAGCAGTTTTTCGCGAGAGATGGCACCGGTCAAAAGTTCAAGCCGTAAATCTTCAAGACGGTCCAGAATATCCTGCGCCCTTAATTTGCCGCGCGAGGCATGGGCCAGTGCGTCGTCCACTTCCTGAACGCCAAGAATGCCGGAAACGGACCCTGTACCCGAGACGCCGTGAGGGGCGCCGGCTTCGCTGGTTTCATCCAGAGTTTTGGCGAAACTGCTACCGCTCGCGCCACCGCTTTTGGCGGTGCGCTTAACAGGCTGCGTCGTGCGAATCGATCCTGGACCCTCGATTTTACTGATCACGTTCTTTCCCTGTGTTGGCGAGTCTACCGGCAAATTCTGCCTTGGCCTGTCGCATTGTAACCATAAATGCGGTCGAAGGGCATCTGAAAAAATCTAACAGATTCAAATTGTTGGTCTTTTACCTGTAGCAAAAGGGGTTTTGGCACACGCTTCGCATTGATAGAGCCAGAGAATTAGGGGTTGCCATGTCCGTCTTGTTACCAAAAGTTGTTTTCTCCTCTCCTCCCCACCAGCGGATCGGAGCTTGCCGTGCCCGTTCGCTTTCCCTTCTAGCGGCATTGGGCATGGCACTCCTAATTCTCAACCCTTTACATACAGCCCATGCCGCCTCACGCCTTAAGGATCTGGTCGATTTCCAAGGTGTACGCGACAATATGCTGGTCGGTTACGGGCTGGTTGTGGGCTTGAATGGCACCGGCGACAGTTTGACGAACGCCCCTTTCACCGAACGCAGCATGATCGGCATGTTAGAGCGTCTCGGCATTAACAGCAGCGGCGATTTTAACACCATTAAAACCAAAAACGTAGCGGCGGTCATGGTCACGGCTACTTTGCCGCCTTTCGCAGCGCAGGGTTCACGTATCGATGTGACAATTGGAACCATGGGTGATGCCAAGAGTTTGCAGGGTGGCGTGCTTCTGGTGACGCCGTTGCAGGGCGCCGATGGCGAAGTATACGCCGTGGCGCAAGGCACGATCTCATCCGGTTACAGCGCGGGTGGCAGCAGCGGCACGACGGTGACTAAGGGGGTGCCGACCTCCGGCCGCATTTCTGACGGCGCGATTGTCGAACGTGAGGTTCCGTTTCACCTTGCTGATCTTGGGTCCATGCGCCTGTCTTTGCGGAATCCTGATTTTACCACAGCGGAACGGATCGCAGACGTCATTAACAAGCATTTGAAGAGCAAGGTTGCCGACGCCATAGATTCAGCTACGGTAAAGATTCAAGTGCCGGACGCTAAACGTAACGACGTCGTTGGGCTAATGACGGATATCGAGCAATTGACGGTCGTGCCCGATCAAGTCGCCCGTGTCGTGATCGATGAGCAGTCCGGCGTCATTGTGATGGGTGAGAACGTCCATATTAATACGGTTGCTATTGCTCAAGGCAATCTCACCATCAAAATCACCGAAACGCCACAGGTCTCTCAGCCTGGCCCGTTGTCAGAAGGCGGATCTACGGTGGTTGTTCCGCGCACTGAAATCAGCGTCGATGAAAACAAGGACGCAAAACTAGCGTTACTTCATAGCGGCGTTAGCTTGCAAGAATTAGTGCAGAGTTTGAACGCGCTCGGCATCGGGCCGCGCGACATGATTTCTATTTTGCAGTCGGTCAAGGCGGCCGGCGCCCTGCAAGCCGATCTGGAGTTGATGTGATGGATAGCGCAATTCAAAACATGGGTGATAACGCTGTGCTTCAGTCCAGCGCTGTGAAACTGAACAAAAGGTTGCCCGCGAACGGTAATATCGACAAAACCTCGAAAGATTTTGAGAGCATGTTTATGAGCCAGATGCTGCAACCGATGTTCGAAGGCGTCGGCGTCGATCCGACTTTCGGCGGCGGTCATGGCGAACAGATCATGCGTACCTTTCTGGTGCAGGAATACGGCAAAATCGCTTCCAAAGGCAGTCATCTTGGCATTGCGGACGCGGTGAAGAGCGAAATGATCAAAGCCCAGGCGGTTGGACAAACAAATAGCAGCGGAGGACAAAATGCAGTTGCCCAATAAAAATACCCAAAGGCCTTCCGGAAAACTGAGCGGGAAAGAAAAGCCCGAAGCGGTGGTCCTCGCCGAAGGGGCCATGACGCTGATGGATGAGCTGATTCAACTGATGAATCTTGAGATCGAAGTTGTCGGCGCGCGTAAAATGAATGAACACAAAGATTTGCTGAAGCGTAAACAACGCCTGACCATCGATTACCGCGCCAATATGAAATCCATCGCGGTACAACCGGATGTCTTTAAGCAACTTCCAGACAATATCCGGGCTTCGTTGAAATTGATGGCTCAGAAATTGGCCGAAGCGACCGACCGGAACGCCAAATTCTTGCGCGGCGCTGTGATGGCGACGCAACGCCTGATCCAAAATATCGTTTCAATCGTTAAGCAGGAAGTGTTGCCAAAACCTGGGTACAGCAATCCCGGCGCGCTTCAGTTCGGAATGAACGCCTATAGCCCTACCTGTAAACCCGTCGCAATCGACCGCACAGCCTAGAAAGACTTTTTCATGGATTCCGTTGGCAGCACATCCGATACCCAAATCACGACATCAAGTTTGGCGGCAAATATTCTATCGTCGCTTAACGCGTCATTGGGCGCTGATGCTGCCGGTACACAGTTGTTTTCCCAGTTTCTTGCGCAGACGAAAAATATGAATGTGCCGTTGCAATCCAGCACGATAAATGCAGTTACGCGTAATGTACCCCAGGAAAATACCCCCAATGCGACAATGCCTGCACCTTCGCTGCCGGCGTTAAAAAAACTGGTGACGGTCTTGCACCGTATTATGCAAAAACTGCAAACCGCCCAAAACGGAAATAACACACAGAAAAAACCGCTTTCAGCCAACGAAAGAATAACCGGTGATCCCGGCGCCATGGTTGGTAAAGGGAAAACAGCATCCAAGAGCAAAACGCAGGATCCGACAACGGCAAATCAAAGCGCGCCGCCGCCAGCACCTGGTCCAGCGCAAAACACAAATACAGCGCTCGGCAATTCCGCAGACCCGACAGATCCATCCACGGTTGCTTCAGCAGCGGGGCAGGCTGTTGTTGCCGCGTCGGTGGGCGCAACGAATGACCCCCCTGCATCGACAACAAATGCGGGGGGAAATGATCCAACAGCGGCGCTTGATCCATTGGCCAAATTGCAACAGTTGATGCAGATGCTCGAACGCGAATTGCAAGCTGCCATGCTTGCGAGCGGGACGGCAGGAACCACACCATCGCAGACGGCAGCCGCCACAGCAACGCCAGGAACAGATGCATCCACTGCTGGAACGCCGTTGGATACGACGACGTCCGCCGCTCAAGCTAATTCACTTATTAATTCGCAGATCAATGCGGCACTGCTAAACGGAGGAGCTGATACGAGTGCGAATGGTACGGATAGCACAACGCCATCCACCCCCTTAACCGCGGCGCAAGTATTAGTAAATCTGCTTACGTTAACGCAAACGATTGAGAAAAAACTCGAGACTGTATTGGCGACCAACAGTGCGTCAGCCACAGATCCGACGACACAAACTTCAAGTGCCGCGACGACTTCATCTTCGACAGCACCGTCATCGCTTTTGGCTGTGGATCCTCAATTGGATGCCGATTTGAAGACCCTTCTGCGTGCCTTGCAATCGACCTTGATTGCAAGCGATAAACAAAGCGATAGTAGTTCGAGTGCCGCGACGAACTCGAATACAAATTCTTCGGCAGATGCGTCAATTGCGGCAACAACTTCAAGCAGCGCGACGTCAGCTGCGAACACTCCCATTAATGTTTCGAGCCCTTCATCCGATTTTACCCAAAAGGCCCTTAATGACGGGTTTTTTGGTTTGTTTGGCGCGGATTCCAATAACGGCTCTACGGATCCAACAACTGCTACCAATCTCAGCTTTGCTCCGGTTATTGCAACGGGCGCTGCAACAGGGGCCGGCGATAAAAGTGGTACGTCGCTTGATCTGGATTTGGATCAGCAGGGCCAGAATGCATCTTCAACGGCGAATGGTACAGCGAGTACAGCAACGGATAATTCGACACTCGCGGCCATGGCTGAAGGCGCGAAATCGACCGATCCATACAATTTCGCCAGCCAGCTTTCGGAAACCCGCGCCGCCAACGGCGGCGCCACGGGATTGCCGAGCGCAGTCGAGCAGGTCATTCTGCAAATCAACCGTAACGTCAAGAACGGCAACGATCAGATGACGTTGCAACTGCAGCCAGCCGATCTTGGTCGCATCAATATCAAGCTTGATTTTTCAAGCGATGGCAAGGTCCAGGGAACAGTCGTTGCCGACAATCCGGCAACACTGAATTTACTTCTCAAGGATGTGAGAAGCCTCGAGCGAGCCCTGCAGGACGCAGGTTTGCGCGCCGACCCTGGAAGTTTGCAGTTCAGCCTTGGCGGGCAGAGTGGGCAGACAGGTAATTCATCCGGACAAACGGCGAATAGCTATTTGCCCAACACGTCTTCAGGCAGCAACAGTGGCACTGCTCAAGATTTAACAACCGATTTGTCCGCATTGCCCACGGATGCATCCGAGATTTATTACCTGACGCCTGGGCGCGTCAATTTGCGCGTTTAAAGGAGAAAACCATGACAACGACCATCCCGGCCCTGACAAGCAACAACAGTATTCTCAATAATTACATCACGCAGCAGCAGCAGGCAGCGGCCAACGCGGCTGCGGCTGCAAACACTGCTTCCGGTTCGAGCAGCACATCAGGCGCCAATACGCTGGAAGGGGTGTCAGGGAATTTCAACACCTTTCTCAAAATTTTGACCACGCAGCTGACCAATCAGGACCCAACCAATGCGACCGATACCAACCAGTTCACACAAGAACTGGTCGAATTCTCGCAAGTCGAACAGCAATTGAATACCAACAGCGACCTGCAGCAATTAATTAATCTGCAGAAGAATTCCAGCGGGCTTGCTGCAACCCTGAACTACATCGGCAAATATGTCGAAGCGCCGACGACCAGTACATTCCCGGTGCAAGGTGGGCAGGGAGAGCTGGCTTATACATTGCCGAGTGTCGCCAAGTCAGTCACGGTCACGGTTACGGATTCAACGGGAAAGACGGTGGCGACACTCGATGCCCCCACGACCGTAGGCCTCGATCGCGTGGCCTGGGACGGCCGCGATGGCAGCGGCAACCAGCTGCCGGACGGCGTCTATAACTTCCAGCTCTCAGCGGCAGATGGCAGCGGCAATCCCATCACGGTCAGCGATACGCGCGCGGTCGGTCTGGTCACAGCGGTGCAGAGCAACAGTGATGGCACGACAAGCCTTGATCTTGGTACAGGCATGGTGGTTCCAAGCTCGACACTCGATGCGGTTTATACCTCTACCAGTCTGCCACTAGCGCAATCAGGGACGGAGTCGGCAATCGTTCAGGCGTCGCTTACGAATGGAACGACAGGGCTTTCCTACACGCTGCCCAGTGGCGTAGCCAATACGCAGGTTCGGGTTCTGGATTCGAATGGCAATCTGGTTAACACGCTCTCAAGCGGCACGTCGGCCGGTACCAATGTCTTTAATTGGAATGGCCAGAACACTAGCGGTACGCAGTTGGCGGATGGTACTTATACGTTCGAGTTTATTGCTACGGACGCTAACGGTAACCTGTTGCCGGTCACGAATGTTCAGTCGGCTGCGACATCTTCTTAATAGATCTGTTTTGAGACCCAGTTACTGACGAATCCAACGGCATCTGGCGCGTTCCAGTCGGCTTCGCCCTCGACGCGGCCGATTTCCATTCCGCTCGGATCGATAAAGAAAGTTAGCGGTAATCCGCGTGCACCCAGCAACGAAGGCGCCTGCCCCGAGGCATCGACGAAAACCTGAAGATTTTTCAAACCATGGCGGCTATAAAAGGCTTGCGCTGCCGCAAGCGCCTCATGATCTTCCGCCAAAGCCAGAATCTCAAACTGCCGATAGCTAAATTTGCTTTGCAAGGCATCCAACATCGGCATTTCATGTACGCAAGGTTGGCACCATGACGCCCATAGATTGACGAGCAGGTAGCGTCCCTTAAAATCCTTGAGAGTGAGGGCGTGGCCCTGTACATCCTCGAAATTCAACATCGGTGCCGCTTGCGGCGGTTTGTCAGGAATAAAGCGTTTGGTAAAACTGTCCGCATAAGCGGGTTCGGCAGGCCCAACGGCCAGTACAAAGAGAGCGATTGCGAAAAGCCGTAAAAACATCTTAAATCATCCCTTACATCCGAAGGACTATATATGTCAGATCAAAACCGTTTGAGGCAAGACTATCAGAAAAGCAGGCGGCATGCCGGGTTTTTCCTGGTTTTGTGCCTTTTGGGCGTGGTCCTGACGGCTTGTGGCAAGAAACCGGGGCATCTCGACCCACCGCCTACCGTAACGGAAGATACGTTTCCGCAGACTTACCCGGATCCAGCCACAGATCCCAAACCTTAAAAGGATAATTGATGACAAGTGCATTTTCCTATCGCGCCGGCGTTTTATGTGCCGAGCAGGTGCCGCTGGAACAGGTTGCGGCAGATGTTGGCACCCCTTGTTATATTTATTCGACCGAACAGCTGAAACGTAATTATCAGGAATTCGCCGACGCCTTTAAAGGTATGAAAGCTGCGATCCATTACGCCAACAAGGCCAATGCTAATCAGGCAGTGACCCGCATTTTGACCGAATGTGGCGCAGGGGTCGATATCACTTCCGCAGGTGAACTGCAGCGTGCGCTGAGCGCCGGTGTGCGGCCGGAGAAAATCATTTTTTCTGGTGTCGGCAAACGACATGATGAGATTACGGCAGCGCTGCTCGCCAATGTTCATCAATTGAATGTTGAATCCATTCCAGAGCTTCACCAGATCAGCGAAGTAGCGGCGGGGCTAAAAAAACATGCAGCGGTGGCGTTGCGCGTCAATCCAAATGTGGCTGCGCGCACCTACCGTAAAACATCGACCGGCGAAACGGGTGTAAAGTTCGGAATCGATAATGCGCAGCTGGATGAAGCGCTCAAACTGGCGACGACATTACCGGGCCTCGATTTCAAAGGCTTCACGATGCATATCGGCTCGCATGTTCATGATTATGAACCTTACCGCGAAGCTTATCAAAAGTTGGCAGACCTTGTGCGGGCGATGCGAGCGCGTAATATCGAAATCACGCGTCTCGATCTTGGTGGTGGCGTTGGGATTCCTTACGATGGCCAGACATTGGCGCCTTTTTCCGAATATGCGGCGATCGTCAAGGAAACCGTCGGCAATCTTGGTTGCGAATTGTCATTTGAGCCTGGGCGACGCCTGGTTGGTGATGCCGGCGTTTTGCTGAGCCGCGTTGTCTATGACAAACAAGGCATCAGCAAGCGGTTCTTGATTTTGGATGCCGGCATGAACGATTTGATTCGTCCCGCTATGTACGATGCTCGCCATTCCATTATTCCTGTGAAGGAACCCAAATCAACCCATGCGCCGTTAGCCGATGTCGTTGGCCCTGTCTGCGAAACCAGCGATTTGTTCGGTGTGGATTATGAATTGCCGGGTGTAGGTCAGGGTGATCTGGTGGCAATTTTGCAGGCCGGCGCCTATAGCGCTTCCATGTCTTCGACCTACAATGGGCGGGCCCTGATTCCCGAGATTTTGGTATCCGGCAGTCAGTATGCCGTGGTGCGCCGCCGCATAGAAGTTGCCGAACAGATTACCTGGGAAAGCCTGCCGCCCTGGATGGCGATGGCCAAGGCGGGATAGGTGATTTTTGCCTTGTTCTGCAAGGGAAAAACCATCATTTTATCGCGCTGCACATGGATTTTTTGGCCTTCGCAGCTGCGAAACCAGATGTTTTGGACCAGCCAAATCCTAATCCTTTTTTTAGCCTTAATTGGCATACTTAGTAGCAGTTATTCCATCCCTGTAACCGCCGGTTGCGCGCATGGATCAGAAAGCAGAGTAGGTTGATGGTCTCGCGCTCACATCGCGCCCGTTCTCTTTCCCAAGCCGAGCACATCGGCGGCCCCCAACTCACACTCGCACATCTGATCGTTACAATTGAAAATATCGTACGAATTTTCGCGCGGCCCTTGATGCTGGCCGGCGCTTTTGTCACATTGTCGTGGCTTGGTGTTCTGCCCTCGCTTTATCCTTGGGCGCACCTTGTGGTGCTGACGCTTTTCCTTCTCTTCTTCATTGAAGCTTTTGCCAAGGCGCGGCTTTATTGGCAGCCGGTACCAGCTTCTGCGGCCAAGCGTCGTGTGGAAGAAGCGAGTTCTTTAACCCATCGTCCATTGGATGTTCTTGAAGATCGGCCGGTGACCTTGGACAGTGATCAATTGCTGCTGTGGCAAATGCATGTCGAACGCGCCAAAGAGCAAGTCAAAAAGTTGCATTGGCCACGGTGGAAATTAAATTTCGAAGGGCGCGATCCTTATGCGCTGCGTTATGGCTTGTTGATCCTGTTGGTTATTGCGGCGGTTTCGGGCTGGGGCGCTCTGGGCGGCAGGCTTATCGCCGCCATCAATCCTGCCATCGGTAAACTACAGTTACTGAGCCCTACGCTCGATGCCTGGATCACGCCGCCCGAATATACTCATCTGCCGCCGATCATGATCGCCACACCTGCTGGTGCGCGCCATGACGGTGATGTCCTCGATGTGCCGGAAGGCAGCAAGATCAGCGCGCATCTGGCTGAAAGAGATGGCGATGCGCCCGTGCTTGTCGCTAATGGCGAGAAAACCGATTTCACTGTCGACGATCACGGCGATTTTGAGGCTGCGCAAGCCCTTCACAGTGGCGACCAGATTTCCATTCATCGCGGCTGGCAGAAATTGGGATCATGGCATATTCGGATTGTGCCTGATCAGGCGCCGCAAATTACGATGACCGAAACGCCGTCCGTCACCGAACGCAAGGCCGTGCGCCTGTCTTATGAAGCGACCGATGATTACGGTATCACGTCTGTCACCGCCCGGATCACGCCGCGGGAATCACTGCCGGGGGCCAGCAATCAGCCCTTGGAAATTCCACTGGCCGCGCCTGATGTTAAACAATTAAAGCGCGCGAATTTCGAGGATCTGACAGCTCATCCGTGGGCAGGATTGCCGGTGCAGGTGCAGCTGATCGCCACCGATGCGGTTGGCCATCAGTCCTTTAGTGATACGGCGGATTTCACCTTACCAGAACGTATTTTCTTCCAGCCTGTCGCGCGGGCTCTGATCGATGAACGTAAAAAACTGTTGCAGGCCCCGGAGGATGAAGGCGTTCGTAACGAGGTTGCCAATGTGATGGCCGGCATCGCCCATCAACCCACTAATTATCGCGGCGATCCTGTTGTATTGATGGCCTTACGTTCAGGCGCCGTGCGTCTGGTTCTAGACCACGACGCCGATACGGTGCCGCCGGTGAATGATTTGCTATGGCAGGCCGCAGTACGGATCGAAGATGGCACAGTGGGCCTCGCCGAGCAGAATTTGCGGCAAGCTCAGAAGGATCTGGCCGATGCACTCGACCGCAACGCCGGTGAACAGGACATTCAACGATTGATCGACCGGCTACATCAGGCGCTGGCGCAATATCTGTCGGAGTTATCGACCCGCATGGCTGCACGACCGGGGCCGGTGGAAGATTTAAGCCAGATGATGGGCTCACAAACCAATATGCTGACGCCGAACGATCTCGATCGGATGCTGGAGCGGATGCGCACCCTTTCGGCTTCCGGATCGCGCGAAGCTGCTCGGGAAGAGTTGTCGAAATTGCAGCAGTTGCTTGAGAGTATGCGCACCGATCGCCCGCAGCTTACGGAAGAACAGAAACAGGCGATGCGCCAGCTGGCAGCATTGCGCGGACTGGTTCATCAGCAACAGCAATTACTCGATAAAACATTCCAGAGCGCACAAGCCCATGCTAAAGATGCCCATAAACTGGCGACAGAGCAAAGTGGTTTGCTGCAGAAATTGCAGGAATTGATTGGCGGCTTGAAAAGCGACGAGGGGCAAAATCTTAACCGCGGTGCAGGTGCCATGAAGCAGGCGGACAGCGCACTGCAACAAGACGAGGAGCAGAAAGCGGTTCCGCATCAGAACGAAGCCCTGCAGGCCATGCAGCAGACGGTGCAGCAGATGGCCGACAGTCTTCGTTCCAGCATGATGATGTTGCCGATGCCCGGTATGGGGGAATTCGGTCAGGGTAGCGATCCCTTCGGCCGTAATCCCGGCGGCATGTTCAGCGATGATAGTAGCGTGAAGGTGCCCGACCGGATGGAAGTTCGCCGTGTTCGCGAAATTCTAGACGAACTGCAACGCCGTGCTGGCGACATGAACCGGCCCAAGGTCGAGCGCGATTACATCGAACGCCTACTGCAGAATTTCTGATAAATCCTATGGGCTGGCCGCTGGTTTGTTCGCGGATTTATCCGCCGCATTTTCAGTTTTGCGGTAGTTGTTTAGAAATCCCTGAAACATATCGACATCGCTGATTTTAGACTGGGCGGCGGCGATATCGCGCAACTGCGCGGTCTTCTCCGGCTGAGTCAGGATACGGAATGTATCATTTTCCGGCGTGCCAGCCATTGCGGCGCCATAATCAATCGCAAGTTTATCAATCCCGGTCTGGTCGCCCGCCAAAGATAAGGCGATGGCGCAATTCACCAGCCATTCGGTTTGATCATGATTTAAGGCCTCACCCGCTTTGGGTGGTGCACCAACCAATTCCAGTAACGCCTTCGCCGCCTCGCTCCAATGCTGAGCATGCATATTGATATCGGCGCGCAGGATTTTAGCGGCATCATGGTTGTTATCGCGCAGAAGCGTCAATGCTTCGTCATCGCGATGCAGATCCGAAAGTGCCTTGGCACGCAGCAATTGCCGTTCGTTCTGTAAATCGGCCGGCAACGTATCGCCATTACTGTAGTCGAGTGCTGTTAAAGCCGCGTCTGGCTTGTGATCAAGCAGGCGAATGGCCGCCAGACGTGAACTGGTATGAGCTTTTTCTTCACCTTGTAATTTGTTTTTGACGAGATCTTCTAGCAGATCAGCAGCCTGATCGAGAAGGTCGATAGCGACCAGACGCTCGGCCAGATTGCGTGTTACGGCAATGCCCTCGGTGCCGGTCGGCATCAGATTGTGATATTGTTGATAGAGCGTCAGTGAATCCAAAGGTGATAGGTTTTTGCCAAGTTCGCCTAAAAATACGTCGCGGAAGACGCTCGACATTTCTTCCTGAATAAGCGGTGCCATAGGGCTGTTGGGATAAAGTTGAACCGTTTTCGATAAGGCATTCAATCCGGCCTTTACGTTTTTAGCCTCGATATAGAAATGACCAAGACGATGGAGAATATCGACCTCAAGGTCGTCGCCGCGCCACCCGAAGCGCAAGGCTTCGAGCCGGTCGGCCGCTTGCGCCGGGGTCAGCGATCCGGTTGAAACACCAAGATCGATCAGTGCCAGTTCAGCGCGGATTTTATAGAGGCGATCATTAGACGCTTCTACGTCTTTCCATGCCTGTTCGGCAGCGGCTGCGCGGCCAGCCTTGGCATGCAGAACGCCATGCAAATATTCGATGGCAGGGTCAGCTTCTTCGCGGTGAGGTCCGGTTTCAAGCCGGTCGAGCCAGTCGGCGGCTTCACGGTCTTTGCCGGCGGCAAGAGCGGCTTCGATGGCGAGAACCGAAAAGCGCGAATAAAACGGTTCTGGATATCCGCTCAGCATGGTTTCCGTAATGGAGAATTTTTCTTCCGCGTCATTCCAATTCCGCAGTTCAGCCTGGGCCACGGCTTGCCACAATTCGATTTCCGGCTGATTGGCGAGCAGCGGTGTATCGAGATTTTTTAAACCCTCTTCTGGCCGGTACGCGAGAATTTTCGACGCCCCTGAAATTGCCAGAAAATCGGCGTGCGCCATAAGATCGGGTACTTGCTTGGAAAGATAGGCAAGCAAAGCGGCAGCCTCTTCGCCATAGCCATGAGCAAAATAGAAACGGGCGAGTTCAAGCCGTGCGCGGTTGCGCTCGGCTTCGGGCACGTCGACAATCGTTTGCTGCAAACGTTGGCGGGTCAGGGTAAAGGTTTCATCAGGCTTGCCGCGCCAGGCGGCGAAATCAAACATCGATTTACCGGAGGCGGCGGCCTTTGCTTTCTGCGACGACTGTTGTACCGCGCCGGTATCGTTCGAGCCGGAAAGATGCAGGCCACCTTCGGCCGTAATTTCGATGCCGTCTGTTACAGCGCGGACAATGAGTTTATCGGTCAATGGCTTGATGATTAGCCCTTGTGCTGCGGGCAGGATTTGAAAGTCGGCCAGTTTTCGGCCAACGCTGAAGGCTTCGGTTTGTGCCAATGGCACTAGAATTAAATCATCGCCGACGACAGGATCCGTCAAACGGACGGGCTCGGGCGCATCGGGCAGCGGCAAAAGAAAGCGGGAACCAAGGGCGAAATCGGGCTGGGCTACCAGCGAGGTGCTTACCGGAACATCCGGTTCCTGTTTGGAAAGAAAGATTTGCCAGACAGTGCCGTTACGCGTGGCCCTTATCTCGACATCTGCCGGAACCAGAAAGCGAAAACCACTGGCTTTCGGCAAATCAAGCGCTTCCAGACCCACGCGCAGCGCCTGTTGCCCAGCGGCAAGCGCATCGGCAGTCAATGTCAGTTTACGGTCGAAAATAATATAACCGTAGCCTGCACGTTGATAAATCGTCGCTCGCGTTGCCGTATGCGGATCAAGTGACGCCACCAGCAACGGTGTGTCGCTGATATCGATAGGTGAAACCGTCAGTAATTTGGATTGAGCTGTTGCTGTGATCACAGGGGTGGGTGCCGCAATCGGGGCTTGGGCGATTGGCTTAGTTGCGTCCAGTTCTGGCGCTAGGGTGTTTAGCGCAGGGGTGGATGGCTTTTCCGTCGTGGGCACAGGAACAGCCAAAGGCGCAGATGTGGTTGCTGTGGGTGCTGTGACGGGAGCAGGCGTTGGTGCGGAGGGTGGAATAATCGCGGCGGTCTTTGCCTCAGGAACGGGGGCTGGTGGTGCAGGGGTAGGTGGCGTTGCTGGAACGGCTGTATTAGCGTTTTGAGTTGGGGCGGCTTCGCCTTGAATGTCGATAACAACCGATTTGTCGCTGACAAAATCTTTAAGCGTCGATTTGGGACCGACGATAAAAGAAACCGTTAGGTTGCCGTTTTGATCGAGTGTCGATGAAAAATCGTGCGCACGGGTAAGGTGTACGATGTCGCTACCAAACCGTGCCTGCGCTGGCGCAGAAAATTGGATGGTCGCATGATCGCCGTCATGGTGAAGGCTGTATGCCACCTTGCGAGGCCAGTCAAAAACGATCCGGTCAAAATCTGGATGGACGCCGGTGCGTACGGTAAGGACTGGCGCCGTGTCTGCCCATGACAAAGAGGTGCCCGAAAGGAGCAAAATAAAAATTCCAGCAAAGAGCAGATAACGAATGCGCATGAAAAGGAAGGAACCTCTGCCACCGCTTGAAGATGGATTAATCCCGGCGTAAGCGCAAGAATACGACAGGATGGCAAGGACTTCCAGAATTTACCTACGGAATTAGACGAGAATTTCGGGGGTGTGTTAGTTTCCCGACAGCAATTTGTCGATTTCATCCTGATTGATGGCATTCTTTGGCAATTGCGGGCCATTCAGAAGGCCTTTTTCAGGATCGGCAGCATGCAAATGTTTGGGTGCGCCGGACCCTTCGCCACGGTGAACCTCCTCACCCATGGCCTTGACAATGGCCTCGATGCGGGAATCGATATGTTTGAGTGTTGCAACCACTTTGGTGATGCGTTGACCTGTAATATCCTGGAAGTTGCAGGCTTCGAATATTTTTGTCGTACAGGCGATCAACCGATCATTGATTTCGGGCGCGCAGCTGCCGGCAATCGCGGTCATTTCGTCGCAGACGTCCATGATCTTGTTGGTGGCGTCTTCAGTGGCGCCCACCACGGCATCCAGTTCGTCTGTAGCGCTCGGGATAAAATCCGTGCTGATGTCTTTGGGCTGGATCGAGGCAATTTCCTGTTTGGCCTGTTGAATGTAACGCGCCAGTTCTTCAAGCTCTGAATAAAATTTGAGATCGGCGGCAGAAACATCGCCCTCAAGTGAATGAATAACCTGTTTAACGATGCCGGCTACATCTTCCGGCGATAGTGGGTGTTTTACGGCCTCATGGGCAGCCTGAATTTCCTTGTGGAGTTGAGCCTGTAACCCCGATAGATGCTGGCCTTCGGTCATGGTATATCTCCCGTGCGATCAGAAGTTACCGACAACCGAGACCAGCTTTTGTTTCAGCGTCTCAGCGTTGAAGGGCTTCACGATGTAATTGTTAACGCCTGCTTCTTTGGCCGCGACGACATTTTCTGTTTTACTTTCGGCGGTAATCATCACGAAGGGGATGGTTTTTAATTTGTCGTCGGCGCGCACTTCTTTCAAAAGTTGCAGGCCGGTCATGGGCTGCATATTCCAGTCGGAGATGACAAGACCAATGGCTTGTTCGCGCAAAACTTTAAGTGCGCTGCTGCCGTCTATAGCTTGATGTACATTCTTGAAGCCCAGCTGTTTAAGTAGGTTTTCGATGATGCGCAGCATGGTTTTGTAATCATCCACGATCAGGATGTTCATGTTCATATCGACAGACATAGCAAAGGCTCCTAACTGAGATCTTGGAATGACGTATGTGGAAAAGGACTGAATAAGGGAGATTGGCTCGCTTTTCAATCTAATCAAAGAGGCTAAAGAAAGTGTTACTGAAATAATAGTGTAATCGGACCAAAAGAGTTCTGATTTACAAGTTTAAAACACACACTGATATGTAATAAAAACCAGTTTTTTTTGGTTATTTAATTTGCGGCAACTGATCTTGTTTCGTTAACGCAACGGTAAGTTCCTTGGCTTTTTGTGGTGCCATTTTAGCCATAATGGGTGCCGTGCGTGCTGGTTTCATGCGTTGAATGACCCCGAGCAGGACGGGCATATCGAGTGTTTCGAAAATCTTCGCAGCCTCATCTGGTTTCATCGTCTCGTATATCTTGACCAGATTTTCAAGTTGTGTGGCCTGTGCTTCGCTGGCTTGATTGACCATTGACTGAAGCTGAAGCCGCAGTGTTTCCATTTCCTTGATCTTTTGATCGACGCGCTGCTCAGCGACCTTGATCAGTGCCTCGCGCGTATCGAGATCCTTCGAACGTTTATCAAGCTGGTTACGGCGATCGGATAGTTGCTTTAGTACTTCCATTTCAGCCGGTGACACATCACCATCATCCGGTGGCGGCGCTGTCATGCTGGTAGAGGCTTTTTCATCTTTGGCAGGTGCCATTGCTGGCGGGGAGATCGTGGGTGCCGATGTAGAAGTGTCGGGCTTGGTTTCAGCCTGAGCGGCGCTGGTGAACATTTTCCCGGACGATGCCGCCTCCCAGACATCGCCGATACGTATGCCTACAATCAGCACGCCGATAAAAATCATCAGCGGAAGCAGATAACGCGGGCTGATAAAAAAGCGGGGAGTTTTCATGGCTTCAGCTCAGTTTCTGCAAGGCTTGCAATAATTCTTTTTCCGCCCGCGAAGAAGGTGCAGAAGCTGGCGATGCATCGCCCTTGCGTGTGGTGAGCGGTGTTACGGTTGTTGCCTGGGGTTCGGGTGCGGCTTTGGTTTCCGATTTAATGTCTTCGGCCTTTTTGGTTTCCTTGGATTTTGCTTCAGAACGTGATGTGGTGCTTACGGCTTGGCTGAGACGCTCGGCGATCTGGTCAGCACTTTCGACCAGATATTGCAATTCATCACGCACCATACAGGATTTTTCAACCAGTTTTTCGAGATCGTCGCCGCTTTCACGTGCGGCCGACCGCAACCCTTTGATGCCGGTTTCAGCGCGGATCACGGTAGAGTTAAATTCGTGAACGAAGCGTTCCATGTCGACGCGTCCTTGCCGTAAACCGGCAAGATGACGGATCAGGCGGGTAGCCTGCACCAGGCCGACACCCACAAATACGATCAGTATCAGATCGAGAGCCGAGCGAATCCATTCACTCATGTCTATCTCACAAGTCCTTTTTAATATGCAAAGTCGTATCTTCGACTTTGACCGCCATGTGGCCGTTTAGGGATCCCATGCGACCTTGGAACAGCGTTACTTCTCCGGCGCGCAATGCGATCAGATCATCCGCCTTGACGTTCAGCATCAGGCGTGAACCGGGCTTCCAGTTCATCACTTCATTCAGCGGCAGGATCACTTCGTCCAATACCGCCTGCATTTTCATGTCGGTCATTAGAAGTTCGTTGCCCAAATGGGTTTCCCAAATGCTGTCGCGGCCGAATTTTTCACCCATGAACATCTGGAGGAGTAATTCGCGGATCGGTTCCAGCGTGGCATAAGGAATAAGAATTTCGATGCGGCCGCCGCGGTCTTCCATATCGATACGCAGTTTGGCGAGCACGGCAGCGTTAGCGGGACGCGCGATAGTGGCAAAGCGTGGATTGGTTTCAAGGCGGTCAAAACGGAATGTCACTGGCGACAACGGATCGAAAGCGCCCGACATATCTGCCAGAACGACGCGCACTAGACGTTCGACCAGATTGCGTTCGATCGTTGTGTAAGGTCGCCCTTCGATACGCATGGCAGCGGTACCACGCCGTCCGCCAAGCAACACATCGACGATCGAATAGATCATCGCGCTGTCGATGGTCATAAGGCCGGAGTTGTCCCATTCTTCGGCCTTGAACACAGTCAACATTGCGGGCAGGGGAATGGAGTTCAGATAATCGCCGAAACGTACCGAAGTGATTTGATCGAGGCTGACTTCGACGTTATCTGATGTGAAATTACGCAGCGACGTGGACATCATGCGCACCAGACGGTCGAACACGACCTCCAGCATTGGTAGACGTTCGTAATTGACGAGGGCGCTGTTAATGAGCGCCATAATGCCGGAATTATCCTGATTGCCCGTGCCGTCGCCTTCGAAGCCAAGCAGGCTATCGATTTCATTCTGGGAAAGGACGCGCGCGGACGCACCGTCGCCTTCAGCGGCACCTTCGCTGCCTGCAGCCCATTCGGCCGCCATCTTTTCTTCTTCGCTCAGTTCTTTAGGCGGTTCTTGGGGTGCTGTATCATCCATGATCGGACTCCTTATTGCACCAGCATTTCTTGAAACAGCACATCGTGCACACGCACGGGCTGGGCGGCTTCGGTCACACGCATCAGTAGCTCTTCGCGCAAACGATACATGCCGGCGGAGCCGCGTAAATCCTCGATACGTAGTTCACGCAGATAGACCTGAAAATTGTCGATGATGCGCGGTTTGATGGCTTCCATCAGCGGTAAATCTTTTTCATCGGCCAACTCAAGGCTGATTTTAACTTTGAGAAAGTTCGGGTGTTTGCCTTCACCGCTCAAATTGACAAGTAAGTCACCGAGCGAGAAATAAACCGGCTTGGCCTTCTGGTCGCTGGCTGCGGCTTGTTCGCTGGCTTTCGCCGCATCATCGCTATGTTTATGCATAAAGAAGAAAGCGGCACCGCCGCCTGCGCCGAGAACCAGCACCGCACCGACTGCCATGATGATGATCATCTTTGTGCCGAATTTCTTTTTACCGCCGCCTTCGACTGCTGCGCCTTCGCCACCTTCGGCCGCACCTTCAGCTTTCGCTTCTTCTTTTTTATCGTCTTCTTTTTTTGCTTTTTCTTCAGCCACTGTGGAACTCCTTGCGCTAAGGATAAGGCCCTTTGCGCATGGCGCCAGTGCCTATACTCCTTACTTACCGTCTTAACGAATGATGGTTAAAAAGTGATTAGAGGTGAGATTCTCCGAAAGAAAGTTATTCTTTCCCGAGCGCCCTGTCATCACCTTAGATGAGGGTGCGTCATTTATGGGTGGCATCACGAAAGAATCGAGAAATCAAGCGGTTGCGACTCGAGATGGGGGAAAATCCTGCCGCGTCAGTTCGACCATCTTTGCCGCAAGAAACGGTCTGTCTTGGACCGTCTCTATCAACAACACCTTGAATCATATGGATCTTTCAACTTGGCATGCGGGATGCAAGGTATCACGCGGGAAGAGCGCCTTTAGGGCTCTCGAGTTGGAGACAGAGTATGCAATCGCCAAGTCTTGTTTTGCTATCCAATCAACAGGCACTCGAACGCGCCGTCGACATCGTCGCCAATAACGTGGCGAACGCGAGTACGACGGGCTTCAAGCGCGAAGGCATCGAGTTTGATACGCTGCTGTCGCAACCGGTTCCGGGCCAGAGCATCAATTTTGTCGTCGATCGTGCGACTTATCGGGATTCTTCAACCGGGCCGATTACGCCGACCGGTAATTCACTGGATCTTGCCATTCAAGGTCCAGGCTATTTCGAAGTGCAGGCCGCAGATGGCACCACCCGTTATACGCGTGCCGGTTCCTTGCAGGTCAGCAATCAGGGACAACTTGTCACTGCTACAGGTTTGCCAGTTCTAAATGATGGTGGTCAGGCCATCGTCATTCCCGACACGACGACGGAACTTAATATTGCTGCCAATGGCTTTATCACGGCTCGTGTCGACAACGGCGCTAATCTTGCGGAGTTGGGCAAGATCGGTCTCGTGGCCTTTCCTAACGAACAGCAAATGAAGCCTCAGGGCAACGGTCTTTATTCAACCGATCAGGCATCCACGCCGGCTGATAGCAGTGTCGTTCAGGGAGCGCTGGAACAATCGAATGTCCAGCCGATACTAGAGATGACCGACATGATCAAGATTCAGCGCGCTTACGAGCAGACAAGCAATCTAATCAGCCAGGAAAATACGCGGCTGAATTCTGCCATCACGACATTATCGAAAACAACTGTGTAAGGAATAGGGAGACAACATCATGAGAGCTTTAAGTATCGGCGCCACAGGCATGGAAGCCCAGCAGCTAAATGTGGAAGTCATTTCCAATAATATTGCCAACCTTTCGACCACGGGCTTTAAACGTTCGCGCGCCGAATTTCAGGATCTTCTCTATCAAAATTTGCGCAGTGTGGGGTCGGCATCAAGCGATACCGGCACGATCCTGCCCTCCGGTCTGCAAGTTGGCCTCGGTGTAAGGCCCGCCGCTACATACCGTATTAACGAGCAGGGCAATTTAAGCGTGACTAATAATCCGCTTGATCTTGCGATCAACGGCAACGGGTTTATTCAGGTCCAGTTACCGGACGGCACTACGGCCTATACGCGTGCTGGATCGCTCCAGCTCAATCAGACGGGACAGCTGGTCACGGCCGACGGTTACCAGGTTATTCCCAGCATCACGGTGCCGTCGACGGCGACGGCCATTACGGTCAACGCCAGCGGTCAGGTATTGGCCACGATCTCTGGCCAAACCAATCAGCAGACGTTGGGCCAATTAACCTTGGCATCTTTTATCAACCCAACGGGTCTGGATTCCATCGGCAACAATCTGCTGCGCGAAACACAGGCTTCCGGTTCGCCCATTACTGGCAATCCGCAGACCAATCAGTTCGGCAGCATCGTGCAGGGGTCGCTCGAAACTTCCAACGTCGATATCGTTTCTGAAATCACTAATCTGATCAGCGCCCAGCGCGCCTATGAAATGAATTCGAAAGTGATCAACACGGCCGATCAGATGTTGAGTACTGCCAACCAGATGAAGAGCTAAGATGAATAAGGTCGTTCATATCCTGTTTGCCGTCTGGCTAATCATCGCGGGGAGTGTGGGCTCACCCCAGCCTTGCCTGGCAAACACAGCCGTGACATTGCGCGGTGCGACGGAAGTGCAGCGCACGACGGTAAAATTAAGTGATATTTTTAACGGGGTGCCTGCGGAAATCGACCGCGATATCGCGCAAGCCCCGGCCCCCGGTAAGCAGGTTGTGTACGACGTAAATGTCCTAAACCGCGTTGCCGACAAATACCGGCTTGATTGGCAACCGACAAGTTCATCCGATCACGCCGTGATCACCACCGCCTGCACCCGCATTACGGCCGATACGATCCGTGAAGCTGTGATACGGAAGGTGAAGGCTGATGGTGCCTCCGGTCTGCAAAAAGGCAGTGAGATCGATGTTAGTTTTGACAATCATGCGCTTGAAATAGACCTGCCAACTGATCAGGGACCTGATTTCACACTCAACAATTTCAATTATGATCCTCTCGGTAAGCATTTCCGTACCGACCTTGTGGCGGAAACCGCGAGTGGTCCGTTTTCTGTGCCGATCAGCGGCCGCATTACCGTGAAACGCAGCATCCCGGTTCTTACCCATCGCCTGGAAGGTGGAACAACAATTGGTGCCGCCGATCTCGACTGGATGGCGGTGCCGGAAGATCGTGTTAACGCCACGGTCATCGTCGATGCAGATCAACTGGTCGGTCGTGAATTGCGTCGCGACACGGAAGAAGGCGAAATCCTCCATTCGCATGATGTTATGCCGCCTCGTTTGGTGGTGCGCGGGTCGCTTGTTACCATGAAAATCGAAACGCCTATGATGTTGGTGACGGCACAAGGCAAGGCGTTGCAGGATGGAACGCAAGGAGATGTCATTCGCGTTACAAACACTCAAAGTAATCGCATGGTCGAAGGTATCGTGACCGGACCGGGGGTCGTTTTAATCCGTACCGCCGAGAAAATTGCGGAGGCCGAATGAAAAGAGTTTCTTTCTCACGGCTGCTTTTGCTGACCACAACGATTTTCGCTCTGAGCGCTTGCAATGCTTTTGACCGTGTTTCGGATATTGGTTCCGCGCCAAAAATGTCTTCGATTGAAGACCCGACGCATGCCAATGGCTATGTGCCGGTACGGATGCCGATGCCGCCGCCGTCACTGACCGAAAATCAGCCTAATTCCTTATGGCAGACGGGTGGTCGGGCTTTCTTCCGCGATCAGCGCGCCAGCCGCGTTGGCGATATTCTGACCGTGGTTGTAACCATCAACGATCAGGCGCAATTGCAAAACGAAACCAAACGTTCGCGCGACAATACCGATACGGCAGGTGTCACCAATTTCTTCGGCTTTGAAAGCCACCTGCATAACTGGCTGCCTAAGGCGGTCGATCCCACCAGTCTGATCGATACCAATAGCGCGCTCAGCAATGATGGCAAGGGCTCAATCCAGCGGCAGGAACAGATTGATCTGCGTGTTGCAGCCGAAATCGTTCAGGTGCTGCCGAACGGAAATCTGGTTCTACAGGGTAAACAGCAAGTCAGTGTCAATTTCGATCTGCGTGAGTTAACCATCAGCGGCATTATCCGGCCGCAGGACATAGCTGCCGACAATACCGTGACCTATGACCAGATCGCGGAAGCCCGCATCGAATATGGCGGTAAAGGCAGCGTCACCGACGTCCAGCAGCCGCGCTATGGCGATCAGTTGATGGACATACTGATGCCGTTCTAATAGCGGTTGTAGATGTCTTGCGTCTATTGCTTCGGGATTTCGGGTGGCTGGTCGATACGGTATTGTTTGGCGAAGGCGTGAGCCATCCGTTCCAGTGCTTCTTCAACAGCATGGGCGTGCGTCGATTGACCACTTGAAACCATCAAGCCCTGATGCCAATAGACGACAGTGACGCTACGCGGTGTTTCGATCGGTGGAATATGAAGGCCGCCCTGGCTCTGGGCCGTGAGTGAAATCCATGATGTGCAGTCGAGACTCTGGCTGTTAACCGGCGCAATCTCTGGTACCAGTTCAATACGCGCCACGCCTAGCATTTGTGGTTTGGCTTCGCTGGCCGCCGTCGCCGGAATGCTATCTATTTGAAGAGACTTATTCAACACTGCCGCCAGATCTTCCCGCACGAGACCGCAGGCATCCGCATCTTTTGGATTAGTGAAATGTGCGTATTGAACCACAATTTCCTGAACGCCAAACATGCTTGGTGCGGCCTGAGCATTGGCCGAGGACGGCAACGCCATAAGAACAGCCAGCGCGACGCCAGCCGGCTTTAAGGCATGCAATCTATTCGCGCTCATCGCGCTGCGTACGTTCCATACGTTCATGGCGTTCCTGCGCTTCGATGCTGAGGGTGGCGACAGGCCTGGCTTCCAGACGTTTGATGCCGATAGGCTCGCCGGTTTCTTCGCAATAGCCGTATTCGCCGCGCTCGATCCGATCAAGCGCCTCGTCGATTTTGCCGATTAATTTCCGTTGACGGTCGCGGGCGCGCAGTTCCAAGGCCACTTCAGTTTCAACCGAAGCGCGGTCGGCGATGTCGGGTTCCTGCATGCCGCCTTCGTCCTGCAATTCGTGCAGCATGTCGTCCGACTCTTTGACGATGTCGTTTTTCCAATGCAGTAGCTTCTGCCGGAAATATTCCAGCATCACCGCATTCATATATTTTTCTTTTTCCGTAGGCTTGTAATTGGCTGGCACTGTAACCGTGTTCATGAACGATGCTCCTTCAAGCTTACGCAGCGCCGGAGAATAGAAGAACTTGCCGGATCAGGTCAACACAGGATACGAGCTGGGATTTGTCAACGAATTCATCGGGCTGGTGGGCCTGATCGATGCTGCCGGGCCCGCAAATAACCACATGGGTGCCGAGTTTCTGAAAGAAGCCACCTTCGGTGGCAAACGACACGGCTTCGGTTTCGGGCTTACCGGTCACTTGGCCGATAATCTTCTGGCCAGGGTTGCCTGGCGTCGGAAGCAGCGGCGGAATGTCGAAACAGGTGCATGTCTTCATGCTGGCATGCGGGGTGAAGGCGGCAAAGCGTGGCTTGAACTCGGTTGCTGCCGCACGGTCGATCATGGCCAGGGTTGTTTCTAAATCATCGCCCGGATGCGTGCGCACCTGCCAGTGGATGTTGCAATGCTCAGCGATAATGTTTTCTGCCGTGCCGCCTTTGATGGTGCCGAGATTAAAGGTCGTGTAAGGCGGCGAAAAACGCGAGGGACTGAACGGTTTGTCTTTTTTGCTTTGTGCCGTTTGTTGGAGGATGTCGATGAAGCGTGCACTAAGCTCGATTGCGTTTAGTCCTTTATCAGGCTGGCCCGAGTGACCGGGAACGCCGGTGATGTCAGTTATAAATGCCGCGACACCTTTGTGCGAGTCGATCATGCGAAGACTTGTCGGCTCGCCAATCCATACCCACTCCGGTTTGACGTTATGTCGACGCATATGATCGGTCACACGGATAGCCCCAGACATATCGGTTTCTTCGTCATGCGTGAAAGCGAGGTGAACCGGTGTCGTTCGTTTTTGTTTCACCAGTTCGGGGACGACAGCCAGTACGCAGGCAATAAAGGCCTTCATGTCGCAGGAACCACGACCGTAAAGTTTGCCATTGCGTTCGGTCAGTGTGAAAGGATCGCTGGTCCAGTTCTGGCCTTCGGTGGGAACGACGTCACTATGACCAGCAAGCACAATTCCGGGTTTATCCGCGGGACCAATCGTTGCCCATAAACAAGCCTTGTTGCCATCGTCACTGGCGATGACTTCACTTTTAACGCCGTGGCCGTCTAGATAATCGCGGATGAAGTTGATGCAGGCGCGGTTCGGTTTCGATGAGGTGGTGTCGAAACTGACAAGCTTTTTTAGTAATTTCTCGGTTTCAGTTTCAGACATGGACCACGGCTTTCCGGACACTATCGATCGTAAACAAAATAAGATAGCCGTTTTCGAGTGCTGCGAATAGACAATCGCCAGCAGCGTTCCATACCAATCCTGTAACTGCGGCTCCTTTTTCGGATACCGGCGGATGGATCAGTACTTCCATCCGGCCATCGAGCGGGGCCATAATAATCATGCCGTCATCGTAACCGGCAGCGACCAGTTCGTCTTTGGGGTGGGCTGCTACGCGCGTGACCAGGCGTGTGTCATTGCCACCAAGCGTCAGCGGCGTTTTGCCCCATGGCCCGCCGCCGAAAAACGGCCAGCAGATGACTTGATCAGCACCGCTCGTCGCCAGATATTTGCCCTTGGCGGTAAAACTCATCGAATGGATTTTTGCAGCGTAGCCTTGCATTCGCATTTCATTGTTATCGGACAGACGCCAGCCATGCAGGGCGTTTTCCTGCAAGCTGGTTAGAAGAATTTTGCCATCCGGATGCCAGATGACACCGAGGTGTGAGCCTTTCCATGTCAGAACCGTAGGTATGGATTCCTTGGAATTGGTCCACCACGTACTGACGCCGTTATAATGGCTAGCCGCCAGACGCTTGCCGTTGGGGCTGAAGGTCAGGCCGCCGACACTGCTCGGCGTTTGCCGCGGACCCGTTTTGTCTTCACCTTCGGTATCTAGCAAATAGACGTTTTTGCCAACACTATAGGCGCGGTAACCATCGACCGAAGAAGCCACGTGATCGACCCACTTATTTTTGTGTTCGGTAAGTAAAGTGGGCGCTTCAAGTTTTGGATCAATGATAAAAACCTTGCCATCATCGCCGCCGGATAAAAATGTATGTCCATCAGCGTCAGGCTGCAACGATAGTGACACACCGTTATGCAAAACCATTTCTTTTGGCTGCTCGGCTTCATCGTTGGCAGGCAGCAGACGTAACGACCCGTCGCCCATGCCCGCCGCAATCCAATCACCGTTGCGATTGGTGGCGAGCGAGACAATGGGAAGATTAAAATTCCACTGGCGATGAATGGCAGAAGCAGTAGGCATTAACCCACCGCACAGGTCTTAAATCCTTCGCGCAATTCTTTCTCATCCAGATTGCGGCCGATGAAGACAAGGCGTGATTGGCGTTTGGCACCCGTTTTCCACGGTGCCAGGTTGCTGCCTTCCATCATCATATGCACGCCCTGAATGGCAACGCGCTGGTCGCTGCCTGCGATATCGAGAATGCCTTTATAACGCAGTAAATCCGGACCTTTGTTGGCGCGCATGTCGCCCATCCAGGCTTCGAACTTGGCTGCATCTACTGGTTTGTCTGCCGTCAGTGAAACGCTGGTAATACTGCTGTCATGTTCGTGATCATGTTCGTGCCCATGATCATGATGATGGTCGGGGTTATGGCAATGCTCGTCATGGCAGTGATCATCGTGACCGTGGTCATGTCCATGATGGTGATGATTGTGTTCAGTTTTGCCACCAAGAAAATCCGGTTCGTGTTTCAGAATTGCGTCCAGATCGAAACTGCCGAGGCCGAGAATTTTATCCAACGGCACCTTGCAGCGCTCAGTATGAATGATTTTGGCAAAACGATTGATATGACGAATGGCGTGCTCGACTTTCGCCAATTCATCCTTGCTGACCAGGTCGGTTTTGTTTAACAGAATGACGTCCGCGAAGGCAATTTGCTCTTCGGCTTCTTTCGAATCCTTCAGGCGTTGTGGCAGATGCCGTGCATCGACAACCGTTACGATACTATCGAGCTTGGCGCGCGACGCAACGTCTGGGTCAACGAAAAAAGTTTGCGCAACAGGTCCAGGATCGGCGAGACCGGTGGTTTCGATCAGGATGCCATCGAAATTTTGTGCGCGCTTCATTAGGCCAGAGATAACGCGGATTAAATCACCGCGCACCGTGCAGCAGATGCACCCATTGTTCATCTCGAAAATTTCTTCATCGGCACCCACGACCAGATCGTTATCAATACCGACTTCGCCGAATTCATTGACGATCACAGCGTATTTCTTGCCATGCGGTTCGGACAGGATGCGGTTCAAAAGCGTGGTTTTACCTGCGCCCAGATAGCCGGTCAGTACGGTGACGGGGATTTGATCCATGATAGCCTCTTAAGGTTCGGGCGGTTAGATGCCCTAGACACATAGGAATATCAACAGCTTGTTTCAATAGGGGCCGCCACAGGGCTAATTAATGAAACTATTCTTCTTATTGTTTGCAGATACCAAAAAGCGTTAAACTGCGCCGGCTTTGGATCCACCACCGGACGGAGAAAAACATGCAAACAGCAACCACTCAATCCTGGAACCTCACTGAACCGGAAATTATGGAAATCACCGGCCGCCTTGACAGCGGTACAGCACCCAGCATGGAAGAAGATGGACGTACACGCATTCAAAGCGGCGCACGCGAACTGGTTCTAGATTGCGGCAAGCTTCATTCAGTTACCGCGGCTGGCCTCCGCGCGATATTGGCCTTGGCCCGCGATATGCGCGCCATGCGTGGCCAATTTGCGGTTTGTAATCTGCAACCACAAGTGAAGGAAATGTTCGAGGCTTGCAGTTTCGATCAGATCATCCCCGTTTATGACAATCAGGACGAAGCGGTTACTAAACTTGCCGCCTAAAAAGGGTTGGTATTTTGGGGCATCTTTCTCTAGCCCCCGCCACCTAAACACATTAGCATTTCCTTCATGACCAGTTCTGTTCACCCACCCCTTACCATTCTTGAAGAATTTCTGCTGTTGGCGCTCGATGATGCCGCCGGACAGTTTTATTCACTGGCTCGCAGCACGCTGGATTGTGCCTCGGCGGGTGCCGTATTGATGGATCTCACATTGCGTCATCGCATCGACAATGATTTGAAGGCCATGTTTGTTGTCGACAGCACACCGACGGACGACAATCTCCTCGACCCAGTTTTGCAATTGATGGGTTTGGCGCCAGTCATCATGCCGCGTCCAATCACCGAATGGTTGCGGCAACTGGCCGACGAAGGCGAGGCGTTACGTGAAAAAGCGCTGCGGCGGCTGGAATCGCGCGGTATTCTGAAACGCGAAGACAAGAAAATTTTGTGGGTGTTTGGCACGCGGCGCTACCCCATTCTGCACGATAAGGAAATGCGTGAGGTTAAGTTGCGGATTCTAGGGGTTATTTTGCGAGATGATATTCCCGAACCCCATGATATAATGCTGACAGCTCTGGCGCAGGCATGTGGCTTATTCCGCCATATCCTGAGCGGCCACGAGTTAGCCCAAGCAACACCACGTATCGAGCAGGTGTCACGCATGGATCTGATTGGCCAGGCTGTGGCCAAGGCCGTGACGGAAATCGAAGCGGCGATTGCGATGGCGTCGGGTTTTAGGTAGATCTGGTTCAGATAAAATTGAATTTTGCCAAAGGTGATGGAATGAAAAGACTATTCGCCGTTACGTTATCCGTTCTTATGCTGACTTTGGCAGGGCAAGCGCTGGCACAACAGGAAGCGCCGGTGCCGCGCAATTCACCACGTACCCCCGTTAACCGGCTTGCTTTGCCCGATCACAAACCGGCGGTCCCTGACTCACGCATCGTTCAAGGACAAGCAACCATCCTTGATGCCGATAAACTTAAAGTCGGCGATCTTGATTTGCGTTTGTTCGGTATCGTGCCGCCGCAATTGTCGGCCAGCTTTGGTCCGCAAGCACGCGCGACGCTGGATAATCTTGTGACCGGCCAGATGGTGAATTGTACCATTCGCGACCGCGATCATGATGGACGTTTTCTTGCCACGTGCCATACCGGCAGCAATACTGATCTGGCGCTTGAGATGTTGAAGCGCGGATTGGCGGTGACGGCGCGCGGTTCACTGACTTCGACTGAATTGTCGGCACCTTACCTTGCTGCCGAGCAAGCGGCACAAATGCAGAAAATTGGTCTATGGTCGACGGTAACGCCACCCGCAGCGATTGTTCCCGAAGTCCCCGTCGCTAAGGTGGTGGAAGCCGTTGTGCCACCACCACCTGCGCCGGTTGTAGCACCCGTTGTAGCACCTGCGCCTGTTGTTGCCCCCATGGTGGAAGCGAAGAAAGAAGATAAACCTGCACCGAAGGCGGAGGCGCATAGCGTACCCGATCAGGTTCAAGCGAAAGTATCGTCCACCGCCGTTGCCGCCAGCGAGCTTGCGCCTTCGGATGAAAGCGCTGCCGACGATGCTTTGGCCGTGCCGGATACCAGTGCTGGATTTTTTGCGCGTTATCAGTTGTTGCTTACCGGTTTTATCATGCTGGCGACTGCGCTCAGTATTCTCAGCGTTATTTCGTCGCAACGCCGTCAGGACCGTCGCGAAGAAATGAAAGCGATTGCGGCAGCTTTGCGTGGCGAATTAATGGCAGCCCGCGCCGTCTGCCAGACGCGCTTTAAAACCATCAACAGCGAAGCCGATGACAAAACGGCCGTCTGGCCACGTATCCGTGCCACCTTGTATCAAGCTTATGTCGGACGACTGGGTTTTCTCGGCGCAGAGCTTGCGCGGCAGGTTGCGTCCATCTATGGGCAGGCAAGCGACTACGCGGCTTATTACAATGTAACGCCGGGCTCACTTGATGAAGTGCGGGCCGATGTGACGCCGAAGCGTCAGGCACTACAGACACTGATGAACCATATCGAAGAAGTACTGCCGAAACTGGCGTTGATCGAACAGACCGGCGAATTGACGAATGTAAAAATACCTGCGGCGAAAATGACTGGTGATAAACCATCGGAACCCCCGGCATCGCAAGCCATGTCTGGTGTAGCGCCGCTGCTAAACACTTTGCAGACACTCGCGCGCGGACATTTCACTAAAAAACCGGCAACGGAATTCGAAGATCACGCTGATTACACGGCCATCATCGAAGAAGAAATGGCCAGCATGTCGTTCGAAACTTCCGAGGATGAAGGCGAAAAAATGCCGGAGAATGTGACCAAGATCCGTATGGGGTCGTAGATTTTTATTAAAGACCCAGATTGTCTGACAATTTTCTTAGCCTTTGCTTCAATCTTTCCCTTGGTGATGGATTGGGTATAGCCTTAGCTTTAGCAATTGCAGTTCTGATGGCTTCTGTCTCTTTAGAAGCTTTATCCATAATGGGTTTTAGATTGATAGGGTTTAGTGACAGGCGACGCATTGTTTCGCTGAGCTCCGGTGTCCGACCCAATTTAAGCCTACGATAAACTACTTCTTCGCTGGTGCCTTCAAAACCCATGATCCAAAAGTAGATACCGTTTATATTTGTTGCTAACAAAACAGTATTTATTGTTTCACAGGTTTTTTCAGCAATATCTGTAGGTAAGAATGGATGAATGTAGAAGGATGAGGAGTTAGGCCCTTCTATAAAAGTACTGTAGGGAGGATAAACAGGAATCCCAAGTCCGTTAGAAAGGGTATCGGCAAGAGCTAAGTCCTCTATGCTTGTTGCTAATGTTCCAAAATTAGTTTCATGCTCCACTAACTCACTCTTGGGCAAAACGAGCATGTTCTTGGGTAATTTAAGCATCATGCCTCCGCTTGTCAGAATACGGTTAATGGGCGCCGCCGGGCCACTCACAGACAACACCTAACCACTCGACAGTCAAAGCTGGAACATCTTTTGGTCTGTTTGGCGCAGCAGGTGCAAGTTCAGGGGTATTTACTGCTAACAACGCCTTCTGTGCATGGTACGATATAGTCGCGATTTCGCTGACCAGTAAATTGCGGCCATCTTCATATAAATCGCTTTTTGCCATAAATATCTCCTCACTGTGTTTGTCACAAAGCTACGGTGGTCAACAGCTCATTTCCAGAGAAACTTATGGTTAAAATGGTGCAGGCTAGTAGACATAATTCGAACAGATTTTATAGAAGATGTCGAGGTTTTGTACAGTTTTTTGTACAGTTTATTGTTGCCAGAAATGAAGGGGTGGCTGGAGGAAATTATCGACAATCAATTAAATAAATTGTCTTGAGTTTTAAGACCCTTTATGCTATTGTACAATTGTCAATTTTATCAGGTAGGATTATGGAAATCGTTATCGATACCTCGGCTATTATGGCTGTCATTACCGATGAACCGGATAGGCCAGCCATTATCAATGTTACGCGCGGCGTGACTTTACGTGCCCCCAATTCGGTTCATTGGGAAATTGGTAATGCCTTTTCAGCTATGTTTAAACGGGGACGTATTACGAAAGCGAAAGCATTAAAAGCCATTGCTTTATATCAACGCATACCGATTGCTTTTGCTGATGTGAAATTGGAAGAAGCTATAGAGATTGCAGCACATCATAACGTGTATGCCTATGACGCTTACCTATTGGTTTGTGCACAACGTTTTGGTTCGCCATTACTTTCACTTGATGTGCCTTTGACGGGGATAGCGAAGACCATGGGTTTGAATATTATCAATCTATAGGAGGTCATATGGACGTTTACACCTATTCCGAAGCGCGACAACATCTCTCCAAAGTACTCGATCGCGCCAAAAAATCTGGAGCCGTTCGGATTCGTCGTCGCGGGGGAGCCGTATTTCAAATTACACCAATCGAGCAAAAAGCATCGCCCCTTGATGTTGGTTTTGTTGAGGTCAGTTTGACGCGTGATGATATCGTTGCGGCCGTACGAGAAAGTCGTACTGGAAAATAAAAAGTTCGAATGTCCACTAAGGGCAGTCTGCAACCACTTGAAAGAACTGCTTAATAAAATTGGTGCGGCCAAGAAGACTCGAACTTCCAAGAGGTTTCCCTCACCAGCACCTCAAGCTGGCGCGTCTACCAATTCCGCCATGGCCGCATGCCATTTAGATATTGAGGAGCCAAGGCTTTAGCAGAGGATCACGGCTTTAATCAAGTTGCTCATATTTAAGCGGTTTGCGTATAATTGGAACCTCATGAAAACAGCCCTAAAAACACTCCCCGTGTCTGAGCCGGAATGGCGCGTTGCAACGGCACCTATACCTTATCCCGAAGCTTTGGCAGTGATGGAAGAACGTGTGGCGGCTATTGAGGCTGGTGCGGCGCCGGAGCTGTTTTGGCTGCTGGAACATCCGCCCCTTTACACCGCAGGCACCAGCGCCGTAGCGGAGGAGTTGATCGATGCGGCACGCTTCCCGGTTTATGAAACGGGCCGGGGCGGCAAGCACACTTACCATGGTCCCGGCCAGCGCGTGATCTATGCGCACTGCGATTTGCGCCGCCGCGACAAGGATGTGCGGCAACATGTCTGGCGGCTGGAAGAATGGATCATTCGCGTTCTGAAGGAGTTCGACGTGACGGGCGGCAGGCGTGAAGGCCGGATCGGTATTTGGGTCGAGCGCGACGGGCGCGATGAAAAAATTGCGGCAATCGGTGTGCGTGTGCGGCGCTGGGTGACCTATCACGGATTGGCGCTGAACATAAATCCTGATCTGTCGCATTTTTCTGGCATTGTGCCCTGCGGCTTGCCGGAATTTGGCGTGACGTCGCTGCATGCGCTGGACGTCAAAGCGACGATGGCTGATGTCGATCAGGCTTTCCGGAAAACTGCAGCAGGTTTGATTTTTTAGGCCGAACGCGCAGGCGCGAAAGGCGCTTCAATCTCGTTCTCGTGGATCAGACTTGGCGCAATGGCCGCGACGCGGCTTTCGGCATTGAAGAAATCATTGGCGGCTTCGCGTTCAAACGGCGCGCTTTCCAGTACGCCCTGACCACCGACCGTAACCACTTCAACCAGCTTACCTGCCGGTGTGAAGCAGCCGCACATCAAGGGACCACCGCGGCCACAACCGGCATCGAGCGTGACGGCGGCTTCCTGCAAATCAGGGCCGCTATTGACGGAATCGAAGCCACGAATGATGCGGCTATATTCATTCTGCGCACGGCCTGACAATTGGAACGTTGCTGACGTCCACCACAGGGAATCGCCCTGATCTTCGAGCGAGCGCGACGGGTCGAAACCGGACGGCACGAATAAAAGTTTTTCCTGATCGGGGGTGGTTTGCGCGTATGCGGCCCGGCGCATGCCGCAAATCAGCTGTTCGTGTCCGGCTGAAGCGCGTTGTAGAGCACGCAACTGATTAGTCCAGCGCGTGATCGCGATGCTGCCGGCGCGGGCCATCGAGCGGGTGTCGTTGATGCTGACGCCGTAAAGCCGCAGGTAGGACTCGACGCCCGACGCTAGAAGTTTTTCCAGTGTTTGCAGTGGTACGGGCGCAAATTGTAAACGGAGCAAACGCTGCCAGGCTTCTTCAGCGGGGCCACGCAGATAAACGATATCGGAAGGTTCTAACCCCTGCTTCGACAAAAGCGCGGCACGGAACGCCAGAATTTCATCGAACAAGGCGGCGTTGGTACGTTTTTCAACACCTAAATAATTGCCGAGATAAACCAAGCGGTCGCGCACGTTAAAACGGCTGGCCAAATGATCATGCAAAGTGGCCAGACGATCGATCTCGCCATGAATAGCGGCAACTGCCCAGATGCGGCGCGGTGCGCCAAGTTCAGCAAATTTCTCGTTCACGTGAGTACCCGTAACGAATCAATAAATGATACATGACGAAATGATCATGCGACTCACGTCAATGCAAGTATTCGTTGCAGATATTTTTACTTTTTCTTGAGGCCAGTCACATTGACACAGTTGGTGGGCCGTGGGGAGGAAGTGATTCTAAATAAAAGGAAAAAGAAAAATATTACGTTTCAAAACCATTAGGCTTTAAAACTGGTGTTGATGAAGGTCGTCCATCCGCGTCGATATAATCTTCGCCTGAATAGCTGCTTCTGGGTGGCGTTCATGACGCACTCTTGTGGTAACCACGCGAACTCGACCACCATCTGCCGTCTGTTCAGACTTGATGTCTCTATCGTCGGCATGTTCGGATGCTACTGTAGTTTTTTTTGGGATCGCAGGCGTTTTTCCACGGCACAAACTTCCAAAGGCGGCCGCCAAATCATGAATATTGATCCGCTTTTCGTCTTTATTCGACATAGATAACTCCCTTAATGAGGGCCTTAAAAATCAGGGCGGGATTTGCATCCCGCCCTTATAAGTTTATGTAACAGCAATAATCGTTGGACTTAGGCCGCTTTCTTTTCACGTTCCTTGGTCAAAACATTTTCCAGCTTCTGCGTGGCCTTTACCTGATCGATCTTTTCGACCGCGGCCAGCTCGCGGGCCAGCCGTTCCAGCGCCGCCTGATAAATCTGGCGTTCGCTGTAGGACTGTTCCGGCTGATCACTGCCGCGATGCAGATCGCGCACCACTTCAGCGATTGAAACCGGATCGCCCGAATTGATCTTTGATTCATATTCCTGAGCGCGGCGGCTCCACATCACGCGGCGGATTTTCGAACGGCCCTGCAAGGTCGACAAAGCTTCCTTGATACGGTCGCGTGAGGACAGGCGGCGTAGACCGGAAGTCTTGGCTTTGGCTACCGGTACCTTGAGACGCATACGGTCCTGCTCAAACGAAATGGAATAAAGCGTGACATCCTGACCCGAGACCGAAAACGTATCGATCCCTTCCACGCGGCCCACGCCGTGAGCCGGATACACCACGAAATCACCCTTCTTGAATTCCAACTTCTCAGCCATGATGTTTTTCTTCCTCTCGCGTAAGAACTTCGGGGTGTCGTTTGTAACATTTAACCGTGGCGAAACGGGGGCGGTTCGAATTACAGCGCCTGATGAAAGGCTTAGTGTCTGCTCTTCATCTTGTTTCTCTCATCTCCTTAAAACATAAAAACTTCTTATGGTCTGTCCGCTCATGAACAGGCACAAGACGTAGGAGACGTTAGAAAAGGAATTGGATCGAAACGCTGTCCCAGTCCGCCGGGATAATTGCCCGACATAGGGAACTATATACCATTTATTAGGGATTATTACAAAACTTTCGCAGATATTTTTTAATTTCACAATGAAATCAATATGTTATTTCGATTCGCCTGCGAATCGAAATTAACCATAAAGGACCGGTTTATCAACTTATGGTTGAAATATGGATCTAATGGTTAACCGCCTGGTTTATCGCTGAAGTCGGTTTTGAACTTATCCGGTTTACCCTTCCAGGCATCGGCATCAGCAGGCGCGTCTTTCTTGCGGGTGATGTTCGGCCATTTAGTGGCGTATTCGCGGTTCATCTCCAGCCATTTTTCGGCTTCCTTGTCAGTATCCGAGATAATGGCCTCGGCCGGGCATTCGGGTTCGCACACGCCGCAATCGATGCATTCGTCGGGGCTGATCACGAGCATGTTCTCGCCTTCATAGAAACAATCGACGGGGCACACCTCGACGCAGTCCATGTATTTGCAACGGATGCAGGCTTCGGTAACGACGTAGGGCATTCTTCTAAACTCCTGACAGGCAGAACCTGTCTCTACATAAGCAAGACCGTACCTGATGGCAAGAGGCGTGACTCAAGCACAAATTTAGGGTTTATTTGGGTCTATGACATCTCGTTTAGAAAAAATCTGTGTAGAACGCGGACTGAAAATGACCGATCAGCGCCGTGTGATCAGCCGCGTCTTGTCGGAGGCCCATGATCACCCGGATGTGGAGCAAATCTACCGCCGCGCGGTAGCGCTTGACCCCAAAATCAGCATTGCAACTGTATACAGGACTATGAAGTTATACGAAGACGCCAACATCATCGACCGGCTCGATTTCGGTGATGGCCGTGCGCGTTACGAAGAAAACCGTGAGGAACACCACCACCATCTGATTGATGTCAACAGCGGCGCCGTGATTGAGTTCAAGAATGATGAACTGGAAGAGATGAAACACAAAATTGCTGCTGGGCTTGGTTATGATCTGATTGGCGACCGGTTGGAATTGTATGGCGTGAAAAAAGGTGGGGTTGGTAAAGCTACCAAGGCCTAAACTTTACAACAGGAGGATGCGATGGCTCTTAAAATTCTTTTTACGGCTACGGCCACTTGTACCGGTGGACGCAACGGCCATTCGGAGACAGACGATCATTCAGTTGCGGTTGATCTCTCGATCCCCAAGGCAATGGGGGGCCCAGGCAAGCCCAACACCGCGACGCCGGAACATTTATTTGCCACCGGCTATGCCGCCTGTTTTGGTTCAGCCGTAGATTACATTGCGCATCAAACCAAGAAAGACGCATCGGGCGCCGCGGTGACATGCGCCGTTTCGATTGGCACGCGCGACGAAGGCGGGTTTGGCCTTGCGGTTAAAATGACCGTTGCGCTGCCTAATTTGTCGCAAGCTGAAGCCGAAGTCCTTGTTGCAGAAGCCCATAAAATCTGCCCTTATTCCAATGCGACGCGCGGCAATATCACGGTTGATCTGGCGGCGCAGGGACGTTAAGCAACAGGCCAGCGCCAGTTTAGTTGACGCTGGAAGCCGAAGCCGTTAAGAGCATTCGGCCCGCAAGTCTTGTTTGTGGGCTTGTCGCCATTGTAGCTCAGGGGTAGAGCAGGGCTTTCGTAAAGCCAAGGTCGGGGGTTCAATTCCCTCCAATGGCACCACTGACATTATAAAAAGCGCGGATCAAAAAACGCTATGGTGTTCGGCGTCATCCAAAGTTTTGGAGGGAAAGTCCAGACCCTCTAACGGGGTTGGCCATTTCAACGGATGCACTGTCGCCATCATGTCGTGGGCGGGATAGATGCCAAATCCATATTTAAGTTCAAGCTTGTCCGATTGCATCTGGATATCGAAATTCTGGGCAATGAACGCCACGGCCATTGGCGCCATGATCGAGGCGAGATTTCTTCCCAAACACAAGCGTGGTCCAAGGCCGAATGGCAACAGCGCATGCGGGCATGCGTTACGTTTTTCGTGTCTTTCGGGAATGAACTGGTCCGGATTTTCCCAATGAGCTGGATGGCGCTGGGCCGCAAAGCGGATCATCGCAAAAATAGACTTTGCCGGAAATTGATAGCCGTCAAATTCAATCGGATGTTCGGCATAGCGCAATGAACCCCAGAATGACGGGTAAGTGCGCAGCACTTCCTTAATGAACATGTCCAGATAAGGCAATTGAGAAAGATCTTCGGCGCGTACGACGCGGCCGCCAGCTGCACCTTTCAATTCGGTGCGTACCTTCTCCAGTATTTCTGGCCGCGTTGACAGAAAGAAAGCACCCCAAAGGATCGTGAGCGTTACGGCAGGCGTGCCAAAATAGGCCGAGAAAAGCTGGGCTTTGATTTCTTCGTCTGTATGCGGCTTGCCGGTCACCGGGTTCGGTGTATTCAACAGCGTATGCAGCATATCAGGCCGCGGCTCGGCAGTTTTGCGGCGTTCACGAATGACATCATCCATAAAGGCATGGAAACGGGTCTTGATTCGCCACAGCTTCATATTCGATGGGGTGGGAATCCACAACGGCGTGAGCGTGACGAACATCATTTCTGCAAAACCAGTGGCTTCCACGATCCAGTCCAGCTCTTCATCCGTCAATCGTCTGGAGAACAACGCGTAGGCTCCGTAATCCAGAACCATTCGTTGCAGTTCGCCATAAAGCTCCAGCGGTGATGTGGTGCCATGCTTTTTCCATCGCGCTTTCATTTTCTCGAGGCTATAGGGTAAGTCCTCACTCAGGCGGCGCGAACTTGCTTCGGTAAAAGCGGGATTAAGCACGCGGCGTTTGGCTTTCCATGTCTCGCCGCCGAGATCGTTATAAACGCCGTCGCCCATAAAATAATCGGCCTTAGGAATGGTATGCGCCGGTTTTATGGCGCCGCATTCCTCATGGGATGTGACGGCCTTGATATGATTGGGGTTTCGCAGACAAAAAATTTTGTGCGGAAGAGGGGGTAATATCAGCTGGAAAAGATCGCCATAGGATTCAAAGGCCGGAATGACGTTGCTGACCAAGTGATTAAGTGAAATATCACGCGATACAAAAATTTTCTTCGGAATGGGTTTGCCCACAATTACTCACCCCTAATGATCGAAGTGAGAAGGATAGTGTGGGTTTAGGCCGTTAATTGATTAAATAGCTTGATATGGCAGCGTTCATATTATATACGCACTTTATGAAAAGCACCCAGCAACAGTTTTATTACAAAAGCAATCGCCTGCAGCAATTACGGGGGTTTTGTTTCGCGGCTCAGTTTGGAAACATAAGCCACGCGGCTAAGCATATGGGGTTGTCCCATTCTTGTGTGTCCCTGCAAATTAAGGCACTCGAGAACAGTTTAGGTGTGAAGCTTTTCGACCGTATGAGTTCGAAAGTCACTTTATCCGAGGATGGAAAAAAATTGTTTGCGCTGGCCCTTCCTTATGTTGAGGGCATCCAAAATCTACATGAAGAGTTTCATCAGGAAACAGCGATCAGTAAAAAAACGGAGCTGCATGTTGCCGCCAATAGTACGGCTAAGAACTATTTGTTGCCTATGGTGGTAAGAAAATATGTTGAATCTTACCCGGATATATACATTACGATACATTACGCCGAACATGATGAGGCGATGAAACTCCTTCAGGAGGGAGTTGTGGATTTGGCCGCTTTGCCGCGGCGTGAACACAAACCATTTCTAAAAACCTATGAATATACCCCTATATTCTTTTGTACGCCGTCGCTGATCACGCGACCCGAACATCCCCTGGCAGGGCGGCGTAACTTATCTGTTCAGGAAATTAGCCGTTATGAGCTCACGCTGCCGGCTGAGGACCTGCGCGTTATTGCCGACCTGTATGATATTTTCCCCAAGCAGAATATTAACAAAAAACTGCGGGTCAGTTTTGTGAATTCCGAAACGGGAAGAGAATATATAGAGGCAGGAATGGCAATTACCATTTCGTCAGATGTATGGATTTTTGAAAACGATACTTTGACGGCAACTGCGTTGTCTCACCTTTTCCCTAGCGTTGATTATGGATTTGTGTGTAAGCGGGGCAAAGCGAAATCGGATAAGGTAAGGAAATTTATCAATACCGCCATTCAGCACGCCGCAACCATCAAAAAGTCACGGGCCGATGTTTTACTGGAGGCTTAACACGAGCGGCGCGGAGTCAAGCTTGATGGTTGGATGACCTTCCAGTTGATCCAATCGAGTGACGACCTTCTCAAGATAGACCCACTCCGCTTTCAAAACCTTCCTGGCGTTTCTCAAACCTTTAACGACCACGCGGCGAGAAACAAACAAATTCGGAAAATTTGTCAGATGACCGCCCAGTGATTTCACAACTGCTTCAAAAGATTTATCCGCATGCCCAGCCTCTTTTGAGGGCTCGCCCCCAACCGGCTTACCAAGATGGCTGAGCAAATGATCCAAAGCTTTCTTGCGGAGCTCTTCTGAAAAATGTTCCGGGTGGGCGTGGACGACAGCGTTTGCGATTTTGCCCATCGCCTCAATAACAGAATCTTCCGCCGCTAACGCCTCGCGCAGAGCGGTATAAAGATCTTTCGCAAAGATTTGAGCGGCATCATGCGGGTCCCACATATGGGTTTGTAAAACCGCGCCGGCGTAGGCCCTTATCGTGTCCACCAAATCAGGCGTCGAGTTGAGGAGATGCGCTGCTGTTATAAAGGACTGTTTCGTCTTCTCCATAGAGGGATGATATTTTGTCTGGCGGTCTTTATCACTAAGCCACTTCGCATATATTTTGAAATCTTCTCCGATTTTCTCTTCATCCCCCCGCCCTAATTCACTCCAGATATTGGGTGGTTTGAAAT
>Ga0207055_1024_pt1 | contig 44788 bp, 41 predicted proteins | sample Alteio_BWMinCont_57_FD_153293 | JGI IMG/M metagenome (GOLD analysis project Ga0207055, IMG submission 153293) | Enriched cells from forest soil in Barre Woods Harvard Forest LTER site, Petersham, Massachusetts, United States -... | ecosystem: Environmental > Terrestrial > Soil > Temperate forest >...
GATTGGCTTCGTCGGCCAGCGCGCGCACTTCGGTTAAAGCTTTACCGAAATCGCGATTTTCATAGTGGCTGGCAATCTCTGCGGACTTGCTGCGCGCAAGTTCTGCCAGTTTGAGCGCATCACCACTCAACGTACCCATGCGCGCATCGAGACGCTTGCTCAGCATTTGGGCGCCGCGTGAGCCGAGATTGGTGATCTTACCGATTAAGTCCGAATTCACCCGACCTGCGAAGTCCTCGAGGTTAAGATCTATGTCATGCAGATTGCCGTTAATTTTGCATCCGTAATAATAGCGCAAATACATTGGATCCAGATGCTCGAGATATTTGCGCGCGGTGACCGAAGTCCCCTTGGACTTTGACATCTTCTCACCATTGACGGTGAGCATGCCATGCACAAACACCTGGCGCGGCAAATTGTAGCCGGCGGTCTTGAGCATTGCTGGCCAGAATAGGCAATGGAAGTAAATAATGTCTTTGCCGATGCAATGATAGATCTCGACGTCGGGATTTTGCCAATAGTCCTTGAGCTGCTTGCCCTGTTGTTTGCACCAATTCCAAGTCGCGGAAACATAGCCAATGGGAGCATCGACCCAAACATAGAAATATTTGTCTTTGAGACCAGGAATTTCAAAACCGAAATAAGGCTTATCGCGCGAAATATCCCAATCGCGCAACTCTCCCGCCGTCCACTCACTGAGTTTGTTGGCCACTTCGCCCGACGTATGCTCGCGCACCCATGTGCTCAGGAATTCACGAAAATGATCGAGTTTGAAAAACACATGACTGGATTTACGCTCCACGGGCTTGTTGCCGCAAATTGTACAAGCTGCATCTTTCATTTCGATCGGAGCGTAGGTCGAGCCACAAACGTCGCACGAATCTCCATATTGATCTTTTGAAGCGCAAACTGGACAAGTGCCTTTGACGAAGCGATCGGGCAGGAACATTTTGTCGTGTTCACAATAGAGCTGCTCGATTTCGCGGATAGCGGTGTGACCGGCGTCGCGCATTTTGCCGTAAAACTCTTCGGAGAGCTGTTTGTTTTCGGGATCATTGGTTGAGCCGTAATAATCAAACTCAATGCCAAATCCGGTGAAGTCGCGCAGATGTTCGGACTTGCTTTGCGCGATATAAGCTTCGGGGGTCACGCCGAGCTCGCGCGCCCTGACCATGATCGGCGTGCCGTGAGTGTCGTCGGCGCAGATATACAGGCATTCATGGCCGCGCATCTTTTGAAAGCGCGTCCAAAAGTCGACTTGCAGGTATTCCACTAAGTGCCCGATATGAATCGGCCCATTCGCGTAGGGCAACGCACCTGTGGCAACTATTCGACGTTTTTGCAATTTTCTCTCCGCCGTCAAAATTAGGGCTACGTTAATCTATGTGCTGGAAAGCGGCAAGTAAGGGGCCTTCTGTGCGGTGCGCCGTGAGCCCTCAGTGCCCGTTCGGGGTCGGCAGTGCTGCTCGGTTAGGGGAGCTGGCCCCATGAACATGGTTCATCCGTGATGTTGACCGTCGGCACGGCGCAATCGATGCTTCGTGCCGACGGTCAACATCGTGGATAGACCGTGTTGCGCGACTCTAACTGAGTGCCGTTTCTTGACCGAGAGCCGAATCAAATGTGGACCGTGATGCCGAAAGCCTTCTAGACTTGCAGTATGACTAAACTCTTAATTTTTTGTTTAATTTCTCAATTTAGCGCAGCTTCTGAACTCGGTTTCTTCGAGCTAATTGTGAAAGACCAAAAACGAGCACAAACCTTTTATAGCAGGGTGCTTGGGTGGAAATTTCAGGACGCCGGCTCTAAGGACTTTGTACTTGTTACCAACGCCGGCATTGACGGCGCTCTGCTATCGACCGGTCAAACTATCAAGCGCGGTGAATCAGTGAAAATGTTTTTCAAATCCACGAATCTGGCAGTCGACTTGGAAAAAGTTGCGAAAGAGGGTGGGCGCGAACAGATTTCTCCCACTGAAACGGGCGGTGACACTTGGATCGCGGAGTTCACTGATCCCGACGGCAATTGGATTGGTCTGATTTGCAAGAAGCCCAACTCGTGCACGTCGACTAACGTGAAATGACTTTGGTACTTTCTGTTTGTACAGAGTTTCTAGCTCTGTACTGAACGCCGCCCGTCGATGTAGCCGGCGGAAAACCGCGCATTTGGCAATGAAGCTTAGAGTTTTCATTGAGTCATTAGAGGACCACGTAATTTCGAAGTCAAAGCGATTTTTGTTTCAAATTGAGACGCTCAAGTTTGCCTGAAAATGAGCCGATACTTGACTTATGTCGAGACATATCAAAATTGTGCTCAATATAGTGGGGGCGTTAGGCCTCGCGATCTATTTTCAAAACTGTGCTAGCGGTCTGCCGGACAATTTGAGCCAGAACTCGCAGTCACAGTCTTCTTCGCCCTCGCCTGGGCCCACTTCGCCTTCTCCTCAACCCCCAAACATATCTTTGCCGCCACTCTACTTTTCGGTCAGTCCCACGCGCGTGGCTATTGGCCAAAATGCGAATCTGGCGCCGTCGGGAGGAGTTCCTCCCTATCATTATATGGTGATTTCTGGCCCGGGCGCCGTTAGTGGCACGTCGGTGGCCTCGCAAGCTGCAGGGGCTTTGCAAGTGGAAGTGGTGGATAGCGCGAATCAAACTGCGGTTGCGTCTTTGTCGGTGGTTAACGGTTCGGCGGGAACCGGCGCGAGCTGCACCACGGCTTGGGGCGCGGTGATACCCGATGGCAACCAAGCCATTGGCTATTCCGCCGCTTCGGTAGAATGTCCCGCGAGTTGCCAAGCGGAAACTTTAACGTGTGTGAACGGTTCGTTTACCGGTGCGAGTTTCGCCGCCGTTTCTCCCAGCTGCTCAGTCGCAAGCTGCGTTTATAAAATCGATACGATTGCGGCTTGCCCGGTGGTGGGGGTCAACAACTACGTTCTCAATTTTCCTGGAACTTGCGTGGCGTCTCAGTACCACTCCGAGCTTTGTTTGTTTAACAATTCAACCGCGCGCTTTGAGCAGTATCTTTGCGCGTCTCCCAGCGAATCGGTTAGCACGGTCGATGATACTCCGCCCCCGCCCCCTCCCCCATTTACTTTTGATGGTGGCGGCGGCTAAATCGTTTCGACATTGGCTTTTGCCCTTGGTCGGCCGCTTAAGGAAGTATTCAGAATCGGATTCTTGCAATTCTTCGTCACTGACGTTTGCGGCTCATAAACGCCACCCATGCCGTAGTGATGACACCAAATCCAGCTAAGGCGATAAATACCTCGCGCCAACCCAAAAGATCAGCTACAAAGCCGGTGCCGAGCGAGGCCACTGTTCCACCGATATAGCCAATTCCATCGAGTAAGCCGGTGCATGTACCAGCGCCTTCGGAGCCCGCGATGTCCAAGGTCAACGCTCCCGCCGCCATTGAGTAGGGACCGTAGACAGAGAATCCCGCAATCCCGAGCAGTACGACAATAAGCCAAGCGTATTGGGCGTGGAATTGAGTCAGTGGTGCAATCGCTGCGATCGTTAAAGTTCCGAACGCGAGCATCTTCCACATAGCTGAAGTGCGATTTCCGGCGGCGTACCTGTCGGTGTACCAACCCAAGGCCACCGTGCCGAGGCAGCCCGCGAGAGGAAAAACCGCGGAGCTCATGGCCGCCGCGACGCTGGTCATTCCCATATCCACCATAAACTTGGGAATCCAGTACATGAAAAACGAGCGCAAGATGTGAATCAAAAAGCTGAACATCAGGAGCTCGCGAAACATCGGCAATTTGAAGAGTGAAAACATGATTTCTTTTGTGGAGTGACTCTTGAGCACCAGCTCCGCCGAGCGAGTGCCGGCCTTTGCGCCGAAGCGTACGTTCGGCATCACGGCTTGAGGGCTTTCGCGTGAAGCAAATAGAGCCCATAGCGCGATGATCGAAACCAGCGCCGCCGGCCAAAAGAACAGTCCCTTCCAGCCAACACCCAAGGCAATTAATTCACCGGCGAAGAGCGCTGATACGCTCCCCCCCAGTTGAAAATTCACGCTGATAATGCCCATGATCACGCCATTGCGTTCAGGTTCGTACCAAGCGCCGATGATTTTTGCGAGACCGCCCCAACCCATCGACAGAAAATAGCGCGCGATACACCAGATGGTGATGAAATAAATCAGGTTCGGATAAAGCGGAAAAAGAAAATTCATCACCACGGCGCCAATCATGCCGACCATAAAAATCTTTTTTCCACCGATGATGTCGGCGTAAGGTCCCATGGTGAATTTGCCAAGAGCGTAGGCTAATTCCGAAAACGTAAGGATATAACCCAGTTGCACGTTGCTATAGCCAAACTCTTGGCTCAGCAGTGGCATCGCCACCGGTAAGTTACCGCGCACGAAATAATAGCCGATGTATCCGATCAACATGACCCAGAAGGTCGACACGCGCCAACGCTTCAACTGATGCAATTGTTCTTCATTGGGCTGCACGAGATCAGACATAAAGATATGTAATCACGGATCGCGGCGAAAATCTAATTTTGATTCTGAAAGACCCAGTAGTAGTGAACTCCAGTGGCATTGGTTTTCATTTCTACCGCGCGGCCACTTTCAATCACGACTTGATTGGCTGGCAAGGGCTCGGGCAGCAACTTCGCGCCACCAAAATCAATGGTATTGACCAAGCCCAATGCCACCACCAACACTGAAGCCACGGCAGCATACAAGCGCAACTCGCGACTTTGGCGAAGGACCTCTTGTGCTATTCTGGCTTGCAGCTTGGTCCAGCCGTTCGCTGACGGGGAATAGGTTTTTGACCAACTCATTTTTCCTCCATTTGCTCGCGAAGCTGCGCGAGCGCGCGATTTTTGCGCGAAGCCACTGTACCCTCAGCGATGCCGAGCATAGTTGAGATTTGGCGATAGTCCATATCTGAAAACTCCGACAGCAAGAGTACTCCGCGCAGCTCGAGAGGCAATTTCTCGAGGGCCTTTTGCATGTCTTTGAGTTCTTGGCGAAGAGCAAGATCTTGATCGGGAGAATCTTGCATGGGCTCTTCAAACCAGCCGATCAGGGCCGAACGCACGCGTCGCCGGCGCATCTCATTGAGCGCGAGATTCTGCACGGTTTTATAAATAAATCCCTTGAAAGTCGTGATGATCACTTCATCGCGGCGATTCCACACGCGAATAAAGGCGTCATGCACAACATCTTCTGCCAGCGCGGGATCAAAAACCCAGCGCAAGGCGAAGTTGTACAACGGGATCTCGAGATCCCGGTACAGGACTTCAAGTTCGCTCCTGGTGATCGGCACTTTTGGCTACTGCTTCACTTCGGCTCGAACGATGTAGTAAACGTTGGCAGCTGACGTGGCGACGGTTTTTAACTTCGGGTCCACGGCGTTTTGCCCGAGAACCATGAATTCGCCAGGTTTAAGCTGCGAGTCACTTTTGAGTTGACCGAGGCTGGAGTGAAAATCTAAGCGCAGGTTTAGGTATGTACTTGCCGGGCTGGCCGTGGTTGTCACTTCCGCGAAGTAGCCCTTGATTTTGACTTCTTGATTGGGGCTTGCGGCGTCGCTCAAATGTTCGAGCACTTTGAATTTACGAGGGCCATCGAGGCTAACAATGGTTTCTAAGGCCGGAGTTAGGGCGCCAAAAGATTTTTCATTGGAAGACCTGTCTTCTTGTCCGACCACCAACCAATAATCAAAGTGGATCTGGGTGCGCGGCATGGGTTTTTCTTCGGCCAGTTTTTGCACCAGTCGATTCACGCCCTGTTGATAGCCTTGCGGTGCGACCACCAGGAGTAAGCCGTTGCTGAAAACTTGGGCACGGCCATAGGATTCTCCGTCTTTTAGATAAAATAACGAATTCAGCGAGTTTCTAATCTGATCGGCTTGCTCGACCGGTACTGTATAAGTACGCACTACACCGACATTAAGATCTTCTGAATGGCGCTTAATACCGACCGCGTAGCCAATGCCGATGGCCACCAAGACGCTGATTGCCAATAATATCATGCTCTTTCTTTGCATTTTGCCTCCGTAAAGAAATGTTCGACCTTACTACACTTGGGCAGGTGGTTCCTTCCCGAATTTTAGAAAAATTTTTCGGCGGCACAACCAAGGGCTGGCTGAGAAGATTTCGCTACTCAATTTTAAGAGTGCCGCTACCCTAATTAAGAGGGGATGAAACCATGATTAGATATGCTTTAGTTCTGGGATTGGGAGTGTACATCGGCTACTCGCTTGCACCCAAATCTACGCCACAGCCTCCTGAACAAGCACAGGAGCCGGCTCACCATGAAAAGCAAAAACCCGCTATCGAGCACCTCGGCCTCAGGCACGCGCAGGTTATTGCCGTCGAACGCAAGGTCGATCAGGTCATCCCGCGAGCCGTGCAGAAGAAAGTCGAGGGTCGAATCATCACTCTGACCACTTCGGCCATTGCCGAGATGGAAGAGAATTGGAATTCCCTCAATCATGATATTCGCCTCAAGCGTGAAGACGACGGGTGGAGAATCATCGAATTGAACCGCAACTCGCTCTTCGCGAAAGCCGGATTTATGCAAGGAGATCTGATTACCCAAAAGGCGGTCGAGTCCCTGCGCTATCAAGAGTCGGGACTGATCGACAATTTGCCCGAACGATTTTCTAAAATTTTAAGTTCGGTGACCAATTATTGAAACTTTTAAATTCCCACCAAGCGCATGGCTGCATGCAGCAGGGGCCAGCCGATATGCTGAGTGAACTCTGTACTGCCACCAATGGCTAGAGCCATATTGCCTAGCGCGAAGCGGAGTTGAGAGGGATAGTTTTCGGGATAAACATAAGGCAGGTCATTCATCGCTGCGGCTCGCGTTTCAGCGTCTTTCATGCGCGCCAAAAGTACGCTATACATTTTTGATCCAGTTGCGGATTCATTCCCAGCTTCGGCATCTGCCTTAGCCTTGACGGCAGCCATCAGATGGGCCCAGCTTTCCGTATGATAGGCTAAGCGTGCAAAGGTAATGAGGAGGTCATTGCCCGTGCTTGTTCCCAAATATTCGCGTAGCGTTTTGATTTGCAGGTCCATGACCGTTTGGTCCGATGTTAGAACAATGTTGCCCTGTTGATCAGCAAGACGAGCTACGCTGACCACGGCTTGAATTTTATCGAGATAACGGCGCTGCATGATCTGGTCATAGGCAATACCCACAAAATATAAAACGACCTGGCGAGCGCTCTCTGGTAGATGTATTTTAGCCGTACCATTCAGATATAAATCGGCGAAAAAACCTACCGTGCGGATCCACTTGCTCTGCAGGCCGGTCTGCTCTTCATTGTCCTGCTTAAGACTGGCGATCAGTGCAAAAATATTGTTGCGAAATTGAAATTGAATGTCCTGAAAGGCGGGCTGAGTGTCTGCGGGAGCATTGGGCAGCCATTTGCGTTCATTATCTAAATTGAGAACTTTGAGGATGTAATCCGCCGTCTTTTTGGCTGTGTCTGACGTGAGATCTAGAACCATCTGATTTTTATCGCTTGTAGACACTGCCGCTACGATGGCGTTGAGATTGGTGCCTTTGCCGGCCTGAATCGACAACAGACTTTGCATGGTCTGATTGAAGAGGCCATAGTTTTCGCCGAAGGGAACGCTGGCCGCCTCGAATTTCGACCTTAGGGCGATCCACTCCGGAGAATTTTCCGTTACGCCCTCTAATTGTTTTTCGATATCCATTAGAATCTTAACGCTGTCCATGGTGGCGTAATAATTCGGTCTGAGCATTTGCAGGGCTTCTTCCTTGGCTCCGCGAGCGACAAGAAACATCAGGCGCTCCCAAGTTTGCATTTGCGTCACTTGTGCAATGCGAACGAGTTGATTTTGTTCAGCGACAGCTGCGCCGTTGGCCAATTCAAGGGCGCGCTTTTCACGAATGGCTTCATCCGTTTGCAGTGCACTCGGCGTGGCCATTTTCAGGCCCGCTAACAGGGCGGTACACATTGGGCTTATGGTTTGGGGAGCTGGGATCGGTTCTTCGACAAACGTTGGCTTGGTCGCCTCGGCGGGTGCGGCCGCCGGAGTGGGTGCAACCGCCTTCGCCTGAACTGGCGCGGTCTTGGGTTTCGCGTCCTTGGATGGTTTTTTGGTCTCGGCAAACGCCAAGGAACAATTCAAGGCAAATATCGCAAAAATTGGCACTATCAGTGCGCGCATACAATTCCTCTTGTTTAAACGGTCGAATAAGACGTGAAATAGCAAATTGAAGGCCATATGCTTGCCTTTGTTGCCGAAAACCCTGAGACTCGCGCCATGGACTTTAAGAGCCACCTTTCCCAAACCTATGCCAAGTTAAAACGGGGACTTAGCGCCAAACCTCGCGATTACGCTTGGAGGGTGTCGCAACTCAAAGCTTTGCGCACGATGCTTGAGGAAAACGACGAACAGATCAATCAGGCTTTGTGGAAGGACTTACGCAAGAGTAAATTTGAAAGCGTTGCGACTGAGCAAGGCTTGGTGCTGGCGGAAATTTCGGATGCCCTTAAAAATTTGCAGTCATGGATGAGGCCTAAGCGCACTTCAACTCCACTCTACAATCTGCCGGGCCGTTGCGAGATTCACCGCGACCCTTTGGGCCTCGCGTTGATCATTGGTGCCTGGAATTATCCCATTCAGCTGACCTTGTCGCCACTTGTGGGAGCTATCGCTGGGGGAAACGCTGCCCTTATTAAACCTTCGGAGTTGGCAGAGCACACGTCTAAGATTCTTTGTGAGCTGATTCCCCGCTATCTCGACCAAGACTTAATTGCAATTATTGAAGCCGATGCGCAAGAGACCTCGCAACTGCTCGACTTGGCATTCGACAAAATATTTTTTACCGGCAGCACAGCAGTTGGCAAAATCGTGATGAGTAAGGCCGCGCAGCACCTCACGCCGGTCACACTTGAGCTAGGTGGAAAGTCGCCGGCTATAGTTTTGAATGATGCCAATTTGCCCGTCGCGGCCCGGCGTTTGGTTTGGGGCAAATTCATGAACGCCGGCCAAACTTGTGTGGCGCCTGACTACATCTTAGTTGAACCGGGCGCCAAGTCGGCGCTGATCGATGAGCTTAGAAAAAATATTGAGAAGTGTTACGGCACAGATCCCAGGCAGAGCCCCGATTTCTGTCGCATTATCAATCGCCGTCATTTTGATCGGCTGAGTAAATTGCTCGCCGGCGAAAAAATCTTAGCTGGTGGTCAAGTTGATGCCGGTGAGCTTTATATTTCTCCGACTCTGCTTGAGACCACGGTCGATAGTCCAATTATGCAAGACGAGATATTTGGCCCGATCTTGCCGATCGTGGTGGCAGAAAATCTTGATAAAATGATTTTGATTATAAACTCGCGTCCCAAGCCGCTTTCACTTTATGTGTTTGGCAAGTCCTCGGCGGATCATGAGCGAGTCTTGCGCGACACCTCGTCCGGAGGTGCGTGCGTGAATGACGTGGTGATGCACATGCCGGTGCACTCGATGCCCTTTGGGGGAGTTGGTGCGAGTGGCATGGGTCATTATCATGGTGAGTACAGCTTCAAGGCGTTCACTCATGCGAAAAGTGTCTTGCGTCAGACTACGTGGATTGATTTACCCATTCGCTATGCGCCTTATTCGCCGAGAAACCTACGGATTTTACGTTGGCTTTTTTAGAGTAAAAATGTCCCCACCTGCTAAGTTATGGCTTGTTAAGGCGGAGCTTGTCTTTGGCATGACCTATGCTTCCTTCTGTTTGCTATGGAACAGAAACTTACCACCTATGTCGAGTTCGCTGATGCAAACAAAGCTCAAGAAGCCGTACGTGCGCTTAAGGCCGCGGGGTATGAGCATATTGAAATCGAAGACCTCGACCATGGTCTGCAAACGTCGACGGATATGAGTGAAGCTCCTTCACGGGCGACATGGACCTTTGGTGCTGTCGGAGTGGCTCTAGGTTCGATTCTTGGATGTGTGTGGGGCCTTTTGGTATTTGGCCTGCCCGCGGAAATATTGAAGTTGCCCTATGCTCTGCCGCTGATGATCGTTGGCACTTTGCTTTGCGTGGGCACCGGCGCGGTCATTGGGTTGGAGCAAGCGTTCGTGATTGTAAGCCGTTTGTATCCTGATCCTACGGCCGTTGAGGGAGCGCGGGTGGGCGTGCGGGTGGCTGCGGAAAATGGCCGGCTCTTAATTCGTGCTAAGGAAATTCTGGCACCCTTCACCGAGACTACGCCAAAGCAAAAGAATTGGTGGATCCAGCGGCGCTGGGCTCACCAAATTGGCACATAAGGTTGCCTATTGCCCCGATCCCGCGTAAGTCCAAAGCATGTTTTTGATTAAGAATGCTGATTTTGTAGCGGTTGATAAGCCGGCGGGAATTTCAGTTCATAATGTCGAAGATTCTGAGAACTTGCTGCAGCGGGTGGAGCGGGAAATTGGTCCGGTATTTCCTGTGCATCGGCTCGATAAAGAAACCAGTGGCGTTCAAGTGTTGGCGCGCAATGAAAAGAGCGCGGCCGAATTGGCGCGTGAGTTTCAAGGGCGATTAGTAAATAAGATATATGTAGGTGTTTTACGGGGATGCTTGGCCGAAGAGTCGGGGGTGTGGAATCTTCCCTTAAGCGATAAGTCCGAAGGGCGTCGGCAGCCGCAAGGCGCACCTCGTGACCGAGTGCCCTGCGAAACGCGTTTTCGACGTTTAGGTCAATCGAAATTTTTCACAGTGTGTGAGTTTGATCTAATCACGGGTCGGCAACATCAGATTCGTAAACACTCTGCGCTTGCCAAGCATGCGTTGGTTGGCGATCCCCGTTATGGCGATTTGAAATACAACCAAATGATTTTCGAGCGCTATTCTATTTCGCGCATGATGTTGCATTGCCATTCTCTTGAGATTGCCGGAATCAAAATCGTGAGTCCCGTGCCTTTAGAATTTCACTTGCTATGTGAATTTTAACTCTGTACAGACACGTCACTTCTTTCCGCCCGCTATCGTGCTGGGCTCATGTGATTCTGCTTCTTGAGGTCTGGGCGACTCTTGTGAGCCAAAGCCTACGCTTGTTTCGCGTAGTTGTGCTGACGCGGAACTTGTGCCGCCCGCTTCCTGCCCTTTGGCGGGCGGTGGGTTTTGCGCTGCGCGCTTCACTTGATTGGCGAGTTTCTGCACCAAATTTCGATCCAGTATTGATGCTGGAACCGCATCGATATGCGCAATCTGCGATTTGCGAATCCATTTGCCCACCGATTCCAGCAATCCAAATAAGCTCTTTGGCACAGCATAACGATAGGCCGGTTCGTTGCCCGAAGTGGTTGCGATCGGATAAATAACTTTTGTGCCCAGAACGTCTTCTGCTTCGTCCACCGTGAGCGGCATTTTCATCTCGACCATAATGACATAATCATTCCAGCCGCCATCATTTTCAGGATCGACTTTGGTGGCTAGCAGCGACTTCAATGACTGACTGACAATCAACTCGAAAGTTCGATCTAACTTCACGCGGGTCAGATGAACGTCGGCGATCATGCCGCGATCGAAGTGCAAGGTCAGTTCATCTGGATTTAAGATATCTCCTTGGGCCATGATATCTTGGTCGTTGGGATTGGCTTCATAGGTAAAATTTTCGGCATCCGCTACATCCTGAAAAGTAAATTTGACGCCATTGCCCTCGCGTTGAATGCTCATGACGTTAACGGCCTTGTGCGGCTGGGCTTCGTCGCCGATGTACCAACCATAGTTAGTGCGCGAAAATTCGAGCTCGCGAATGCCGCTGGCACCCAAGTCTAGTTTGGCATTGGCAATGATATACGCACTATTATTGCCTAGGCGCTTCAACTGAACCAATTGCGCGCCATTGGTCTTGAGATTCTTGACGACAAAGAATCCCGAAAGATTGGCGTCTAATAGCCGTTCGCAGGCATTGTGATAGGTGTCTTGATTGTATTCTTCTTTGACAAAATTTTTGTCGGCCGCAAAAACCGCGACAGTGAAGAGGAGCAGAGTGAGCAACATAAGCGCGCGCGATTCTAAACCTGGCATGGTGAGGCCTCCTTCGGTTGCTTTGCTTTCAACCCCCGTAACCTGCAAAGTCAAGGCGCCTATTTGCGAATTCCGCGAGCTCGTCGGTGAATAAAACTCTGTGCGCTAACTAAGGTCGAGAGCGTCTCCCGCAGGGGCCGCCTAAAGGCGGCTAACTAGCCGCCGAGGGCGGCCGCTGAGGGTCTCCCGATGAGATTGGCTCACTTGTCTCGACAGACGTCGGATGTAGCAATGCTTGGGCTTTGTCGAAGAGTAAAAGACATGAATCCTGTTCAGCACTCCTCGACAAACTCATATAAAATTCTGCGCAAAATCGGCGAAGGTGGAATGGGCGAAGTGTTTGAAGCTTGGGACGAAGCTCACCAACGCAAAGTTGCCGTGAAATTTCTCAACGATACTGCAAATCTCGAACGATTCGAAAATGAAGCCTTGGCATTGGCGCGAGTAAGGCACCAGCATGTGGTCGAATTGTTTCACTACGGTCTGCTTGATGGGCGCTATTATATGGCTATGGAGCATGTCGATGGCCTTTCGGTTGGTGAGTATGGTCAGCGCTACCCAGTGGATCTTGCGACGCTGCTCGATTTCTTCATACAAATGACCTCGGCCCTGGCGGCGGTCCACGAGCAAGGCATCACCCATTGTGACATAAAGCCGAGTAACATAATTCTTGATCGTTCTTTGCGCTGTAAACTGATTGATTTTGGAATTGCTACTCTTGGCTCTGGCGCACGTGGTCCAGAGGTAATGGGCACGGTGAATTACCTGGCGCCTGAAATTGTCGGTGGTGCGATGGCCACATCGCTCTCTGATATCTATTCTTTGGGCCTCGTATTTTATCATCTGCTTACCGGCGAAATTCCTTTTCACGGCGCTAGCAATGAAGAGACTGTCGATAAAATTCGCACTAGCCCTTTGGTTTTTGATCCACGCTTCAATTCATTGATCCCTGAAAATTTGCGGCGGGTAATTTTTCGTATGACATCCAAAGCCGCGCGCATGCGCCACAAGTCCTGCGATGAACTTTTAACTGAACTCAAGACGATCAAAGTGGCAGATTTGCCCGTCGATCTTCATGCTAAGGTTCAGGCGCACATAGTGATTCTCAACCGCTCCGAGGTGCAGACGTATTGTCAACGTCTCGCTTTTCTCGAGCGCCGCTTAGTGGAAAACATTGCGATAAGTGGCGCGCCGGTGGGCGCCGAGCTGATGGTTCCCGAACAAACGATTCATGAAGCTATCAGCAGATTTGAGCGGGCCAAAAACGCCTGGCAAGAACAGGGGCGCCAAAAACTCCAGACAAAACCACCGGCGCAAAATCTTCCCAAGATAATGTGGACGGTGCTTGGAGTTCTGGCCTTTTGGTTCGGCGTGACGGTGACTCAAGGGCCGAGCTTCAACCAGTCCAATTTAGCTTCGCATTCTTTGCCTAAAAGACCTAAGTACAAAGAGGGCGACTCTTATCGCATTCGCGCGAGCCTCTTTGAGGCTGAGGGCCTAAGCCGGCAATACACGGAGCACTGGACGATTCGCAATCTCGGCCGAGGCGAGGTGCAGTGGTCAAACGGTAACGACGGCGAATTGACTCTAAGTCGAGACTTTTATCTTCCCGCACTTAAAATTCGCCAAGTGGCTGAAACGTCGGATCTTGATTCAGAACTGAGCGCGGCTGGACCTTCGCTGTTTAAAGTGCCATTGGGAACCGTGGTGCAAAATCGCGTGAGTATGACTCTCACGGCTTCGAAGCGACATTGGGATTTCTCGTGGCAGTGTAGCATGCAGGCTGGACAAACCGTCTCTACCAAATTCGGAAATTTAGAAGCCTATAAAATTGTTTGCACTTCGGAAGACGGGCCAATTCAGAGCGATGCCTATGTCTACGCGCCGGCCATTCACTACTGGCTCACGCGTGACTTCTTGTTGCGCGACGGCCTTACGCATGCGCATTATGAGCTACTCAGCTATGAGCTGGCTCATTGAGTTCGAACGTCCCAGCCGCCAAGCCAAAACGGTCATTCCCGAGAGAGCAAGCCCCACTATTAAAGCGAAGATTTCGCCCATCGCCAGCCAATTGACCACCAAATGAGACTGAAACGCGAAGTGAGTCAGCGCCCAGGCCACAGCCAGTGACATCAGCGAGCCAAGCATGGCGCCGATGGCACAAAGTCCGCCGTAAGTTAAGAGCTGCACGCTCAAGAGTTCGGGCTGGCTAAGGCCTAACAAATGCAATTGCATCCAATCGACCTGCGATGAGGCCAATTGAAAAACCAAAATCATTAGAAAAACCGCAATCCCCAAAGCCAGACACATCGAGCTTGCGAGTTTTAGGCCTGAGCTAAGCTTCGCGAAAATCTCAGCGGCACTATCGAGCGCCTCGCGGACATTGATCGAAGTGACATTGGGAAATTTCTCAACGACTAGCGATTGGACTGCGACCGGTGAATGTTTTGCATCGCGTTTGATGGTCATGATCCAGGTCTTAGGGGCGTCGTTCAAAACTCCCGATTTAAATGTCATAAAGAAATTCGGTTGAAAAGTATCCCAATTGATCTCGCGCAAGTTGGCGATGCGCGCTTCAAGTTCAAGGCCCTGTACGTCAAATAGCAGTTTGTCGCCGAGCTTTAGGCTCAATCGATCAGCGTAGCTCTGCTCAACCGACACTTCAGCGCCGTCCCAAGTGTTGTTGAGTGCGTTCCAATCTTTGCCGGCGACGATGCTTTCTGAAGGGGATAGCGAGTCACGATAGGACAAATTGACACCGCGATTGCGAAAGCGCGAGTCCATTTCCTTTTCGCGCGAAGCCCACTTTCCAGTCTGCATGCGTTCGAAGGGCTGGCCATTGACTTGTAAAATTCGCGCGCGAATAAACGGCGCGCTTTGTGCGATTTCAACTTGATTTTCTTTGAGCCAGGCGGTGAGTGGCTGCAATTGTTCGTCTTGAATATCTATCATAAAGAGTGCGGGTCGGTCGCCATCGGGAGGAGTATCCAACTCGTGCCTCAAAGTCGATCCTAGATTCGGGATCAACTGCGATAGCAGTCCCGACATGGCACTCACCGCGATCAGCAGAACGGCCAGGGCGCGCCGGCGCGTCCACTGCGAAATGACCAGGTGCCACAGCCAACCCCTGCGTTGCCAACGCTGCGACACCAAGATCGCCAAATAGCCAAAAGCCGCTGCCACGATTAGAGTACCAACCAAGCTGGCTAAAAAAATTAAAGTTACACGCCAACTACGCGCTTGCAATAGCGTGAGTGCGACAAACAGAATTGCCGCGGTTAAAGAAAATGACAGAATATCGACCCAGCTCGAGCGGTATGTGGCCGTGCCATTGATCATTTGCAGAGTCGGCTCGCGAACCAGCGCCCTAATCGACGGTAGCAATAGCAGCAGCCCGGTCAGGGGGCCAATCAAGAGCAAAAGCACCGAACTTGTCCACGACCATATCAACACAAATCCGGCGGGCATTGAGCTTTGCACCATTGGCAAAAAACTTTTTGCCAGGAGCCAGGCTAAAATTCCTCCACCAGTAATTCCTGTCAACATTATAACCAGTAATTTGGCGATCAGAAAACCTTGCGCTTGTTCGACAGTAAAGCCCAAACTTTTAAGGACTCCAGTCGACGAAGCCTCAAGGCTTAACCACCGCCGCCCTAAGTAGTAGACGCCGATCCAGCCGAGGCAAAGTGTCACAAGTCCGATTAAACCCAGAAAATCCATCAGGCGGCTGAGCACCCGAAATGAACCTTGTTCGAGGTCGGCGGGAATGGTGACTTGTATTGAAGAATCTGGAAAAGCTTTCTCCACATCCGCCTTCACCCGCTCCGTAGCCTTAGCGAGTAAGGCATCAGTAAATGTCGAGCCGAATTGTAATAATCCGGTTTGTGGCAAAAATTTGCGGCCGATAAAGATTCTAGGCGCCATCGAACCAAAACGCAGGGTTTGAGAGGGATCTTTGCTTATAATTCCGTCGATTTTAAAACTAATCTCGCCGATTTTTAATTCGTCACCCGCCTGCACCTGCATCAAGGTCAGTATGTCGGGCGCCACCCAAATCTTTGGTGACGACTCCAGTTCGGCTCCCATCAGTGGCACAATGTATCCGTTGCGTTCGATCAGGAGAGTTCCGATCAAGGGGTACTGATCTTCTACGAAACGAAGCGAGGCCAGCCGAGAGGTTTTGCCGTGAGTGACCATGGCCATCATTTCGGTCAAGCGCGTAAGTGGTGAGGCCGCGGGTAAAGCGTGCTTGAGGTCAGCGACTTCGGATTCGCTAAAGCTCCTGCGTGACGAAACGGAAATATCGGCAGTAAGAATTTCTTGTCCCTGATAGGTGAGCGTATAGGTGAGGCTGCCGCGAAAGACATCGACCACCAAAAGCCCGCTCACGGTCGCGGACAGGCATGCGATCCATAGGCCAAAAAGTCCACGCTGCCGCCACAATGAACTGGCGATCAAGCCTAAGAAGACCACAGCTTGCCCTGGCGCAGAGTTAAAACGCGATCGCAGCGCGAGGCCACGTCGTGCGAGTGAGTAACGACCATCGCGGTTTGTCGGCGCTCGCGCAAAGCCCCAAACAGCACCTGCAAAACCTGTTCGCCGGTCTTAACATCGAGACTACCGGTGGGTTCATCGGCCAGTATCAGTTGTGGACGATGAACAAGCGCCCGCGCAATGGCCACGCGCTGGCGCTCACCGCCACTGAGCTGCGCGGGTAAGTGATGCGCGCGCGCCGACATTCCGAGCTGCGCGAGCAGTTGTTCCGCTTCTGCTTCCGCTTGTTTTGAGCCAAGTAGACGCATTGGCAGCGCAACATTTTCCTGAGCGGTCAGATAGGGCAGTAGATGATAATGTTGAAAAATGAATCCTAGATTGGTTTTGCGAAATGTCGCCCAGCGGGAATCATTCCAATTTAAGGTCGAACTTCCATCCCATGAGATCTCGCCAGTGGAAGGCTTTTCAAAGCCAGCCGTTAGCGAAAGTAAAGTCGACTTGCCACTTCCCGATTCGCCGACGATGGCTAAAATTTCACCGGGGCTTAACGTGAGTGAGAGATCTTGCAAGATGCGAAGTTCAGTACTGCCTTGGTAAAAAGATTTAGCTACGTTTTTAAAGCTCAAGCTCATAGATATTTTTGAATTCCCTTAAAAACGGTGTCAGCTAAAATGGCATGGCCCTTGGCATTAGGATGAAGTCCATCGGATTGATTTAACGATTTCTCGCCGGCGACCGATTCGAGCAAAAAGGGCACGAGCGGAGTGTGATAGTGCTTGGCTAAATCGGGAAATACTTTTTCATACCGTTTGGTATAGTCAGCGCCAAAATTGGGCGGCATTTTCATGCCCACCAGCACCACCTTCACGGAATTTTTCTGGCAGATTTCGATGGCCGACGCCAAGTTCTTCTCCGTCTCTTTGCTGGATAAACCTCTAAGGCCGTCGTTGGCGCCGAGTGCAAGTAGCAGGAGATCGGGCTTTTGCTTCATCTGCCAAGTTACCCGCGAGGGCGCGCTGGCCGAAGTCGAGCCACTGATTCCCGCATTTATCACCACCCAATTTTTGCCGGAGGATTTAATCTTAGCTTCGAGCAATGCCGGGTAAGCCTCTTCGCGAGCTACGCCATAGCCCTCTGTTAAAGAATCGCCCACGATCACCAGGCGCTTTACCGGTTCGGCAAAGAGCGGCGTATAAGATAGGATTAGAAGCAAGCTGAGGCAGGCCTTCAACATTCTCAATATATTAGGGGTTGACCTGGTTTCGGTCATTGAAAAACATCGCCCACCTGCAGTAGAACGAAGCCATGAAAGCGCTCTTCCCACTCATACTTGCCTTCTGCATTTTGACGAGCTGCAAGACTTCACCGCCGGCTTCCGAGACCTGGACTGGTGAGATGAAAGGGATGGGCGAAAGTCTTTCGACGCTACTACCGATCGCTCTCGATCCCGTGCAGTTTAGCAATCCCGCGAACTATGAGGCGATTGACCTGCAGTTGTCGCGGCTGAGCCATTTTGCCCATGAAGTGGAAGCCGCGAAGCAAAAGCCGAGTGACGATCCGAGCTTCGAAGTTGTTGGTCAGCGTTTTGCAGACGAGATGGCCGAGGCCAAACATCAATTGCAAATCGGCAATCGCAGTTACGCGCGCTATCTGATTCGCGGAGCGACCGGTTATTGCATTTCGTGTCACACGCAGACGGATCGCGGGCCCCATTTTCTGGCGCAACCGACGGGCGCGAGTTTCCAGCGCCTAAGCTCCCTCGATAAAGCGGCCTACCTAATTGCGGTATGGAATTTCGATGCGGGCCTTCAAGAATATGAAAAAGCCATGAATAGCCCCGATGTGGCGTTGTTGCCGATGGGGAGTTTAGAGGCGACGACACTTAGGGCGTTGGCTGTCGCGGTTCGAGTTAAAAAAGATCCACATCAGGCGGATACGATCGTCTCGCGCATTATGTATTCCAAGTGGGCGCCGGTGTATTTGCAATTAACGGCCAGTAAGTGGAAGGCGAGTATTAAGGAATGGCAGACGTCGCGCAAGCCCGCGCACACGCTCGATGATGCGAAGGCGTTAATTAATCAGGCCTGGACCAAGCAGGTTGAGTCTCCCTTGTCGCGGTCGGGGCTGATCGAAGCCTTGCGCGCTTCGAGCGTGCTGCATGAATTGCTCGCGCAAAAGAAGCCGGGTCGGGCCTATGCCGAAGCTCTTTATTATGCGGGCCTTAACGCCGAAGCATTGAGGGACCTGGACCCGTTTCCCTTGAACGAGGCTTATTTCGAGGCCTGTATCAGGCAGCTTCCCCATAGCGATACCGCCAAGAATTGTTATCTACGCCTCGAGGGCGCACAAATCGCCGACTACGATGCCTTTGAGGCCATGCCGATGCCGCAAAAAGTGCACGACAATTTGTCAGCACTCAGAAAACTGGCCGAGCCGAGCGAAGGCTCGTGGATGGACTGGGGCACTCATGATCTCTGACCGAATCTTGACGTAAACCAACGGGATCCTAACAAACTCGTTTGGCCCGCTTGCTACGCTGTTGGCAAGGGGGTGAATGATGGGCGCAACATCGGCAGCAAAAAATCTCTTTAAGACTTTTCAGGAAGTTCGACAAAAGAAGTCTCTTTACCAGAGGGTTAAAGAGTATCGTGGTTTTGTTCCGATTAAGTATGAGACGGATGACTTTCTAGTCTCGACCGCGCGCAACGGCCAGGAACTTTTCAAAGTTCTTGAGCTGCGCCACGAAGTCTTTGTCGAAGAGTGGCAGGGGCGCAGAGCTTTTCATGGACTCGATGTCGATCAATACGATTTTTCGGCCGACCACTTGATGATCGTCGACAAGCGCATCAACGAAGTGGTTGGAACCTACCGCTTGATGTCCTCACACTTCACGCACGATTTTTATTCGGCTAGCGAATTGGAACTCGACGACTTTATCCGCCTTCCGGCCACCAAACTGGAAATGGGTCGCGCTTGCGTCCATTCCAATTATCGCGACGGCAACACTATCGATTTATTGTGGAAAGGCCTGACCCGCTACATTTTTGCCACCAAGACCGAGTATCTCTTCGGCTGTGCGAGTATTAAGTGCACCAATCCCGACATGATCGGCCGAGTGTATAAAACCTTGCGCGATCAGGGTTCGTGGAGCGATGAGTATCGGGCCCGCGCGCGCTGGGAGTATCAATTCCCTGGCTTTGCCATGAATGTGCCAGACGGTCTTACTCCCGGTGAAAAGCGTGAGCTTTTGCCTGCGCTGCTGCGCTCCTATCTGCATGCGGGGGCAAAAGTGTATGGTTGGCCGGCTTTGGATCGAGACTTTGCTTGCACTGATCTCTTGACCATCCTAGATTGGAAACAACTGAATCCCAGGTTTCAATCGAGGTTTTTCAAGGATTAATGCGCGGAATTGTTACATTTGTTCGGGTAACGACAATCTTTTTTACCATCCTCGTGTTCTTGGCGCACATGAGCTGCGTTTGGCTGATCATTCGCGATCGCTGGCGTCGCGTGCGCTGGAGCAATCGCCTGCTTGGCTACTATTCCGATTGGGGCCTATGGGTCTTAAATGTAAAAGTGAATCCCATCGGCCGCGAAAACCTGGAGTATTTGCGCGGAGGATTGTTCGTCGGGAATCACTTAACTTACCTCGACGTTCTGGTCATCAGCTCACAAGTCGCTTCTTGCTTTGTCACTTCGCGGGAGATTAAAGAGACACCATTCCTCGGCCAAATCTGCATGATGGCGGGTTGCCTCTTCGTCGAACGCCGAAATAAACAAAACATATTGAATGAAATTTCCGAAATCCGCGAAGGTTTGCAGGTTGGCCTGCACGTCGCCATTTTTCCCGAAGCCACGAGCACCAATGGCGAACAAATTCTGCGCTTCCGCAAACCGCTGTTCAAAGCCGCGATCGATTCAGGCCGCCCCGTGATTCCTTTTTGTATAAACTATCGCCACGTCGGTCGCGAGCCGATCAATAAGCAAACGCGCGACAAAGTTTTTTGGTATGGCGACATGGCCTTCGCCCCGCACCTGTGGGCCTTGGGCGGCAGCGGGGGAGTCGAAGTCGATCTGCACTTTCTAAAGCCGATTCAACCGGAGCTGAAATCCGATCTAACGGAACTGTCCGAACGAGCGCAGGCGGCGGTGGCATCGGTATTTTTGCCGGTCAAGTAGGTGCCGTCGGGATTGACCTCACTTGAAAATGAACCTAGAAGTTCATTCCGAAATGCGGTGCGACAGTCCGGCGGTGAACTTCCGAGTTCATTTTCAAGTGAGGGGTGGCGGGGGTAAGAACGAAGGCCCGAGCTGCGGGCCTCCGCTCCAGAGTCGGCATCCGCAAAAATCAATGTTTTGCGGGTGGCGTGAAGGATTGTTTTTCCGAGTCTTCGGTCTTTTGCGAATTGGAGTTCACGTCTTTACCTTTAAGGAAACGCGAAAACAACCCTCCTTTCTCGGCTTCGATTTGAATCGAGCGCGGTTTGGCGACCTCGGCCTTCGGAAGCATTACCTCCAGGACTCCGTTTTCGTAGCGCGCTTGAATCTTAGCGTCGTCGATATCTTTCGGCAGCTGAAACGAGCGCTCAAATCTTCCGAAACTTCGTTCAACCCGTTTATATAATTTGTCGTTCGCAGTTTCCACGTGTGATCGCTCACCGCTCACCGTGAGTCGACCATTTTGCGCGTCGATTTTTATAGCTTCGCGCGGAATTCCCGGCACATCGAAACTCAAAAGGTAAGAATCTTCCGATTCATGCACATCCACCGCGGGAGTAAATGCCGCCGAACCCATGCGGTTTTTAGTCTGCGGAGTTCGCCAAACTTCATCGAGTGCTTTTTCGACCTCGCTCATAAAATCCCAGACTGAACCGTTATTATAGGGTGTTAGATCACTTCGCATGTTTTCCTCCTTGGAAAAAATATGTCTCTGACACTTTGAATATGAGTTCGCAAACTGCGGTGTCAAGGTCGTGATGTTGTCAAGAGAAGCGACCTGAACGCCATTCCTTTGGTCTAGCTGATGAGGTCGCAAAATGATTACAGTTTTCGGTCTGCGTCGAGCTGATTAAGATAAACCAATGAGGTGTAGTTTGTTCCGCGCAGTTGTTGGGGTCGTACTTTTGACTTTTTCGTTGTCTTCGAATGCGCGTCGCGATTGCGATAGTGATCATGAGGATGTTGAGGATTTTAGTAAGTACATTATTCAAGTGACTGATTATTACGAATCTCCTCCGAGGGTAGCGGTAAGTAGTTTGCCGCAAACACAGCAAGATCTCTACAAGCCGACAGGCGAACTTATTTGCAAAGGTGCGCCTGGGAGTGCGTTCGATCATCAGGTTTGGGGATACACTGCGCAGTTAACGGTTAAGAACAATTTGATAACAACGTCAGGTCATGCATTTTATGACCAGGATACCTGCCAATTAAAGTCTCGCCCACAAGATTGCAGTTTCGTCATAAAAACACATGGCGCGGTGAAATCTATCCCGTTAGCAGACAAAGTTGATCTCGGGTTGCATTGTCCAGAATCAATCGCTACCGAGGACGACTGGGCCGTGATGAAGTTAAGCATGGCTGTCGATGATATCCAACCATATCAGGTAGACTCGATAAAAGCTGCAAGTCTAAAAAATGGCGATGATGTTGTCACCGTCGCGCATTCAGTGGATTTCCAGCCACCGGCAAAAAAAGGATTGGGCCCATTGCATTACGGTGAGTGCAAAATTCTAAAGACTTACGGAGACGGATCGACTGCATCTGTTAGCACTGCATGTGGATGTGGCTATGGATGTTCGGGCGGTAGTCTTCTTACGGCAGCGGCGAATCCAGCCCTTCTTGGGGTTGAGGTACAAACTTTTGAATCTCCCGCTGACTCAGACAAGGCCATAAAGTCTGGCACTCCAAATGTTGTTCACTGGCAAGAGGATGGGGCTGGAACTTACTACGTTACGATTGGCGGAAAGTTTCTATCGGCCATTCGGCAAGGTAGCCTCTAGTCTCATAGTGAGACAGTTAGCTCATACGAATTCGATCCAATAGAATTCAATTTGTTAGAGGCGGTGAACGTCCTTGGATGTGATAAAGTGGAGTTGTCGTCCTCATTATCCATCGGAGATCCCCTTGCGGTTTGGTTGCCTAGTGTTAGCAGCTTGTCTAGCCGCCTTTCTTTCGGCTACGGCTTATGCTGGCATTGTGGACAAGGTTAAAGGTTGGGCCGAGTCATATGGTTCCTATACAAGCCCATGTACAAATGACTCTTGTGGATCAAGTCAGAGGACCGAAGAGCAATTTGGTAGCGATCCAGCACCGATGGCAACCTGTAATGGCTCGAGCTCGGATCCAAATACTTTTATGGCGCAATGCCAGGCCTCATGTCCTCAAGCTGCCGCTGGAGCATGTTATTCCTTGTACGCCAGTCGATTTGGTAAAACGCCTGGTGGTACTCAGGCCCCCCAAAGTTCTGATCACACTGGAGCAAACATCACGCCTGATTCAAACTCGACAGGCCCAACCAATCAACCAACCGCCCGCAACTCCGCTCCGAGCGGAAGCCCCCAATCTCCAAAACCCACTGGCAATCCGGCTCAAGACTCCTCGAGCTGCCAGAGTCTCGCCAAACAGGCCTCTCAGGCATGTAACAATCCGCAGAGTAGTTCGAGCGACGACGATCCGTCTGACCCCAGTCTCAATTCTTCAACTGGCATAAAGCAATCCTGCCAAGACGCCAAGAACGCAAATTCCTCGGCCGCTCAGTCCAATCAAGATGCGGCCACGGCCTGTTCGCAGGCTTATACCTCCTGCGTAGATATGTGTAAGTCGGCGGGAATGACCTCAACAGCGAGCATGTGCCAGAATCTGTCGTCTAAGGTTAAGACCCTAAGCGATCAAGCTCTTAATAACTACGATACTCAGGGCGCTGGAAGCAACTGTGACAAGCAGACTTCCGGTGGTGGCGGCGGCGGAATGCCCGACATGCCCAATGGCGACAACAATAACCAAAACCCAAACAACCCGAACAATCAGGCCAACACCAACAGCGACCCTTACGGCTGTCAAAGCAATCCCACCAGTCAGGTCTGTCAGAACTGTACGCTCAATCCGAACTCGCCAACTTGTCAGGCGCTCGCGCAATCGCAGCAACAGCCGACTGGAAAAATCGGCTTTCAGGCTCCTGATAAGAGCGGCGCTGATCCGAGCAGCTTCAATGTCGGCGACACGGCTACGGGTTCGCAAACGCAATTTCCCGTTGCTAACAATCAAAATGGGCAGCAGGCTCCGCAAGGCGCGGTGGTGCCTAATAATTCTGGAGGAGCTATTCCCGGTAGCGATGGCGGCTCCAAGCCTGCTGGGCTGGATCAGCCGAAACGTCAGGCGGGTGCGCCGATAGGAAGTGCTGCCGACATCGAACATGGTCTGAGCAGCGGCGGCGGCGGGGGAGGATTCTCCTATGGCAGTGGACTTCCAAATGACGCCAACACGGCTGCCAATACCCGCGGCGGCGGTGGCCGGGGCCCCGCTAGTCTAAAGGGCGGGGGAATGGATCTCAAAAAATATTTGCCGGGTCAGCAACTTGATCCACATCGTATGGGCGGCAATGGCATGATCGCTGCCGATATCAATGGGCCCGCTTGTGACATTTTTAAAAAGATCTCAACCCGCATCCTGGTGAAATGCAAGGTAGGAGATCTTTACGACTGCCGTCAGTAACGCCCCAATGCGATACAGTCCAGTTGAAAATAGCTCTCAGCTGACAAAGCTGTGACAATTGCGGGGCTCTCAAATTATAGACTGAAAGCCAGATGATTCAGGATTTGCGCATAGTTCACCGCTTAAAGCCGCACACGTTTTCTTCGCAAGAAGGCCTACCGATTTGGGCCACGTGCTTGCGCAGTCTGGCTATTGTGAATCCGCATTTTGCTGCCGAAACTACAGATGAAGTTTTTCAAGGCGAGAACGCTTATCGCTTTTTACTCGAAGTGATTTGTGGGTTGAAATCGCCGATCGTGGGCGAGACCGAAGTTTTTGGCCAATTCAAAACTTTTACGCAAGAATGGCTCAAGGTTGAACCCAAGTGGGCGAGTTTGGTGCAACGCCTGTTGAGCGATGCGAAGGCTATTCGTAGCGAGCACCTGTTGAATCTTGGAGTGCAATCCTACGGAAGTTGGGTGCGCAGCCAGCTTAAGCCTCAGCGCGTGCACATCGTGGGCGGCGGGCAATTGGCAAGTGAGATCTATCCTTACCTTGCCAAACAGCAGCGCTCGGTCACCGTGCATGTGCGTGATATTGGCAAAGGCTTTGTCGCTCCAAAGAGGCTTTTGCGTGATAAGGAATTTGACGGCGGTGCACTTGTCATCGCGGCGCCGTTGTCGGCGGCTGAGATTAAGACTTGGCTTGGCGGAAAAATTCCTGAGCAGGTGATTGATCTGCGCGAGACATCCTCGTCGGATTCACTTGGATTCACAGGCCATGTTTTGAGCGATATTTTTTCTGAAATCGAAAAGACCAAAGCCCTTCTTCAACCACGGCTCGAGCAGATTCGCCGCGAAATTCGCGAGCGGAGTGCGGCAGCCGGCACCCAATCCCTGCTCAGACCTCAAGGCTGGGATGATTTGTGCGCCTAAAATTAGCCTCGCGAAAAAGTGATCTGGCGCGCTGGCAAGCCGTGCAGGTGGGGCGCGCCCTTGAAACTTTGCCCGAGAATCCGTCGATCGAATTTATTTTCAAAGCTTCTCTGGGCGATCAGGATCTCGACACGCCTTTAGCGAATATGGGCGCCAAAGGCGTTTTTACCGAGGACTTTCATCAGGATTTGCTCGAGGGGCGTTGCGACCTGGTCGTGCACTCGTGGAAAGACTTGCCCGTCGAGCCGCGCGAACAGACCGAAATCGCCATGACTTTGCCGCGCGCGGATGTGCGCGATCTGTTGTTGGTACCTGAAGAGGTTTGGCAAGAAGCCGTTAAAACTGGAACGCTTAAGATTTTAACCAGCTCTCCGCGCCGAGTTTATAATTTATCGGCCTGCCTCGCGAAGCTATTGCCGGCAAAGGTTAAATTGGAATTTGTAAACGTGAGGGGCAACGTGCCCACGCGTCTGACGAAAATGCGCCAGCAGAACTCCGCTTTGATTCTGGCTAAGGCGGGGCTGGATCGCTTGCTCGAGGCCGAGGCGTCGGGCTTTGAAATTCATATGCGCGCGCTGATTGAAAACTGTCGCTTTATGGTTTTACCCATCAGCTTGAATCCGGCGGCAGCAGCACAGGGAGCGTTGGCGATTGAAATTCTGCGCACCAATGAAATGCTCAAAGAGTTATGCGGACGTCTAAGTGATTTGCGTTCGGTTGAGTCCGTTAACGAAGAGCGCGAGATTTTGCAGAGCTATGGCGGCGGGTGCCATCAGAAAATCGGCGTGACCATACTTCAGCGCGAATTTGGCCGCGTGCTCTCGTTGCGCGGAATCACCGATCAAGGCGAAATTTTGCATAAGTGGCGCGTTGACGACGGCGTCGAATGGGCTCGCGCTAAATCCGCAGACGCGGTTTTCCCGCACGATCCCAAGGAAAATTCTTGGTTTGAGCGCCAAGAGCTTCCGTGCCGAGATCTCGCAGAAGTGCCGGCGCTTTTTGTGGCCCGCGCCGATGCTTTGCCGACTTCCTTCAAGGCTTCAGGCAAACAGATTCTTTGGACCTCGGGTGTCGCCAGCTGGCAAAAATTGGCCCTGCGCGGCCTGTGGGTCAATGGAACCTTTGATGGCTTGGGCGAAAACGAGGATCCTGCGCTCGAACAGCTGTGCGGTCCCGTGCACTGGGCCAAAGTCACGCACAAAGAGGGCCGCCCTCAATTCGATTTAATTGCAACCTACGAGCTGATTCCACGAAAAATCCATCCTGATCTGAGGGGAAAAACCCACTTTTACTGGATGAGCACCTCGAGTTTCGAGCGGGCGCGCCAATTGTTCCCACAAGAGATCGAGCATGGCTATAATGCTTGCGGCCCCGGGAGTACGTGGTCGCACCTGATGAAGCAGGAGCTTAAACATCGACCGAAGGTCTTTGTTGGGATCGAGCAATTCCGCGAGGAATCCGATCCCAGGTCATAAGAAAGGCATTTTTGTGCGGAATTTGAAAAACGATATTTCAAATGGTTTGTTTCAACGGAGTTTGCAAGTCGCTCCCGGTGGTGTGCATTCGCCGGTGCGCGCCTTTAAGAGTGTGGGTGGATCGCCACTTTTTTTCGAACGTGGCGAGGGGGCTTATCTTTTTTCGGTCGAAGGCCAGCGTTTTATCGATTTTTGTCAGAGCTTTGGACCGAATATTCTTGGACATCGTGATCCCGACGTCGAAAAAGTGTTGCGTGAGACGGTAGAGCTGGGCTGGTGTTTCGGGGCCTGTGAGCCTTATTCGCTTGAGCTGGCTGAATTTATTCATCTGCATCTGCCATGGGTGGAGCGGATTCGTTTCGTTTGCTCGGGCACCGAGGCCGTCATGAGTGCTTTGCGCGTGGCGCGGGCGGCGACCAATCGCACGGCGATTTTGAAATTTGACGGGTGCTATCATGGTCACGCCGATTCAATGTTGGTGAAGGCGGGCAGCGGGCTGGCCGGTCGAGCGTCTTCTGATAGCGCCGGTGTTCCCGATTTTGTGGCCGCGCATACTTTTGTTTGTCCGCTCGATGACGACGAAGCGCTTGAGAGGATTTTTAAAACTAGCGGTAAGGAAATTGCGGCCGTGATCATCGAGCCGATGCCCGCTAATTACGGACTACTTTTGCAGCGGCCCGAATTTGTGCAAAATGTTTTTGATCTCGCTCATGCCAATGGAGCGTTGGTGATTTTGGATGAAGTGATCTCTGGATTTCGCGTCGCTTTTGGCGGCATGGCAGAGCGTCTGGGCGTGACTCCTGATTTGGTGACCTATGGAAAAATCCTTGGCGGGGGCTTGGCGGTTGGCGCTTATGCCGGCCGCGCTGATCTTCTAAATTTGGTCGCCCCGGCGGGAAGTGTGTATCAGGCGGGAACGTTAAGCGCCAATCCCCTCGCGATGCGCACTGGACTTGCGACTTTACGCAAGCTGAGAGGCGACGGAATTTACGACTTGCTTGAAGAGCGCACCAATCGCTTTGTCTTGCAGTTAAAAGAGGTTCTTTCACCTGCGGGCTTTGATGCGATCAATTTGGGCTCGGTGTTTTGGATCCATCCCAAAGCTAAAAAGCCGGTGCGCAATTTGACCGATTTGGCGGCCAATTTAAATGTTCAATACGCCAAGCTCTTTCACCAATTACTCGAGAAGGGCGTTTATTTGGCTCCGAGTGGCTATGAAGTTGGGTTTGTTTCACTGGCCCATAGCGATGCGGTGCTCGAGGATGCGCTTGAGAAGATCAAAGAGGCGGTGAGTGAAATCGTCTAAAGAAGCGTTCAAATTATTGGCGATTGTGCTGTGGCTGACTTTTACGGTCACCTTTGCGATTTGGTGGTTTCGCCTAAGCGGCACACACATCGCGCTTTTGGCGAAACTTCAGCCTGATGAGATCGAGCATTGGAATCGCCAATACCGCATGATTTTTTGGGAGGGTGGCAGCTGGATCGTGCTGCTGATTCTCGGTGGCGCAGCCTTGATCGCACTCGTACAGCGCGAGACCTGGCGCGTGCGACGTATTCGGGAATTCTTCGCGAGCTTTTCTCACGAGATCAAGACTTCTCTCGCATCTCTGCGAGTTCAGGCTGAGGCGCTAAAAGAGGAGCAGCCGAGCAGCCCTATTCTCGAGCGTTTGATAGGCGATACCGTCAGATTGCAATTGCAATTGGAGAACTCACTTTTCTTGGCCAGCCAAGACAGCATACAGCTCTATCTGGAACCGCTGACCTTGCAACAAATGCTCGAGCGTATGCGCGAGCAATGGCCTTCACTCAAGATCGAACTCACTAAACCGTGTACGGTGAGGGCTGATGAGCGCGCTCTGCGCACCATCTTGAGCAATTTGATTCAGAATGCTTTGGTGCATGGTGGAGCGACCGAAGTGGTGGTGGATCCGAAATTAAAGAATGGCAAAGTTGAAATCGTGGTGACTGATAATGGCCGGGGTTTCGATGGCCCGCTGAAGAGTTTGGGCCGCCTTTTTCATAGACCGAAATCCTCAAGTGGCAGTGGTATTGGTCTTTATATCTGCCGGCTGCTCGTTGCAAAAATGAATGGGCAAATGGACGTGGTGAAGTCGCCGCGGGGTTTTCAGATTCAAATGATTTTACCGGGGGCCGCGCTGTGAACACGCGTATTCTCTTAGTTGAAGATGATCGTTCGCTCGGCGCCACGCTTCGCGATTGGCTATCGAAAGAGGGCTACGAAGTCACTTGGGCTGAGAGTAAAAAGTCCTCGCTTGAAGCTCATGGCAAAGGCGCCTTCGATCTGTATATTTTTGACGTAGGACTGCCTGATGGTACTGGTTTTGAATTGGCTAAAGAAATTCGCGGGCGGTGTAATCGCCCATTTCTATTTTTAACCGCGCAAAGTGATGCGGAGTCGCGCTTGAAGGGCTATGAGCTCGGGGCTGAAGAATACATTCCAAAACCCTTTCATTTGCGGGAGTTGATTCTGCGTGTGCGCCACGTAATTGAAAATCACGCTCCGGTGCAGAAGCTCGAGATTGGCGATGTGAGTGTGAATTTCGATAGCTACAAATTTCTGCGCGCGGGCCATAGCGAAGAGGTTCACACCAAAGACGTACAGTTTCTAAAATTATTGGTCGAGATGAGTCCCAAGGTTTTGAGTCGCGACGACGCGCTAAATTTACTTTGGGGCGAAGATAAATTTCCCTCCACTCGCACGGTCGACAACTCGGTTTTGCGTTTGCGTGCGGCTCTTGGCGATAAAGTGGCACCCGCCATTGAATCGGTGCGGGGAGTGGGCTATCGCTGGAACCCAGAATTGGTGAAGAAATGAATGTAAAGTTTCAAAATGTACTCAAAGGTATACCGCAAAGCGTTCCACCGATTTGGTTTATGCGTCAGGCAGGCCGCTATCACGCGCACTATCAGGCACTACGCAAACAGCATTCGTTTATGGATTTATGTAAGCGGCCTAAGCTGGCGTGCGAAGTCGCACTGGGGCCGATCGAGGATTTTGATTTTGACGTCGCCATTCTATTTAGCGATTTGCTCTTTCCCCTCGAAGCGTTGGGGATGGGTCTGGCCTACGACCCTGCGCCGGCTTTGGGCATGAAGCTGTCGTTCGATACTATTAAAAAATTGCGCACGTTTAAAGAGGCTATCGGAGAGCTCGAGTTTCAGCGCGAAGCTGTTCGTCAAACCAGAGCGGCTCTTCCCAAAGACAAAAGTTTGATCGGCTTTGTCGGTGGGCCGTGGACGCTCTTTTCTTATGCTGTCGAGGGCGAACATAAAGGTCATCTGATCGACGCCAAAGCCGCTCTCGAACTTTATTCGCGCTTTGCGGAAATTTTGCTGCCCTTACTTGAGGCCAATATTGCTTTGCAACTCGAGGGTGGGGCCGAAATCGTGATGGTTTTCGACACTGCGGCCGGCGAGCTGAGCCCGGCTATTTTTCATCGGTTGATCGAGCTGCATCTCGTATATTTAGCTGCGAAATTTCCCGGCAAGCTCGGCTATTACAGCAAGGGCACCGTTCCGGCACATATACAGAACCTAAGGGGCAATCCGAATTTCGCGGGCTATGGAGTGGACCATCGCTGGGACCTTGCGACAGAGCTGCGCGAGAATGCCACTGGCTTTTTGCAAGGCAACTTCGATCAAGCGCTGCTATTTTTGCCCGAAAAGGAATTTCATAAAGAGTTGGACTTGTACTTGCACCAATTCAAAAACCTGACACCGGTGCAAAGGCGCCATTGGATTTCGGGTCTTGGCCACGGTGTTTTGCCCAACACGCCCGAGAAAAATGTGCGTTTCTTCGTCAAACACGTACGCGAGGTATTGGCTTAATGGACTACGCAAGTTTGTTAAATAAATACGACGTACCGGTGCCGCGTTACACGAGTTATCCTACCGTTCCCTATTGGAGCGATTCTCCGACTACCCAGCAGTGGCTTCAATCCTTGGCGCAAGCCCTCTCGCGCAAGGAAACCAGCTGGTCGCTCTATCTGCATATTCCGTTTTGCGAGACGCTATGCACGTTCTGCGGTTGCAACACCATGATCACCAAGGCCCATGATCGCGAACTGCCCTACGTTGAGACTCTGCTTAAGGAGTTTGCCACATATCAAAAAGCCTTGCCGGATTTGGCAAAAAAGCCTTTACGCCAATTGCATTTGGGAGGGGGAACTCCCACTTTTCTGTCGGCGCAGCACCTCGAACGCTTAATTAGCGCCATTTATCAATCGGTGACTATTGATCGTTCGGATTTTGAAGCTAGCTTAGAGGTCGATCCGCGGCGCACGACCGCCGAGCAGCTCGAGGTTTTGAAAAAGCTCGGTTTCAATCGCGTAAGCATGGGCGTACAGGATTTTGATTCTGAAGTTCAGCGCTTGGTGAATCGTGTGCAACCGTTTGAGCAAACTCGCGATTTGACACTGGCCGCGCGGAAGCTCGGTTATCAGTCAGTGAATTACGATTTGATCTACGGATTGCCTAAGCAGAATTTGCAGTCGTTCAAGCAGTCCATCGAGCGAACGATTGATCTCAGGCCCGATCGAATTGCACTCTACTCGTTCGCGCTGGTGCCTTGGATTAAACCGCAGCAGCGCTTATTTAAGGATGATGATCTTCCCCAAGGTCGCGACAAATTGGCACTTTTTGAAGCCGCCTACACGCGCCTCTTGCAGGCGGGATACGTGGAAATCGGCATGGATCACTTTGCGCTCCCCAGCGACGCTTTGGCCGAGGCCCAAAAGCATAAGACCTTACATCGCAATTTTATGGGCTACACCGAAATGCGCACCGAGGTTTTGCTCGGCCTAGGCGTTAGCAGTATTTCAGAGACGCCTGACTGTTTTCATCAAAATGAGAAGGTTTTGCCACTTTACGAAAAGAAAGTTCAGGGCGCCGAGATTCCTACACTGCGCGGTCATCGCTTGACCGAGCAGGATCAGGCGCAGCGCGAACAGATTCTACAGTTTATGACCCAAGGTGAGGTTAAACTTCGCTCGCAGGCGCAGATTGACGACGCGCAGGCATTTCTGGGCGATATGATCAAAGACCAACTCGTTGCCCTCGAGGGCGACATCTTGCGAATTACCAATCTCGGGCGACCATTCCTGCGCAACGCTTGTGTGATTTTCGATCAGCGCCTACGCCAGCAAAAGCCTGAAACACGCATTTTCTCTAAGGCCTTATGAAACCAGTGCTGGTGGTGGGCGCCGGATTTTCTGGCTTAACATTGGCTTATGCCTTGAATCGGCTGAAAGTGCCGGTCAGGGTGGTGGAGCGCGGTGAGCGCGCCGGCGGTTTGATCTCGACGCATAATACGGAGTGGGGCCTGGTTGAGACCGCAGCCAATGCGCTCTTGGCTGATCGGCAAATCGAACGGCTCTTCAATGAGCTCGATTTGCCTTTTGCCCCTCAATTAAAATCCCGAAAAAGGCGTTACATTTTTTGGCAGAAGCCTAGACGTTGGCCACTTTCACTTTGGACGACCTTTAGGTTAGCGAAGTTTTTCGTATTGAATTTTTTGGCTATTGGCTCGGTGGCTCCGCGACCTCGCGAAACGGTTTCGGGTTGGGCGAAGCGGGTGCTCGATGGGCAATTCGAGACGCGTCTGTTGGCCCCAGCGCTGCAAGGCGTGTATGCCGGCGATACCGGGCGCTTGAGTGCGCCCGCTACGTTGAGTGGATTTTTTAGCCGTCACGAGCGCGGCAAGTTACGCGGAAGCGTTTCGCCGCGCCAGGGGATGGGCGAACTCATTTCCGCCCTAGAAACGCAGCTTAGACAGTCCGGAGTTGAAATTGAGTATGGAAGGGCGATCGAGCTTTCTGAAAAACTAGAACAGCCCACGGTGATTTGCACCAGCGCTTGGGCCGCAAGCGAAATCGTGCGCGGCCACGACCCGGTTTTAGCGAAAGTGCTGGCGAGCTGCGAGAGCTCACCGCTCATTACGGTCACCGGATTTTTCGAGCTACATGCCAAAGACTTACAAGGATTTGGATGCCTCTTTCCCAAAGAGCAGCAGTTTCATTCCCTGGGAGTGTTGTTCAACGATTGTATCTTCGCTGGGCGTTCCAGCCTGCGCTCGGAAACTTGGATATTGGGCGGCGCCCTCAATCCTGACATTTGCTCACTGAGCGACGAGCAAATAAAAAGTCAGATTCTCGAAGACCGCTTGCGACTTCCGGGCGGCGGAGCATGCAAAGGATGGTCAATCACTCGCTGGCCAAAAGCCTTGCCCCACTACACCGTCGCGTGGGAAGAATGTTTGCGCGGTCTAAAGGTCAATCGTCCACTTTTTCTGCACGGCAATTACCTCGGCCAATTGGGCCTCGCGCGCATTCAGCATCGATCAGAGGCTTTGGCGGCGCAGCTTAAGGATTTGTATGTCAGCTAAGGGATTGCTTTTGGTCAATTTGGGTTCTCCCGATGCGCCGACCCCTAAAGCCGTAAAAGCCTACCTAAATCGGTTTCTAATGGATAAATACGTACTCGATATTCCGGCGCCATTGCGCTTTTTGCTGGTTCACGGTTTGATCACCCCCAAACGCTCGAAAACTTCAGCCGAAGCCTATCAAAAGATTTGGACCAAAGAGGGTTCGCCTTTAGTCAACTACACGCGCGGATTTGCTAAGGGCGTTGGCAGCGAACTCTCGGGATGGAGCGTGCGCTGGGCCATGCGCTACGGTCAGCCGTCTCTGGCACAAGTCACGCGTGACTGGGATGTCGAGCAAGTCTACGTTGTTCCGCTTTATCCGCAATATGCCGAGTCTTCGACCCGTACGGCAATTGAGGCCGCTTGCGCGAGCTTGAAAGGGAAACAGGTTTTTGTTTTAGAAAACTTCTTCAGCGAACCTGAGTTTATTGAAAGTCAATCCGAACGAATTGAATCGGCCATTCAGAAATTTCGTCCCGATCATGTGTTATTGAGTTTTCACGGCTTGCCTGAGCATCACATGAGCAAATTGCATCCCACACATTGTTTGTCGGAAAAGTGTTGTGAGTCAGTCAGCGAGCGCAATCGCTACTGCTATCGCGCCCAGGCTTTTATGACCGCTGCGGAACTACGCAAAAAATTGCCGTTTGCTCCCGAAAAAATCGATATTTCCTTTCAATCGCGCCTGGGGCGTCGACCGTGGATTAAGCCCTACACCGATTTTCGGGTCACTGAATTGGCAGCAAACGGAATAAAACGCTTGTTGGTTAGCTGCCCCTCATTTGTGGCCGACTGCCTCGAGACTCTCGAGGAAATTCAGATTCGTTTGCGCGAGCAATTTATCAGCGAGGGCGGCGAAGATCTGATGTTGGCTCCAGCTCTTAATGACAGTCCGCAGTGGATTAAGCGCTTTTGCAAGATGATCGAGCGCCCGAATTTGAAGTGGGTGTCGACATGAAGACCGTTCGCTTGCAAATACACGACTCATTTTTTCCGCGGGCCAAGGCATTGCGAGCCGCCTATGACGAGCGCTTTCGTGACCCTCTGATTCCACGCGCCGATCGCTTTATCTGGGACTATTGGCATATTCCGGGCGAGTACACGCTCTTAAGAACTCAAGCTCATGCATTTTTTCAAGCGAAACTTTACGAGTCCTTCCATCGCCATTTGGTGGAGTGGGGGCGCGCCAATCTCGGTTGCCACGATGTTTCGCCGCCATGGTTAAGTTGCTATGTAGAAGGATGTCGGCAGGAGGAGCATAGTGATGTTCCCCATGGTCCACTGGCTTTCGTGTTTTCGTTGACGGGGCGGCGCCGGTTTCAGGGCGGCGAGACTTTTTTGAAGGGCGAAAAAAATATTCCGCCCAAATTCAATCGACTCTTGGTTTTTAATCCCGCCATTCCTCACGGCGTGACTACGGTTCGTGGGACCCATGATCCCCGCTTTGGGCGTTTAGTGATTCACGGCTGGTTCGTAAACCCGCGACCGTTTTGGTATGGCCCGCTGAAAGCGGCTGAAGTTAGTCATGCGATCGAAGGCGGACTTCTCGAGCTGGGTCATTTAAGATTGGGCCAAGGCTTTGCCTCGTTCCGCCTACACATCGACCGGCAGGGAAAAGTCGCGCAGGTAAAGCCGCTGATCACGACGCTTGAGGGTTGTAAGGATTTGCCCGCGCTTATGAAGACTTTGCGCGGGCTGCGTTTTCCAAAAAAGAAGGCGAGCACCCAGCTCACCCTTCCGCTTATGGTCGACTAACTTTGCTTAAAAGCTTCGCGCAGTCATCAAGGCCGGCATTAAAGCCTTCCGTCACTGGCTGGGCTATGGCTTGAATCGCCATCGCTTCCGGATTGGTTAAGTTGCTGTGCAAGAACGAGTAAGTTAACTTGCTCGGCACATCGTCCATCGGTTTGATGTCATGATTGCGCATCAAGCGATTGTTGAATTCCACCAACGCCGTACCGATAAAACCGGTGCTCACCATCAATACCCATAGCGGATAAGGAATGTGAATTTGCCAGATGTAATAGCTGGTCAAATAACTCATCGACAAGATGTAGGGCAAAGTACGCAAATTGCGCAGCCAGTTGTGGAACATGTCGGGAATGACCGGCACATAGCGATCCATAGCCGCCCAAAATCCTGGGGCATAAGACGTCTCTTCATTGCGGAAGAGAGCCTCCACCGAGCGCACCACTTTGGTGATGTATTTGCCACCGGGCACGCCGATCAATTTGCGACGCAGGGCTTGACCGACACCGGGATACTCAACCGACGAAGCTTTCAGATGTTCGTCGGAGCGCACCGACAAATCGACGTAACTATCGATAAAATTGCGCGTGAAAATCTTGGCCTCATAGAATTTGCGATCGTCTGGGCTCAGGCTGTCCACATAGAATTTCTCAGACGTTGCCTTTAACACTTCTTCTGTCTTGATGGATGCCGCCAAGACCACTTTGTCGACGAATTCCGACTTATCGAGGTCGTTGACCGTAAGACCCACTTGCTTGGCAAATTCCTGAGCCACGATAAAGCGGTATTTATAGCTATTGGCCCAATCTTCAGGCACCACGTTTTCGCCAGTTTTTATCTCATAAAGACCGGCGAGTCCCAGCCACTCTTCGGCCACCTGAAATTCAACCGGGTGAGCGGCCAATCTTGCCGTCGCATTGTCGCGCGCAATTTGCCACTGCCGCTTGGCCACATCGGAATCTGCTTTGGGGGTATAATTAATCACATCGTGGCGTTCGCTATCGCGCATTTGTAGGCGCGACATCATTTCCCAATAACGCACTTGGCGTGTAAAGGGATCAGCGAGCAGACTTGGATCGCGCTGTGAAATACGCGCCAACACGGCGTTGGCGCGAGCGCCATAGGCGGCCTCGAGCTCACTATCAGGCGCGATCATATTGTCATCGGTCGCCAAGTAAGCATTGAACGAGCGATGGAAAAGTTCTGCTCCAAGTAGGGCCGCATCGCGTGAGCCCGCTTTGTCGGTCCACGACTTGGGGAGCATGTCTTTGAAGTCGAGGGGCGAACCGCTAGTCGACATCATGTAGAGAACGCTGTTGATATCGCGAGCTTCTTTGGTGGCGTCCAAGCTAAAGTACTTGATCGCGCCTTTAACCGACGCGGCCAAGGCTCCAAGACGGGTGGGCACTTTGCCTGAGGCCCTTAGCTTTTCAACCTCATTGGCCATGGCCTGCTTCATGCCTTCAGTTCCCCAAGCGCTGCCGGCTGTGTCCCATGCCAGTCCGGCTACGGCAGCCGGGAGATTGCGATTATTCAATGCCCATTGCAAGAGCTTGATAGTCTGCTCGCCGGTGGGAGACGGCGCTTTTGCCTGTGCGTCCTGGGCAGTTTGTAAAGCGCGCTGAAGAGCCGGTTTTATAAGTCCCCAGCGACGGCGCGAAAGCGTGAAGTTGTGCTTCGCAATTTGCGCTTTATCGTCATCCGATAAATTCGTCAGACCGTCGGCTGAGAATCCAGTTTTAGCCGCCAGGCCTTCGATAAAAGTAATTGGATCGTAAAGAAACTCGTCCTGACCTGGCAGGCCCACCATCTTGAAGCGCTTTTGCATTTCGGTTTCGGTGAGTTGAGCGACCACGCCTTCATTCTTCGCAGCCTCGGGGTCAAGCCCCTGCGCCGCCACTTGCCGTTTGGCTTCGTCTTGCGCGGATTTCAGATGGATCATCTTCACGTCTGCGGAATAGCTATGCGCCCCACTTTGCAAGTATGCCAGGAAGTTACGCAAAACTTCCGCCGAAGCGTAAGCCGCCGTCGCCGCGCCAGTGCCAAGGTCCCAACCAAAATGTTGGATCAGCCACGGAGTAAAGATCAACAAATGGACGGCCACCATCACCGAATCGGCCATTCCAAACACCATCGAGCCGAGGTAGAATGTTTTCCAGTTCATCGCCAGTCGTGAGCTCTGCCTCATCGCATAGCCCATGGTCGCTTCCCAACACTTGTGCACCATACTGTTGTTAGGGAAGAAGCGATCTTTCAAGAAATCCAAAATGTGGCGAATGCCCTGAGGAATAATCGCCATCGAAAACCACAGGCCGTGCACCAATTCGTCCAACACGCCTTTGTGTTCTTTGTTGAGCCACTCAATCCAGTTCTCGTCTTGCGTATGCGGATATTTTTTATCGAACAGCGCTTTATGCACAGAGTACTTCATGGTCACACTGGCGGCCAAAACGGCACCTAGCATTCCACTCACGGTTTCAATTCGCTGAGGCATATCGGCGGTGATTAGCGAGCTCCAATCGATGTGCGGCGCCATGCCGATGGCCGCGAGAGCCGTGCCGCCATACATAATCAGGGGCGCCGTCCAGCGCTTCCAGAAACCACGCTTTTCATCGCTTGGCTTCGGTTCAGCGTCTTTCAGTTGCTCCGCGCGAGCCGTGATATCGTCTTGCAAAAGCTGATGCATGGTGGGATCAGCCTCGTGTGCATTGGCTTTTGGCAAGGGACTTAAGCTCGAGGCCATCTGACCAAAAAGTTTCGTGGAATCCAATACGCCAACGCTGCTCGCCGCTTGCGGGAGCTGGCCAGACAAGAACACGCCGAAGCCCAAAGTGGCATTGGCTTTGGGCAGTGGCAGTCCACTGGTGACGGCACCTTCTAAAATGGTCCATGACTGAGCCAAGATAAGATTGTTGCGCTCGACTTTTTCCATCAACGCCAGATCTGAACGATCGATGGGTAATCCAAATCCGTCTTTATTGTATAAGACAACTTGGTCACTGGTGCCGAGCTCAAAGGCGTTGTCATTTGGGCCAGTCCATCCCGCGCCGGGGAGAGGGAAGAAGAAGATCGGCACCGGCGCTTTGAACGCCATCGCCTTATTCAGATCATCTTTCGCTATGAAGAAAACCCCTTCACCAGGATCGTTCTCGCCCGGATTCTTAGTGCGGAAAATTTGTTGATCGTCGGCCGAGAGCAGAATCAAGTTCTCGGTCTCAAGAATCGGCGTCATTTTCTCTTTGAGTTGCAAAGCAAGCGCACCGTCGCTCACTTGCAGAGTTAGACTGCCATCAGTACTTTTATTCGCGCAGTAGTTTTCGGGGCAACTTCCTGCGGACTTAGTCCAGGCCTGACTGCGCATGAAATAGGGATTCGCATCGAGCAGAGGATTGTCGCCCGTCACTTGCCAAAGCAACTTTCCGTCTTGAGTCACGGGCTCGCCAAGGGCGAACTCAGTCAGCAGTGGATTTTCTTGGTCGAGTTGACTCCAGTAAAAGCGTTGCGAATCTTGGCTGAGATCCGCCGCGGCTTGGGTGTCGTCACCGTCTACGTCATTGGGGATCGCTCCCACTGGCGTAGTGAGGATGAGAGAGAGCGACAACACGAGGTTGAGTAACCTCTGGAATGCATCTTTCACGCATTGCTCCTAAATCGTTTTTAGCTGAGCACGTTATACTCCTCGCTTTCATAACTCGCCGCTATAATATTTACAAAAATTCAATTATTTCAAGGGCCTGCACACTCGCATGCGGGGTGCCTTTAACCTGAAAAAAAGAGCTACGTGTTAGAGAATTACACGATAATTAGGCTTTATTGTGATCTTTGGCCTTCGTCGCCTCGGCATTTTTGGTAGTTGAGTCGATTTGTTCGGGACGCGATTGAGCAGTGTCACTGGGTGGATCTTCATTCAATCCCGCTTTGAATCCCCGAATGGCTTTGCCCAGTGAAGAGCCAAGACCGGGAAGTTTGCTGGGACCGAAGAGTAAGAGCAGGATCGCTAAAATGATCAGCCAATGTGTAATGCTAAACTCGCCCATGCCCAACTCCTTATGGTCTTCCTTCTGTATTTACCGCAAATTCCCGCCCTATGTGTAACAAAATAGGGGATTTAGGGGATATTTGGAGCGGAGCGGCCGCCTAGAGCGCTAATCACCGGCCCGCCAACAGGTTTTTTGAAGGGAAGACTGCATTCGTTAAAATCGAAATCCTTCTTACACGCGATCACCTCGCGAATCGGCGCCGAGAGCAACTCTTTGCGGCGCTGATCACCTTCGAGGTGAGGATCAAAAATATACTCTTTTTCGATCGAGCTCTCTTCGGGAAAGTGGCTATCGAGCGAGGGCTCAACACATTGCCACGAGCTACTGGCCAAGAAGCGATTCTGGCGGTCGGGAAGGTGCGGATTTTCAGCGAGCAATTGAGCCATGGCGTAGCTACCGATCACGTCAGCGAAACGTTCGAAAGGCGGCGATGAAAAGCCTTCGCTCTCCAGCAGATTACGGGCCGAATACTCGCCTTCCATTTGCAGAGTCTTGCGCATCACCTGATCGGTCATCGCCTTAGCGACTTCAATCGAGTCTTTCATACGTTGCGAGCTAGGATTGGCTGAACAGCGATATTCGGCGGTAAAGAAGATCATAGTGGTGAGCTCGTCATCGATCGGTTCTTCGTTCTGACTCCACATATAGTAGCTGCACGGATTTAAATAGTTGGGGTTGCGTAGTGACTTGCCATTGGGCGTGGGCAGTTCAGGTTTGGTGATACGCAGGAAGCGATCGCTGGATGCGAGTTCCGAAATGCGATCGGCAGTCAGCGTATGCGCGAAGCGCGCAATATCGTCGGGGGTTAGCGCTTTTGAAGTTTCGCGGCGCTTGAGGCAGCGCTGGAATTCAGGCAGATCGGCCTTGAAACCGTTGAGTTCGTCGAGTGAGCTCGCAAATTTGTCTTTGAAGGCCGTCCATTCATCGCAGCTAAACTTTTTGGTTTCACACATGTCCTGGCGAAGGTTCGCGATGTTTTTGCTCAGCGCCGTGCTATTGGCGAAAAGGTAAAGGCTGCGGTCGATGCCGAGGGCATGGGCCATTTCATGGGCTAGAGTTTGCGTGATGTCTTCGCTATTGAAGTCACCAGCGCAGATGGTCAGCACATTCAAATAAGTATAATAGAACGCATTGACGGTGGTGCTGGAACATTCTTCATTGGAAATTGCGGGGAAGGCCCCTGGCAATACCAGCTTGATTTCTAAAATACGCTTCGACCACTTTTCGCGAATTTCCGTGGAAATATCGAGCTCGCCGATCATTTGTAGGTAGCTATCTTGCAGATGCGCGAAATTCTGCTCAACCTTTTTCCAATTGTGATCGTTGCGCCACAAGGCTTGTGAAATATCCGAAACCAGATTGCGGCGCAGGCGACGCTTTTCAAGTTGCAACTCGACCGGGATCATGGTTTCGGGCAATTTGTGGAAGCCAGGATATTTGACCTCCATGCGCGCGATAATGGTTTCGTTAAATGCCGTGGCCCAGATAAATCCGAGTTCGTAATCGAGTTGCTCCGAATCCAAGCGCTGTTGCATGGTCATTGTGGTGCGCGGGACGCGATCTAGAAAGGTTTTGAGTTTTTCAAAATAACCGTGGCGGGCCAACACATTGAAGAAATCTTTAGGCAGCACCCTTTGATTTTGCAGCTTGGCTTGCGAAAATTTAAAGAAGACTTGCGAAAATTGATTTTTAGTCTCGCCCTGCAAGACTTTGATTGAATCGTGCGAGCGCTGCACTTCCAGATTTCCCAAAGAGTCGGGGGAGTAAAGAATATTGCAATAGTTGTCGAGCATGGTTTTACAAAGCGGTTGTTCTTTAGTGGTGTAGAGGTGCTCGGAACTGAAGGTGCGCAAAACATCGGGCGACTTGGGTGGTTCATTCGAAACGCACGACACGAGCAGCGCGAGCACGCCGGCGAGTTTTAGAAAACTCAGGGTCTCATGTCGGGTTAGAGTCATTCGTTTTCCCTCATTACTCAGTCTACGCCATCTGCATCGCGCTATTCGATATTGATTTGACCCGTCGAACGCCTTTCGGGGTGTATCGCCATTGGTCCAGTTATTGAGTCACCGTGGTAGTATCGCTCACCTTCTTCGGCGCGGCCGGAGAGCCTGGATCTTTACCCTCGGCTTGGTCCTGCGTTACCTTTTCTTCCACACACTTGTAATTGCGCCAGTTAAGAAATTCGATCATGTCGTCAAACATTTTCATATCCGCGGTTTCTTTGGAGCTCAGAGCCATATTGCGATCAAGACTCTTCGTGGGAGCTTCAGGGCTGTCACCTAGTGTTTCATCCAGCGGGCGATCGGGATTTGGGATGAGGTATTTAATCGGCTTTAATTCCGTTGCATCAAACGAAACTTCAGTGATTAGGTTTTTAGCGCCTTCGATAGACAAAGGATCTAGGGTCTTTGGATCGCTACCTTCCTTTGAAAAAACAAAATCGGTAGGAACGCCCTTCGCCGTTAACTTGGCTTCAACCTCGACCCACTTTGAGGTTGGTACCTGCTTGCCATCCACCATCTCGGTTGGGCGTATCCGCCCACGATACTCTCGAGGCTTGCCGTCGTTCTCGGCGGGACATACCCAGTCCTGTCCTTCAAACTTTGAGAGGATGTTGCGCTTATCGCTTCCAGACATATTGTAAACCGCATCAAATTTGGGAGCGTCGGCTAATGCGGCAGCTTTTTGCCCCTTCTTAATTTCCAAACACCCATTGAGATTTTTGTTCATTTCCATCTTGCACGAAAGCGACATACTCCACGCGCTCGCCGGACCAGTGATAAATGCCCACACCGAAGCGGCTACTGCCGCTGTTGCTGCCGCAGTACCCATGTTTGAGAGAAGCGCTTTTACAACAGCGACGGGAATTGGTTGAGCTTCAGCTTCAGGGAAAACCGCTCGCCAAAAATAAGAGGCGTGGGATTGAGATTTCTTAAGGGCGTCAAGTTGTGGTACAAGATTTTGAGTGAGATCGTAGGTCCACTTAGCGCCGTTGATTGTGAAATCAAATGGATGCAAGTTATTCCATTTAATTTCAATTCGCACTAGTCCGTCATCCATTACCAGTAGGTCATTCTTGCGACGAAACGTGGGGAATTTTTTTAAAGTGCGAATGCGCTCATAGATCTGCTTGCGGTCGTCGGGGCGAAATCCACCCAAATAGAGGCGATCAAAATCTTCCGGAGTCCTAACGAGCATACTTTCGGCGACTGCAAAATCATAAAGAGCGTCGGTCAGCTTATTGAGTTTGGTGGACTCAATGGTTGTACCAGAGGCAGCTAGCTGAAAGCTCAAAATGCTGTGAATCAAAACTCGAAAAAAACCCATAAATTCTCTGTTTCCCTAATCTAAAATATCGGATTCAAGAGAGAATTTCTTGACCAGACTTGCGTCTAGTCGAGCTCGTTTGCAGGGCTTTGGCACCGTCACTGCAGGACCTGCCTATATGAATTGGGGACTGGTTTTAGCTTTTGTATTTAACGCCTATGCCTTTGCGGAAAAGCCTGCTTGTGAAGAGGCTTATCGCAGGGCTTATTTGAACAGTATGCTTCCGATTTTCAGTACTCAGCATCAGATGGACGCCATTGCCGTCTATAAAATCTTTTTTGATTCTTCCTATGGCTTGCCGTTGGCTCTTCGCGAAGGCGAGCCGTTGTTTAGGTCTCTAGGGGTTGACGCGAGTGAGTATGTCGAAGTGCTTGATGCCTTTGGATGGCTTATGCGCACGGGTCGGCTTTGTGATGAAAATGGCGATACGGTTTCAATGGGGCGAGCGATCGAAATCCTAAGGGCGCAATGGAATCGAATGCATTAATAACGCAGGTGTCGCCGCGCCTCTTCAATTTCAGGGCGAAGATCGTCGAGCGTACAGTATTTGCCGTTTTTCGCCATCGACTGTTCGAGGTGATCCCTTAGGAACTGCGCTTGATGATACATTTCTCGGGTATCGGGATACGCCTCAGGATGGCCTAAGTCTCTAAAGATCGCGTAGCCGACACCATACTCGACGGGAATCCAATCCAAATCCGTCAGTGGCAGCGAAGCCTTGAGGCCATCGCTCAGCATTTGTGCCGCAATCGTCGTCAGTTTACGCTCGCGCAACAACCGCCTGAGTGGAGTCATATCGGGGACGGGCGCTTGGGCCCAAAGGTCGACGGCGGCCATGTAGTCGCGCGGTTGGTTTACCAGACTGAAAATTAGGTGGTTGATGCTTTTAAGATAAGAATCGTAGTGAGTTGTATTCTTAAGTCGCTTGAGCAGATTTTCGGCAGCCTCTTGATTGCCTAAATTCTTTTGCAAGATCGCTTCGAACAAAATCGGCGCCGAGTTGGTCGGATCCTTCTGGATTACCTGATCAAGATTCTTTAGCGCTGCTTCGGGGTCATAGGGAAGTTCACGATCTTGGAGCAAGTGACTCTCGGCGAGGGCCGCCAAAAATAAACCCGAGTTCGACGATTCATAGCTAGCTTCTTTGGGATCGACGGATTTATCGAAGTACCAGCTGCCAACTGAATTCTCCAGAGTGTGTCGATTGATCGCGAGAAACTCATTCACCGGGCGCGATTCGGCGATCAGCTTTTTCGAACAATCTTCGTAGTCCTTTAGCCATTTCTGATTGGGGTCGATGGGCTTTGCCACCATTGGGGCAGTGGACTTAGCGGCGCGCGGGTGAATGAGTTGAGCAATCTTTGTACGCACGCTTTTGACTTCAGGCGCATGCTTATGCAATAGGATGTAAACCGTAGTCAGCAGAATCGATAGGATGAGTACATTACGCATTCTAATTTAATCAAACCCGGCACGTTGGAACCGGTCAAGAGCCAGGACTCAATTTCGCGGTATGAATGGCTTAGAGTCTAGGGCGTCGGTTAGGCGCAAAATGCCCTCACGGCACTCAGGCTCAAGATAGTCGATTTCAATTCCACAGCCGCCCGGAAGCACGTCTTGCGGCCGCGTCCAACGCACGGTCCCCTGTCCCATGAGAGTGGCTTGAGCGAATTGAATTTGCAGTCCTACGATCGCGCCTGGCGGAGGAAAATTGCCGGTTAAGGCGACAAAAAAGCCGCCGCGACCAAATTTAAGTGCGCTTGGCTGTGAAAGCTCAATCTTGTGAGTTTGATTGTCGCGCTTTTGCGCCAGCGCCTCGTGACGCGGTTTGAGCATGCGCTCCACTGTACGAATCAGCTCCTTACGGTCAAACGGCTTGCCAAAAATAGCGTCGGCGCCGAGATCGTAGGCCTCCTCTAGTGTGATGTCGGAAAATCCGCTGATCAACATCACTTTTGGTGAACGGGCATTGAGTTTCTTGATGTCTTTGAGCAGTGTGATTCCATCTCCGCCAGCCATGCGCACATCGCTCAAGATCAAATCAACTTTGTTTGATTTGGCGAACTTGAGCGCTTCTTGGCCATTTTCGGCTTCGGTGACTTGATAACCCTTGCGTTTTAGATCAAAGGTTAGAACGTCGCGCAGCGTGGGATCGTCGTCGACCACTAGCAGCGAGGCTTGATTCATGCGGCCCTCGCCAAGACTTGCGCTTTGGGCAAGGTGATGGTGAAGCGTGTGTTGGCGCAACTAGCGTCAAGCACCAGGCGGCCACCATGAGCCTCGATGATTTTGCGTGAAATTCCTAAGCCGAGACCGGTGCCTTTATTGCCCTTGGTGCTGAAGAAGGGCCTGAAGAGGCGGTCGGCCACCTCGCGGGGAATTCCCCCACCACTATCGGTGACGTTAATTTTGATTTGGGTGCCCACATCTTGCGCGGAGATTTTCACCCAGCGTTCGGTGCTTCCGGCAACCGCGTCTTGGGCATTGTTCATCAAGTTGAGCAGAACTTGCGAGATTTGCACTTCGCGGCATTCGAGCTTGAGAGTTTCGGGAATAGCCTCGACTTCAAGAGTGACATTTGCATTTTGGAATTTCTCGCGGCAAAAGGTGACGGCATCGTTTACCAGA